>Ga0101944_10000098_pt1 | contig 288820 bp, 238 predicted proteins | sample DewCreD2012metaG_FD_75245 | JGI IMG/M metagenome (GOLD analysis project Ga0101944, IMG submission 75245) | Hot spring sediment bacterial and archeal communities from British Columbia, Canada, to study Microbial Dark Matter (Phase II) - Dewar... ... | reverse complement strand
AAAGCGGGATTGCTCGGGCGACCGAGACGTCGTGCCGACTCCCTTCGGTCAGACACACATAGGTGGGCAGATACCCGTCGTGGTCCAGGAGCATGTGAAGCTTGACGGCTCCTTTGGTCTGGCGAAACTTGGCCCAGGGGAACAGGGAAAGACACAGAGAAAGGGTTGTCGAGTCCAGGGAAAGCAGCTTGTTCTTAAACCGGAACCGGCTGTGGGGAGCGGCCTGCCTGCACAACTGGAGCGTCTCGTAGAACAAATCCCGAAACATCTGCCAGGGCCGATGGGCATTGGCGTAGGACAGGGTGGACTTGTTTGGTCCCTGCCTCATGCCCAGATGCTTCAGCTTGCCCATGCAGCAGGCCAGGCCCCCGCAGATCTCCCGCAGACTCTTGGCCTGCGCCAGCTGGCAGAACAGCATCGCGACGAAATGGTCCCACGAATTGAACCCCTTGGCATACCGCTCGGCTCGATACTTAACGACGAGCTCGTGAAACTGCCTCCGGTAAAAAAGGCCCATCAGTTGACTGAAAAGGCTCGCGCACCGTACCATCTGAACGCCTCCTGGTCTGGGGTTTTTGATTGCCTGGTAAATGTACCCACCCAGGAGGCTTTTTTTCAATCAGACTCCCTTAGTTTCCCAAAACCGATTTTGGACAAGAGTGTTCGGGATTATAACCTTTCTAGCGCTTTCGGTAGATTTCCCGGCGGTGTCCAATCGCGTGGATCACCATCGTCTGTTCCTGGCGAAGAACCTCATAGATGATCCGATAATCACCCACACGAAGTTTGTAGAGGCCTGTGAGGTCACCTGCTAATGCTTCCAGCCGTATCGCGTCCAGATTCGCAGCTAACCAATTGATACGCTCAACGATGCGGCGGCTAACAGACTTGTCCAAGCGTGATAACTCATGCGCGGCTGCGTCCAGAATGTGGATGCGATACACGATGACTACTCCAATGCGAGCCGTCGCACCACATCGGCAAACGGTTCACCGCGCTCACCCGCTGCCACAGCCTGCTTCTGGCGCAAGAGCCTATCCCGAACTGACTTCCTAATGGGTAATCCCTCATCAGGGTCGCCAAGCAATTCTAATAGTTTCTGTTCTACGACGGTCTCAATTACTTCAACGAGCTCATCCTTTGTCATTTGAGCGACTGTAGTAACCATATTCTCTCTCCCTCAATATGCTGTTTGCAAGCTATCAATCAGAACGGCCTAACAAAGATTATACGGTTTCTTGATAACACGCCTGGGTTGCTAGGTTTCGGCATAAGACACCCCGCCCCTGGGTGCGGAAACCCTGGATTGACAATGGGACAGGCTCTTTTGGTCGTGAGCGCTTGATGGATACATGGTTTCTATATAAGACGCCTTCTTCCCTCGGTTACAAGTCGTCGACCGGGCTCCTGGCGCCCTTGCCGCCGCGGACGAGGATCTCGTTGCGAGAAAAGTCGATGTCTTGAACCCGCAGGCGCAGGCACTCCATCAGACGCAGCCCTGCGCCGTACATCAGCGAGGCCATCAGCCACTTCTCGCAGCGAAGGTGCGCGAGGGCCGCCTTGACCTCGTCGCGGGGCAGGACCACAGGGAGCCTCCTGGGCTTGCGGGCCCGGATGACTTCGCCCAGATCGCCGATTTGGCGCCCGAGCACGTGGCGGTAGAGAAACAGAAGCGCGGCCAGCGCCTGATTCTGTGTCGAGGCGGTCACATGTTCCTTTACCGCCAGGTGGGTCAGGAATGCGTTGATCTCTGGTTCGACCATTTCGTTCGGGTGACGGACGCCGTGGAAGAAGAAGAATCTCTTGACCCACAAGACATAGGCCTGCTCGGTCCGCCGGCTGTAATGGCGCGCCCGAAGTTCCTGCCTGAGCCGGTCGATGAGTTTTGGCTTGCCGTACGGAGGGGGATCTTCTCGAGCAAGGATCCGGCTGGATCTGGCCAACAATTGGAGATCCTCGCGCCTCCAGGCGGGAAATCTGTGAGTTACAACTTGTTGGGGCATGTTCTGCCCTCTCCGCGCTGGCCCGTGTCGCCCTTCTGGGGTGGTCTCCTTGAGACCGACGCCTTCAGGGATCGGAGTATACCTCATAGGGTTTTGTGAGTGCAATCGGGATTATGCAAGCTTCTGGGGAGCCCCGAAGGCCCGGTGCCGACACGATCAGCTCTTTGAGGGCGCTGGTGCGCTTGTATTGCTTGAGTGAGCCTGAAGCAAACCTAGTGCCAGGTGCGTCCAGGCGCCGCCTTCCGGGTCTATGGACATGCACACAAAGCTGCACCAGCGCGTTTTGTGAGGAGCCGGGGCAAGGCGCAACGGCCAATGTGGCCGGGAATAGGGCTCAGGACGAATTGGAGCGCCTAGCAGAAGGATGGACACGGGGCGTGGAGAGCCGCCCGAAAACCTGCTAAACTTTTTCAGTCAAAGGGCCTTCCGGAAAGGGAGGGGACTGTTGGCTTTCTCCGCGGGCGAGGGAAAAGGACCCTCGGGAGGTCGGACATGAACTGGCAGGATCGCATTTCGATTGACCCCAAAATTCTGGTCGGCAAGCCCGTGATCAGGGGAACACGGATCTCCGTCGAATTCATTGTCGATCTGCTCGCTCGGGGCTGGACCTCAGAAGATATCCTCCGCGAGTACGATCACCTCGAGCAGGAGGACATCCAAGCGTGTCTGGCCTATGCCAGGGACGTCCTAAGCTCGGAACGCGTTTACGAAATTCCCGGATGAGGAGGCAGGGATGCGGATCCTTGCAAACGAGAACGTATCCGCGGCCGTCATCAAGCGACTGAGGGCAGACGGCCACGATGTCCTGTCGGCCAAAGAATCCATGCGCCGGCAGACGGACCGAGCCATCCTGGAGCGTGCGCAGAAGGAAGAACGGCTCCTCTTGACCCATGACAAGGACTTCCGCGAGCTTGCCTTCGGCTGGGGTCTTCCTGCGTCCTGTGGAGTGATTCTGCTCCGCCTGACCGGGGCCAAAGCTCACGTCGACTGCCAGCGAGCCATCGCAGCTCTCGAGAGTCGCACCGATTGGGTCGGCCATTTCTCCGTGGTCACAGACAACCGGATCCGCATGAGACGCCTACGGAGCCTTGCCGCATCGAAGGGAGACGCTTCGGACAGATAGAGGGCGGCCGAAAAACAGACCGTGCAATGCATCGAGGCACGCAGGACATGGCGGCGGAACCGTATCCGTACACCGGGCAGGAGATCGCGGCTTTTTTCCGCAGGCACGCTTCCTTCTCGGTCGGATACCTCAAGGTCGAGCGGAGCCTGGAAGATTTCGGCCACTACCTGTGCGAGCTCCTGGTGCAGGCGGGCCCGGAACGCTTGTTTCTTCAGGGAATCCAGTTTTTCGGCAACCGGTTCCGCTGGCCGGCCCACCTCGAGACGATCCCGGCCCAGACCCGTCTGCTCCTGGAGAGGCAAATCATCGAGCACTTGATCCGCAACCGGGTGACCGAGTCTCCTTTGCCGGAGCCCGCTCTGGCCTACACAGGAGAGAGGATCGTTCCGGCCACGGCCCCTTTTCACGCCTATTGGGCCCACGCACGCCGCTACGCCTTCGCGGCCAGGAGGGTCAGGGACCTCCGCGTGCTCGACGCGGGCTGCGGGTCCGGCTACGGCACGAGAATTTTGGCTCAGGCGGCTTCCTATTGCCTTGGCGTGGACGCAAGCCCGGAGGCCATTACCCTCGCCTCGTCGCTTTTCGCGAGGCCGAACGTTGAGTTCCGGATGTCCGACGTCTGCTCTCTCGAGGGCGTGGAGAACCAGAGTTTCGACGCCGTGGTGGCCTTGGAAGTCCTGGAGCACCTGCCCGGCCACCGCATCGGCTCTTTCCTCGAGGCGGTCCGGAGGGTCCTGCGCGAGAAGGGGACTTTCGTGGTGTCGGTGGCGAACCGCAACCACCCGCCCGGCGAGGTCAACCCCTATCACTTGAGCGAGATGACCTTCGAGGAGTTCCGGTCTCTTTTGGAGGGATCGTTTCCGGCCGCCGCGATCCAGACCTTCGGGCAAGGCGTGTGGGAGGGAAGCTACAGGCTCGAGCGGGAATGCAGAATCGTGCCGGTCCGGTCCGGCACGGATCACGCTGTGTACCTGGCCTTGGTCGAGCTGGCCGGCCCCGCCCGGGCCGAGACGCTCTCTCGAGGCACGGACTTGGATTCGAAAGGAACGAGGGAGGACGGGCACGGCAGATGAAAGAGCAATCCCTTTCGCTCCGCGTTGTCGAGGCTCTCAAGAAAGACGTCGGTCTCCACATCGTGCGGATCGACAAGCAGGACATGGCGCGCCTCGGGATCCGGCCCGGAGACGTGGTGCTCATCCGCGGCTCCCAGCAGGCTCTGGCCCGGGCCATGCATTCTCTCATGTACGACCGAGGCCAGGAACTCATCCAGATGGACGGCATCCTGCGGGAAAACGCGGGCTGCGGCCTCGACGAAGTCGTCCAAGTCGAGAAGGCAAACCCGGTTGACGCCTCCCACGTGGTCCTGCGGTGCCTTCAGCCCGAGGCCTCCCCGAAGAGCCGCGACTGCGAGTACATCCGGCGCCTGGTGCAAGGGATTCCCCTTCTGGTGGGAAACCAGCTCAGGGTCCGCTTCATGGGCGGCGGATTCTGCCACTACAGGCTTCTCGCCGCTGAGCCGGGCCAGGCAGTGGTGATCACGCCCGCCACCCAGGTCGAGATCTCCGAAGCCCAGAAGGAAAACCACGAAGAACACAAGACCGGCATCACCTACGAGGATATCGGGGGCCTGAGGGAGGAGATCCAGCGGATTCGGGAGATGATCGAGCTTCCCCTCAAGCACCCCCAGCTTTTCGAACGGCTGGGAATCGACCCGCCCAAGGGCGTGCTCCTGCACGGGCCGCCCGGCACGGGCAAAACCCTCATCGCGAAGGCGGTGGCCAACGAGACGAACATCCATTTCATCAGCGTCAACGGCCCCGAGATCGTCAACAAGTTCTACGGGGAAAGCGAAGCCCAGCTCCGCAGCCTCTTCGAGACAGCGGCCAAGAAAGCTCCGTCGATCCTGTTCCTCGACGAGATCGACGCGATCGCGCCCAAGCGCACCGAGGTCACGGGCGAAGTGGAAAAACGCATTGTGGCCCAGCTCCTGGCTCTTCTGGACGGACTCAAGTCCAGGGGAGAAGTCATCGTCATCGGCGCCACGAACATCCCGAACGTCATCGATCCGGCCCTGAGAAGGCCCGGCCGGTTCGACCGGGAAATCGCAACGACCATTCCGGACCGCCAGGGACGGCTGGAAATTCTGCAGATCCACACCCGGGGCATGCCCCTGGCCGACGACGTGGATCTGGCCCACCTGGCCGAGATCACCCACGGCTTTGTGGGCGCGGATCTGGAGGCTCTGTGCCGCGAGGCCGCCCTGTTCAGGCTCCGCAGAGAAATGGAGACTCTGGATCTCTACGTGGAGGGCGTGTCGCTCGAGCTTCTGGAGAGGCTCTCGATCTCGAGGGCGGATTTCGAAGGAGCTCTCAAGGTCGTTGAGCCCTCGGCGATCCGCGAGGTGGTGGTCGAGATTCCCGAAGTGAGGTGGACCGACATCGGAGGCCTCAAGGAAGCCAAGGCGCGGCTCCACCAGATCGCGGAATGGCCCCTTCTTTACCGGGAACTGTTCCGCGAGCTCGACTGCCGGCCTCCCAAGGGCATCCTGCTGACCGGTCCTCCGGGCACGGGCAAGACCCTTCTGGCCAAAGCCCTGGCAACCGAGACGCAGCGGAACTTCATCTCGATCAAGGGCCCTGAGCTCCTGTCCAAGTGGGTCGGCGAGAGCGAAAAGGGTGTGCGGGAGGTCTTCCGCAAGGCCCGCATGGCCGCGCCGAGCATCCTGTTTTTCGACGAGGTGGACGCCCTTCTGCCGCGGCGCGGCTCGGGGGAGTCGGACGCCCGGGTGACGGAAAAGGTCATCAGCCAGTTCCTGACCGAGCTCGACGGCATCGAGCTTCTCGGAGACGTGATGGTGCTGGCCGCGACGAACCGGGCCGACTTGCTGGACCCGGCCATTCTCAGGCCCGGCCGTTTCGACGAGGTCGTCGCGCTGCCCATGCCGGATCAGGAGGCCCGCAAGGAGATCCTTTGTGTCTGCAGCCGCAACCGGCCGCTGGCTTCGGACGTGGACTTCGAGGAGCTCGCAAGCCGCACCGAGGGCTTCGCGGGTTCGGACCTGGCCTGGCTCTGCGACCGGTCTTTGCGGCTCGCCATCGAGGAGTTCATTCGCGCCGACCCGCAGAGAGCGCGCACGCCTCCTTTCCAGATCGAAGTCAGCCGGGACCACTACATGCGCTCCCTCGAACTGTACACGGCACACCGCAAGGGTCTTTGCGGCTGATTCGCGCTCCCTGTACGGAAATGTCCTAGCGCGGGTGCAATAGCGGAATCGGCGGAGCGCCTTCCCTCGCCCCCCTTCCTTTGGTCCTCGGTGCTGGCTGCGCCGTCACGGCCCATGGTCCTTTCGCTCTCCGTCCTGCCCACTTCCGACCGATTTTGATCCCCAAAAGAAACGGAATGACTGCCCGGAAAAGAGGCGGTGGAACGCGTCTTGCGTATTCCCCTGGCCGCGTCTTGCCACCGCATGCACTCAAAGAGGGGGGGGAATGCAATGGGAACCCAACAGATCGTATCGCGTTGGTCCCTTCGCGCGGCGGTTCCGCTGCTATCAGCGCTTCTCGTTCTCTGTCCGGCCGGACTGGCCCACGGCGTGCTCTACGACGACTGTGACGGCGACGGCCTGCCCGACGAATGCCCCTGCGGCGGGTGCGGCGCGCCGCCTGTGCCCGGTGGTGGAGGCGGCGGAGGCAGCGGCCCCGTGATTCTCTACCAGGACCAGGACGACAGGATCTACATCGACGATGATTACGACCAGGACGGCCGTCGCGACGTTGCGGACAACTGCCCGTACGTCTCGAACCAGGACCAGATGGACTCGGACGGAGACGGCGCAGGAGACGCCTGCGACAACTGCCCGGCCCTCGCCAACCCGGACCAGGCAAACACGGACCGCGACGGCCAGGGGAACGCTTGCGACACGGACGATGACAACGACGGCGTCCCGGACAGGGCCGATGTGTGCCCTCTGGTTCCGGACCCTCCCCAGTACGACACCGACGGCGACGGCCTGGGCGACGCCTGCGACATTGACGATGACAACGACGGCGTCCCGGACCTTGCCGACAACTGCCCGCTCATCTCGAATCCGGCCCAGCAGGACAGCGACCTCGATTTGTACGGAGACGCCTGCGACAACGACAGCGACCAGGACCACGTGCCGGACAGCGCGGACAACTGCCCCTACCTGCCGAATCCGGACCAGCGGGACAGGGACGACGATGGTCTGGGCGATGCCTGCGACTTCGACGCGGATGCGGCCGCTCCGCCGGCTGGCCAGTCCGGCGGGGATTCTGGTGGCGGAGGAGGCTTCTGCGCAGCGGTTCCGGCTCATGCCAAGGCCCCGGGCGCCGGCTTCACTCTCCCCTTTGTGGCGGCAGCCTGCTGGGTCCTCTGGTGCCGCAGACGGGCGGGAAGAAACAGGTGAAAAGCGCTCCTTGAACGATTCGGCTCGGTGATGCATAAGGTGCCCCGCAGAGAGAGGAAGCCCTTGGGCCTGAAAAAGATCCTCGTCGCGCTCGCCGCCAGCCTCGCGGCGGCCTCCTGTTCGGACGTCAAGCTCGGCCACTACGAACCGGACATCACCACCGAGATCCGCGGGGTCTTCTGCACCGAAAACCCCCAGGAACTCGTCTTTCCGGTGAAGATTCTGTTCATCATCGACACCTCGGGCAGCATGGCCTTCACCGACCCGGAAGCGCAGCGCGCCCAGGCGGTCGGGGAGGTGGTCAACCGGTACAACCCGAACCCGGGCGTTTCTTTCGCTCTCATCCGCTTCAGCGGATCGAGCATTCTCCTGACCGATGGGTTCACCAAGGATCCGGCAGAACTGGACGACGCGCTCCTCCAGCTCAGGGAGGCGGACGGGGTCACGAACTACCGTGGAGCCCTCGGTCAAGCCACGAATCTGCTGAGCGGCGACATCCTGGGCTCCGGGCTGGGCGAGCGGGTCCGCTCCCGGTACGTGATCATCTTCTTTAGCGACGGCCTGCCCTATCCTCCAGACACCAACCGCTACGAGGACATCTACGAGGACGTGCAGCGCCTCATGCAGCTCGAAACCCTCGACGTGGGCGAAATCCGGTTCCACACGGCCTTTCTCAACAGCCCGGACACGCCTTTCGACGTGGCCCAGGAAGCCCGGCAGCTTTTGCAGAACATGGCGACCCTCGGCCAGGGAACGTTCACGAACTTCGCAAACGGCGAACAGATCAACTTTCTGCGCATCGACTACACGTCCATCCAGCGGGTCTACACGCTTCTGAACATCATCGTCACGAATCTCAATGTCCGGGCCGGCGTGGACAACCTGCTCGTCGACAGCGACCGGGACGGAATCCCGGACGACGAGGAGACCCGAATCGGCACTTCCCCGATCCTCGCGGACACGGACGGCGACGGCTGCAGCGATCTTCTGGAGCAGCGGATCCGCTTTGACCCGCTCGTCGCCGACTGCGGCTGCATGCCTCCGATCACGGATGATGACCGCGACGAGCTGAACAGTTGCGAGGAACTTTGGCTCGGCACGGCCCGGGACATCTACGACAGCGACCGGGACGGGATTCCCGACGGCCTGGAGTTCGCAAACGGCCTCAATCCGCTGGGCGACGACCGGCTCGACGACCTGGATTTCGACGGGGTGCGAAACGGCGACGAGGTGCAGCGGCACACCAACCCCGAGGCTGACGACCCGACCGTCCGGAGCCGTTGGGCTTACGCGTACAGCGTGGTGCAGCGCGGCACGGACGACCAGAGCCGGCGCTGTTACGACTTCACCGTCTCCAATATCCAATTCCGGCCCGCCCAGGCCGTGCCGGACCAGATCCAGGGCTCGAATCTGCTGCGGGTCTACTTCGCTCAGGTCCCTTGGGACGACCCGGACGATTATCCCGTGTACCGGATGGCCGAAATTTCGGTGCCGGCGGGCGACATCCCACAAGTGATCCGGATCTCGCCGGACGACTTCGGCTTGTTCGATTGACCGGCGGTCCCCCGGGGCCGCCTCCCTTCTTCGCGGAGGTGTTCATGTCCGGAACCGCTTGCTCGAAGCCCAAGGCAACCCTCGGCCGGATTCTTCCGGTTCTGCTGGTGCTGGCCAGCCTCGGATGCGGCACGGGGGGCCTTCAGGACAACGGCTCCGCCCATGAAAGAGAACCCCAGGCCGACCTGGATGCAGCCGGCGCCAGGCCGCTCGTGCCCGGCACGGCCCAGCAGGGCTATATCGAGTACGTGGGCGACGCGGACTGGTACCGGCTGGAAATTCCGGCGGGCGCGGACACTCTGAGGATCGAACTCAGCAATCAGACGCTCTCCAGCCCCGTGGACCTTTCCTTCACCCTGTACGCCGAGGACGGCGTCACGATCCTGGGCGGCCGCTACGATCCTGACGGCTCGGACGGGATGACCCAGATCACCCAGGAACTCGCGGTGGGCGGATCCAATTTGTGCTTCGTCGTGGTCCGGGATAACGGAAGCGACGACGCGGACCCATTGAATCTGTATTTTCTCAAGGCCACCCTTTCCGCGGGCGCCGGCGACGGAAACAACAGCCCCGAGTCCGCTGTGGCAGCCTCGTGCGGCGACTCCGTGGAGGACTCCATTCAAGTCCGGGCAGACGTGGACTGGTTCAGGATCGACCTGGCCGCCGGCGCCGACATCCTTGCCCTGAGCCTGGCCATGCCCGCCGGAACTCCGGACCTTGCGCTCACCCTGTACGACTCAGCGGCCACGACCGCCGTCGTCTCTGTCGCCGACGGCGACGGAACGGACGGGCCGACCCTGCTGGCCCGCAACGTCCGGCTGGCCGCGGCCGGCCCCTATTTTCTGTCGGTCCGGGACACGCTCGACGACGACGCGGACCCCGGACTTTTCTACACTCTCCACGCCGAATGCCTCCCGGACCCGGACACGCACGAGCCCAACGGCAATTTTTCGACTCTCGACGAGAACCGCGGCCACGCCACGCCTCTTTCCGCGGGCGCCGCGGCGGAAGGATTCATCGCCTTCCAGGGCGACGAGGACTGGTTCCGGTTCACCATGCCCCGGCAGGGGCTCATGAACCTTTCGGTCGCCACGCAACAAGGCTCCCGGCCTCTCCAGCTCGTCTGCACCCTGCTCGGACCGGACGGCCGCACCGTGGAGGCGGAGTTCGAAGTGCGCGCAGGCCAGGAAGCCGAGGCTTACGAGGCCAGGTTCGCTCTCTCCCAGGGCGTTCATTATCTGCGGATCCGGGACTCTGGAAACGACGGCGCAGACCCGGATGGGCCGTACACGGTCTCCTGGTCCTTCGAGCCCGACCCGGACCTGAACGAGCCCAACGGCAATTTCGCCACTCGCCAGGAGAATCTGAACCACGCCACGTTCCTTGCCGTGGGAGGGTCAGAGGAGGGGTATATCGGATCGACCGCGGACCAGGACTGGTTCCAGGTCTTCGTGGAGCGGCCCGGCGTGTACCATTTCGCCCTTTCCAACGACAGCGCCTCGAACGTGGATCTCACGCTCTCCCTGTATCAGCCGGACGGCCAGACCCTGTTGCTCACCCGCCAGGACGAGGACGGCCAGGGCGAAGAAGGCCCGACCCGGATCGAGGCGCAACTCTATGTTTTCCAGGCCGGCACCTACTACCTGCTCGTCCAGGATCTCGGCAACGACGATACGGATCTGTCGGTCCCCTATCGGGTCGAGACCCGCTCAGTCGCGCTTCCGGTCGGAAGCACCGAGCCCAACGAGGACCGATCCCAGGCTCAGCTCATTCTGCCCGGCCAGACCGTGACCGGCTGGATCGAGTTCGAGGGCGACCGGGACTGGTACAGCCTCCTCATTGTGGGCAACCAGGACGTGATCGTCGAGATTTGGAACGACGCGCCCTCGCCGGTCGAGTTCATCTGGTTCATGTATCCGCCGAGCTCCACGCAAGTGTACGCGAGCGCGGGTGACAATACCGAGAGCGATTCGAACCTCATCCGCATTGTGACCGGAGACGACGAGACGTTCTGGGTGGACGAAAACCACCCGGGGCTCTATGTGTTCAAGGTGAGCGACTACAACCGCAACGATTGGGACACGGCCGTGCCGTATCGCTTCCGGGTCACGCTGTGGCCCCACGGGCCGTAAGGCGGACTTCAATCGCAGGAGCCGGGCACCGGGGCAGGCCCGCTGTCCGGGCAGAAGACGGAACCGGTTTCTCAAGCAGGAGGCAACCCGATGGAATTGCTCTCGAAAGGCGGTTTCTTCATGTGGCCGATCCTCTTGGTGTCCATGGCCGGCCTGGCCCTGATTCTCGAACGGGCCTTCACGCTCTGGGTCCGCTTCCGCCTGGACGGCCGCGGCCTGCTTGCGGCGGTCCTCGACCGCGTCGACCGGGGCGATTTCCCGGGCGCCCTCGAGGAATGCAGCCGCGCGGCCGGACATCCTTTGGGCCGGGTGATCCGGGCCGGCCTGCTCAAGGCGCACCGGAGCGACCGGGAAATCGAGATGGCCATGGAGGAGGAAATGCTCAGGGCCATGCCCGCCCTGCGCAAGCGCATCAACTATCTGGCCACCTTCGGCAACATCGCGACCCTGCTGGGTCTTCTCGGCACGATCTTCGGGCTCATCCAAGCTTTCGAGGGCGTCAGCCTGGCGGATCCAGCCGCCAAGCAGGAAATTCTGGCCAAGGGCATTTCCGTGGCCATGCTCACAACGGCCTTCGGCCTCATCGTGGCGATTCCCTGCTTGCTGGCCCATTCGTTCCTGTTCAACAAGTCCGCCCAGATGATCGAGGAAATCGAGGAGAGGGCCTTCGCGGTTTACAACAAGATCGCCTCCCTGCACCGGGACCTCGAAAGCAAGGAGACACGCCTCCGGATGAAGGCGGTCGAAGGCGGAAGGAGGGGCTAGCCGTGCTCGACAGGAAAAAGGGCTTTTTCGCCTTGTCCGGATCGCACGCCCCGCAGGACGATTCCTTGAACCTCATTCCGATCATGAATCTGTTCTTGGCTCTCATTCCGTTTCTGCTCATCTGCGCCGCCTTCTTCAACGTGAGCGTAATCAACGCCTCGGTGCCGGCAATCCAGAAGGACCGGAGCGACTTGGCGAGCACAGAAGACTCGGTCACCCTGATGGTCCAGGTGCTCCCGACCGGGTATCGGATCTCGGCTTCGAGCGAGACTCTGGACAGGGCCTCCCTGGAGGCTCTGCGCATCGAGATTCCTCGCCAGGGCGAGAAGCCCGACCTGGAGCGCTTCTCCCGGCACCTGGCGGCCTGCAAGCAGCTTTACCCGAAAAGCGACACCATGATCCTGGTGGCCGATCCCTCGATTCTCTACCAGGAACTGATCGAGACCATGGACGCGGCCCGAACCTGGAAGACCTCGGAGGAAGGCCGGGAAATCGTCTCCGAACTTTTCCCCAACGTCGTGGTCGCCGGGATGCTCTGAGGACAGCCGGGGAGGACGAAATGGGACGCACCTGGAGCAGGCGAACGGGCAAGAGCGGCAGCGGCGGGACCGCCGTGCTCAACATCACCTCCCTCATGGACGTGATGACCATCTTGCTCATCTTTCTTCTTTATCACTTCTCAACCCAGGACCAGAACATCCGGCTCCAAAAGGAAATCGAGCTTCCCCGGTCGAGCTCGGAAAAGCCTTTCAAGTGGGCGATCAACGTGACTCTGGGCTTGAACCGCCTTCTTGTGGAAGACGAGTTTGTCTGCCCGGTCAAGGACGGCCGCTTCATCGTCGGCTCGGACGACCCGGAGAAGATCGTCCCCCTGTACAACCGCCTGGTCGCTTTGAAGGACTTGGAGAAATACCGGCAGGTGGAGCGCGACGCGGCAGAGCCCGTCGTGATCTTTCATGCGGACAAGAGGCTCAAGTTCGAGACGGTCAACGCCGTCATGAAAACCGCGGCCACGGCCGGATATCCGAATTTCCGGTTCGCCGTCCTGAAACACTGACCGAGCGTGGTGAAAGGACGCGCCATGACCCAGGGAGGAATTCAGGAAGTGCAAGACAAAAGGTCGAAGGGAAAATCAGCATTCCCGGATCCTGCTCCTGCCTCGAGCGAGAGATTTCGGCGCCCTCGCAGGATCCTTTCGGTCTCGGCGAAGATCCTTCTGCTCGGCCCTCTCGCGGCTCTGGCTCTTTCGACAGGAGCCAGGGCCCTGGCCGGCGAGGGATCTGAACCGGTCGAGCCGCAACAGGCGAGAGAGTTCAAGAGGCCCAGCCGCATGGAGTTCGACGAAAGGCTCATCATGGGGCAGTCGCTCAAGTCCGGCGCGGTGTATCTGTTTGAACGCAAGGACAGCGAGATCCAGAGCATGCTTCGGATCCGCAAGGACTACCGGAAAGAGCTGCTCGAACCGATCGAGCCGCCCGCTCCTTAGGGCGCAATGGCCACAACCGGACCACGGACAGAGGGGAACACGGCGTGAGGGGAGACAAGGAAAACGCGACCTGGCCGGCCCAGACCCAGGCACCTTACCAGGGAGAAACCCTGCAGGTGTTCGTCTTCTTCAATGGGCGCTACCTGGGCTATCAGTGCTACGTGCAAGACCGGGTGACGGCCGGGGGCAGGCAGGATCTGGATCTCTATCTGCCGGCCTGCAATCCCGAGGACGGATATTGGTCCTTCGAGATCTGCGGCGGAACGCTTGTCGCCTGGCTGAGCCCCTTTGAGGTACGAACCCCTGAAGGCTCCAAGCCCGTTCGCCGCGCCGTGGAACCTCTGGACGTGTTTCCTTTGGGCCCGTACCGCCTCCAGGTCAAGATCCTCAAGGCGGCCGGGTTTGTGGATCAGTACGCGGACCTGGCGGCCGAGCCCGTCTGTGCCTCTGCGACGACAGCGAAACCCGGCAGCCGGGAGGCGGCGCAACAGGAGCAGGAGTCGATCTGGGAGGATTCCGGGCCGAGCTGCTCGCAAACGCATATCGAGCGAGGTTCCAGAAACGCGCTCCCCTTCAAAGGCACCTATCTTGAAGAAACTCTGGAGGCGTGTCGGACAGAGACTTCAACAGAGCCGCCTCTGGAGCCGCCGACTCATGACGAGCAAACCCGAATCGGCTGCGAACCGGCCCAATGCACGGCAGAGACCGTTCAGCAGCCCAAGGCTCCTATTGGAGAAGACCCTTCTGGTGCGCTCGCGGGTCTCGATCAGAAGCAGGACGGCGACGTTTCGGCCCCGGAGCCTTCCTGTGACGACGCATGGGACGAGACTGCCCCGCCGGCGCCCTACTTTCCCCTGCTGCGGGAGATCTTTCGGAGTTGCAAGACCGCAGCCCCCATACCAGACCCGGCCCGCAGGGCTTTGGAGATCGTCCGGTTCCGCGGGAGCGACCTGCGGGATGTGACGTACCTCGAGGGAAAAAGCGCCTATGCCCTCCGCAAGGACTGGCCCCGCAGGCTCTGGAAGAAGCGGGGTGGGCCCCGCCCGAACTCCCGCTTGGTCAGCCTGGCCGCAGACGGCCGGGCGCTGCTCCACGTTCCGGAGGGCGTGACCGGCAGGCTTCACTCGAAGGGGGGCTCCCGCGACCTTCGAGACCTGGCTGGCGAGGCACACCCCGGAACCAGGAGGGGCCTCATCCGACAAGGTCGACCGGCCGCCCAAATCGAGCTGGCGCCTGACGCATGGGCTGTGCTCAGAGTCGACCCTGACCGGTACCTGGTCCGGTACGTGGCCCGCAGGCCCGGACTGCCGACTCAGCCTCTTCGGCCTCGCATGAGCCGGTCCCAGGCGAAGATCCTTTCGGCTTCCATCGTGTCCCACATCGTGCTGATCCTTCTCGTGGGCCTGACCGTCCCAAAAGGCACGATCGGGGGCACCGCGGTTCCGGACCGGTTCGCCAAAGTGGACCCGGCCGTGCTCAAGACCTTCAAAAAGCCCGAGCCCCCCAAGCCGGACAAACCCATCGCAACGCCCCTGCCCGCGCCCCAGAACAAGCCCAAGGCGACGCCGGCGCCCAAAGCTCAGCCGCCCAAGCCCGCCGAGACGGCGAAAGCCCCAAGCCGTTTCCAGCCGGCTGCTCCGGTCAACTCCGGCGCGGAGCGGGCCCAAGAGCCTCAAAAGCAAGTGGACGTCGCCCAGACAGGACTCCTCGCGGCTCTCGGTCCTCCGTCCGCCGCCGGCGCCGAAGCCAAGGCATCTGGCCAGAGCCAGGTTCTGCTCGCTGCTGTGACCAACCTTGACGCCGTCGCCGTGCCCTCGGACTCGACCACCTTCAACCTGGCCGGCATCGCGGGAAAACTCGCCACGTCCGAGATCCAGGTGCCGACCGGAGGCGGGGAAGCCATCCGCACCGTGGGCGCCCAAGAGCTTCTCAAGAACTCGCAGGGGACATTGGGCGCCCTGGCCTCGAAGGGCGCGGGGTCCGGCCAGGTCAAGGCGGTCGTCCGCGAGCCGCCCAAGGCCACGATCTCGATCCGGGGAGGCATGAGCCGCGAAGCGGTCCTGCAGGTCGTAAACGCCCACCTGGACGAGATCCGGGACTGCTACGAGCGGGAGCTCCTCCACAACCCCGGCCTCACGGGAAAGATCGTCCTCGAATGGCTCATCCGGGAAGACGGCTCGGTGAGCTACGCCAAGGTCGCGTTCACCAACATCGGCCATTCCTCGGATCTGCACCTGTGCGTGCAGGCCCAGGTGGCGACCTGGACGTTCCCCAAACCCACGAACGGCCACGAGGTCTTGGTGACCTTCCCGTTCCTGTTCGAGAACATGGGCTTTTGACCCGACCTCTTTCACGAAAGGAAGACGTTCCCATGAAAACCTTGCTCCTGCGCTTCGTTGCCCTTTGCCTGGCTTGCGGCCTCGCCGTCCCCTGTCTGCCCGGCCTCCTCGCGGCCGACGAGGCCGGCTGGGGGGAGGAAGGCCGGATCTACGCTGTCCAGAAAAAGCCTTACCGGCTCAAGCACGAACTCCACGCCTCGGTCGGCGTGCTTCCCATGGACGCTTTTTACAAGGGCGTAACCTTCGGCGGAGGTTACACCTACCACTTCTCCCATCACTTTGCCTGGGAGGTCTTTCAGATCCAGTCTTCCCAGAATGTGGATACGGGTCTGAAGAAGGCCCTTCAGGATCAGTTCTCCGTCGAGGCCAGTTCCTTCCGGGAGGTGGACCTCCTGGCCAGTTCCAACGCGGTCTTCGTTCCCCTTTACGGCAAGGTGGCTTGGCTCAACCGGAACGTGGTTCGCATGGAATGGTTTCTCACGGCCGGAGGGGGAGTGGCCCAGTACACCGAGTTCGAGCGGGAGGGGGCGTCCGACTACAGCGAAAAAAAGAAATATGACATCTCGATGAACTACGGCATGGGCATGCGCGTGTTCCTGAGCAAGAGCCTTTCGGTCCGGCTGGATCTTCGCGACTACATGAATTTCGTCGACGGGGTGGATCACGCGGCCTTTTTCGGGCTGGGCATGGCCTGGAACTTCCGGCTGCCCCGGTTCGCCGATCTCGAGGAGGGAAGCGAGGAATGACCGAGGATCGGTTCCCCAAGAGCCTTGCGCCGGACCGGCCGGCAAGGCCGGAATCGGGCTGCCGCAGAAGGCGGCGGCCCGTCCTCGCGCGCGCACGCGCAGCCGTCCGGGCCGCTCTTTGCCTGCTGCTCCTGAGCCTGCTCTGGCCGGCCTCAGAAGCTGGCGCCTGGTTCTGGTCCAAGAAGGACAAACCCGCGGGCCCGCCTCACCAGGGACCGGAGGCACTCGGCCCGGCTCTCGAGGATCTCGAGGCGGGGCGCTGGGAGGAGGCCGCGCAAGGGTTCTGGCAGTTCCGTCAGGGCAAGGCGGCCCACGAGGAAGGGGCGGCTCTGGCCGGGTTCGGCCTCGCCCGGGCACTGCTCTGCCTCGGGCTCAGGCAGGCGGCAACCGAGTACTTTGTCGACATTGTCCGGGACTCCCTTGACCTGGATCTTTCGATTCGGGCTTTGGCCGAGCTCGAAGCCATCACCCGGCAGGAGGGCTTCGACGAGGAGACGATCGTCGAGCAGCTCCTTTACGAGAAAGAATTCAGCGCCCTCCCGGATCCCCTGAACGATTTCGTTCATTACCACCAGGCCTGGATGGACTATCGGAACGGCTACCCCTCCTGGGCTGAAACCCATCTGGGAAAAATGAAGGGGGAAACCGTATACGCCCAGCGAGGCCGCATCCTCCGGGCTCTCTGGGCTCTCAAGGAGGGCGACACGGCCCGCTGCAGAAGCCTCCTCGAAGAGCTGCTCGCAAGCCCTCAACTCGATCCTGGGGTGGCGAACGAAGCCCGAAAGGCCCTGGCCCGGGTGCTCTACGAACAGGAGGACTTCGAGGGGGCTTATCGCCTCTACCGCGAGATCGACGCGCCCGAGACGACCCTCGCCGACGTGATCCTCGAGGAGGCATGGGCAAAGTACAGGCAGCAGGACTTCCGCAAGGCCATGGGTCTTCTGGTGGCGTTTTCCGCCCCTTCTTTCCAGAACCTCTTCAAGCCCGAGCAGTACGTCTTGAAGGCGCTCATCTACATGCAGTTCTGCCACTACCAGGCGGCCCGCGGGGCCATTCAGGAGTTCGAGGCGCGGTACGGGAGGGCTATAGAGCGCATTCGAAACCGCAGGGACCTCTCCGAAGACCCTGAGGCCGAGCGTATCCTCAAGGCCGCTCCCGCCGTTCGCCTGGCCGACGCCCGGCTGCGGGATCTCGCGGCCGAGTCGGCCCGTCTGAAAAAGCTCGCCCTTCCCGACGGGCTGGCCAAGGAGCTCGAGCGCATGTACGGCCTGGAGCAAGCGCGGGCCGAGCGAAGACGGGAACGAGCCTGGGAGAGGGAGATCGACAACGTGAAAATGGCTTTGTTCGAAGCCGAGGAGCAGATGCACCTGCTCCAGTACGAAGCCGGCGCGAGCCGCTACGAAAGAGTCCGCAGGCTTTACTACGAGGGAGACAAGGAAGAGCAGAAGCCGGGCAAGGTGCCCGCTCTGTCCGCAAATACCTATTACCGGTTCCGCGGCGAGTTCTGGACGGACGAACTGGACGACTACAACTTTTTCATCGAGGACCGTTGCAGGTCCTCCAAGACAGGGCCCCTCGACTGAACGCGGTCCGGCTGACAACCCGTTTGGAGGGAGTCCTCGACCGGGCGACCCTCTGGAGAGGCTTGAAAGAAATGACCCGTTCCGTGGCGCACGCAACCCGCAAGTCCGATACTGGAAGTCCGCCATCGACACCGGGGCCGACTCCTTTTCGCCGGAAAGCCCGGCCTGCTCCGCAAAAGGCCTTCGAAGCCTTTGGAGCGATCCTGGCTTTCCTCCTCTTGTCCCTGAGCGCCCCGGTGCCAGCCCGGGGAGTCGAGAAAAGCGACAACGAACGCCTCCTCCGACAGCTCGACCTGGACCTGGAATCCGTCGAAGAGGCGATCGAGGGCACCCGGACCCTCATCGAGAAGTCCATGCACCGGCCTTATCTGCCGGACCTTTACATGCGGCTGGCCGAGCTTTATGTGGCCAAGTCCCGGATCCTTTACCACCGGAAGAGGCTGGAGGATCCCTCGGCCTCCAGAGCGGTCGTGGCCCTCGAGGCCAACCTGCTCAAATCCAAGGCCATCGACCTGTACGCCAAGATCCTCGAAGAGTTCCCCCACTACGGCCAGCCGGACAAGGTCCTGTTCTTCATGGCCCACGAGTACCGGGAGATGGGCGTCTTCGACAAGATGCTCGACGCGTACACGAAACTCGTCGAACGCCATCCGTCGAGCCCTTACCGGTTCGAGGCCCATCTCATGATCGGCGACCACCATTTCGACGCCATGAACCTGGACAAGGCCGAAGCTTCCTACCGGACGATCCTCGAGGCTCCGGAGAGCCACGTCCACGGCATGGCCCGGTACAAGATGGCCTGGTGCCACATCAACCGCAACCGCTACCCGGAGGCCGTCGAGCTGCTCGAATCCCTGGTGGCCGACCCGCGCTACGACGAGCAAAAGACCGAAATCGACGCCTACAAGAAAATGAACCTGCGCCGAGAGGCTCTCATGGACCTCGCGTACTGCTACACCGAGGTTCGAAACCCCGAGGACGCCCTGGACTACTTCGCGCGCCTGGCGGACTCAAAGGCCCTGTACCTCGCGGTCCTCGACAAGCTCGGCCAGCGCTATTTCCTGAAGGAAGACTGGACTTCGGCCGGCCGCGTGTTCGCGAAGATCCTCTCCCTGTGCCGGGACACCACCCGGGCTCCGGAGTACGCCGAGAAGCTGTTCGCTTGCGCCCAGAAAAGCCGGGGGCTGGACAAGCCCGACGAGAATGTCCGGCTCCTGGTCCGGACCCTGGCGGACATTGAGCACGACTGGCGCATTCCGGACGAGGCGAAGGAGAAATGGAGAAAAGACCTGGAACTGTACGCCCGGGACATGGCGACCCGGCTGCACGTCGAGGCCAGGGAAAAACACGACCCGGTCCTCGCAGGCCAGGCCGCCGACGCGTACAAGCACTACCTCGAGTTCTTCCGGGGGGGCGAATTCTCGCGGGATCTTCTGCACAACCAGGCCGAAGCCCTGTTTCTCGCCAAGCGCTACTTTGAGGCCGCCCAAGCGTACGAGAAGCTCGCCACCGCGGCCCAGCCCGATGAAGCAGGCTTCCGGCGGGACTGCCTCTACGGAGCGATCGTGTCCTACCAGAAGGCCCTCAAGGAGGAACAGGGCCTCGACGATCTCAAGAAGCTCGAAGCCCGCCAGGCCCTCAGGCAGACAGGAGCCGCGTATCTGGCTTCCTACGCCTCTGGCGAGGAAGCGCCCGAGGTGGCCTTCAACGTGGCCTGGGTCGCCTACGAGCAGGGAGACTATGGAACCGCCCTTGCGGGATTCAAGGACTTCATCCGCCAGTACCCGCAATCCAAGGAAGCCAAAGCCGCGGGCCATCTCATTCTGGACATCCGCAAGAGTCTGGACGACATCGAGGGCCTCGTGGCCGACGCCCGCTCGCTTCTTGCGGACCGCAAGATCGCGGACCCCGATTTCCGCAAGGAAGTGGAAGCGATTCTCGTGGCTTCGGAGCGGAGGCAGCTCGAGGAACTCACCGTCAGGGTCAAGGACGGCGTCGAGGGCTCTGAGAGCGCCCTGGCGGCACTGGGAATGCAAGCCATGGATACGGGACTTCGAGAGACAGCCCTGTACAACGTATTCGTGGTGAGCAAGCAGGCACGGCAGATCCCCAAGACTCTCGAGACCGGCCGCAAGCTCCTGGAAGCGTTCCCCCAGTCCCAGCACCGGGGAGACGTCGCCACCACCTTGGCCCACTTCTGCTTCGAGGCTGCGGATTTCGCAGGCGCCGCGGCGTGGTCCGAAAGAGCCGCCGAGTCCGTCAAGGCCGAGGAACAAGCCGAGCACTGGCTCCGGGCCGCCATGCTTTACGGCTGGATGGGCGAGCGCCGGGCCTCTGTAAGCTCATACCGGAAAGCCCTTCCTCTTCTCGGCGCAGAAAAACGGCTCGAGGCCGAAAAGGACCTTCTCGAACAGCTCGAGGAAGCAGGGGACTGGCCGGCAGCGGCCGAGCTTTGCGCCTCTCTGATGGCCGAGGAGCCCGGAAAGCCGCTGTGGGCAGTTCGATACGGAAACGCTCTCACCCGCCAGGGCAAGGCGACCGAGGCTTACGGGGCTTTCGAGAAAGCCCTGGCCCTGTGGAGCCAGAAGGCCGGGCCGGCCGGTGGCGGATCCGCGGAGGAAAAGGCCGCTGCCGCAGAGGCTCGATTCCGTCTGGCCGAGCGTGACCTGATGACGTTCCGGTCCATTTCCCTTAAACCCGGCGCGCTCGACAACAGCGTGGTGCAAAAGAAGATAAACTCTTTGCAGGCGCTGGAAACCGCAAGCCTGGAGGTTGCTCAGATCGCCAGCCCCCGCTGGACCATCGCATCCCTGGACCTGGCCGCCCGGGCGAACGAAGATCTGGTCTCCTTTGTGCTGGCCACCCCGATCCCGGCCGACCTGACTCTGCCGCAGAAGCAGCAATACGTGCAGCTCCTCCAGGAAAAGGTCCAGCCTTACCGGGACAAGGCCCGCCAGTACAGGCAGGCCGCTCTCGAAAAAGCGTACGACCTGGGCATCTTCTGTCCGGAGGTGCTCGCCTGCCACAACTCCCTGCACCCTGGCGAGCCCTTGCCAGCCATTGCCCGCGGCCAGGCCCTGGGCCGAGGCTCGGCATCCAGCCAGACCCAGCCGGCCGCCGCGCTCCTTGATAGACTCTACGCAGACCCCGGCAACGCCTCGCTTCTGCTGCCGCTCGCATTCGCCCACGCCGCCGAAGGAAAGCCGGGTCTGGCCTCCTTGGTGCTGCTGAGGCTCCTGGAAAAGAGTCCGCGCGAGGCCAGAGCCGAAAACCTGCTGGGCCTTCTGCACCTCCTGCAGGGCCGCGACCAAGAGGCGTACGCGTGTTTCCGCAAAGCCCTGGAATTCGACCCCGGTCTTGCCGAAGCCAAGGCCAATCTCGTGGTCCTGTACTCGGCCTACGGCAATGACCGCATGGCCAAAGCGGCTCTCGACGAACTCGAGGCGCGCCAGGCCCTGGCCAAGCTCGACCCCAGGGCCGTACACCCGGATTTTTCCTCTTTCGCCTCCCGATTCAGCGCCGTGGCCATGCAGAGCCCGGCAAAAGCTGGAGACGCGCCTTGAGCACGCTCTGTCTCCCTTGCAGGTTCTTCAGGGCTCTGGTATCCGCCGCCCTGCTCTTCGCGGCCGGATGCGGCACCGGCGGCCTGAGCGGGGAGGCCGACATGGGCAGCGGGTCCGGGAGCGGGGGAGGGGGCGGACCGTCCGGCGGAGGCGGCTCGGGCGACTGGACCGTGAGCGTGGTGGACACCAACGGGAACGCCGGTTCCCAGAACACTCTGCGCATCGATCCTCTCGGCAGACCGCGCGTCGCCTACTTCGCCGGGGACGATCGTGTGTTCTGGATCCGCGAAGCCTCCTTTGACGGATGGACTTGGGACATCGAGACCGTTTACGAGACCGATACGCCCACTGGATGCTCTCTCGCGATCGACGGTGCCGGAGGATCTTTCCTGGCCTTTGTGGGAGGCGGCCGGCAGCCCCTCTACTACTGGCCGTTCCAATCCGACCTCCTTCTGGCCTCCCGAAGCGGCGGGGCCTGGCAGTGGGAACCTGTCGATGAGGCCGGAGTGGTGGGCCTTTGGGCTTCGGTGGCTTTCGACCGTTTCGGCCGGGCCGGGATCAGCTATCAGGACCTGGGCAATGGGATCGATTACGTGGACTTCCACCTGAGGGACTTGAAGTTCGCCCAGGAGACGGCCGACGGATGGGCCGTCGAGACCGTGGAAAAGGATGGGGGCGGCTACTACACGCAGCTCGTCTTCGACCAAGACGGCCAGCCCGCAATTGCTTACTGCGGCAACCTCGATGGAGACGCCCAGCCGATCCGTTTCGCCCGGCGCGGGGACTCGGGCTGGCAGTTTCAGACGGTTGACGCGGTCGGCAAGTGCTCCGAGGCGAGCCTGTCGCTGCGGGCCACGCCCGCAAACGGGTTCGGCCTGGCCTATTACGACGACCGCTTCCAGGATCTCAAGTACGCCTCCTTCTTCGGCGGCGTCTGGCACCTGGAAACCGTCGAGGCACACAATCAGGTCGGCAAGTACTGTTCTCTGGCTTACGATGCCGACGGCCAGCCGGTCATCAGCTACTATTATTGCGGACGGTCAACCGACCAGGATTGCCAGGGCGGAGGCGATCTGCGCGTGGCCCGCAAGACCCAGACCGGCTGGACCGTGGAGACCGTGGATTCCGAAGGCACCACGGGCCTCTTCACCTCTCTCGCCTTTGCTCCAAGCGGCCAGGCCTTCATCGCCTACCAGGACAAAACCCTCGGCGCCCTCAAGATCGCCGTGGGGAGGTAAGGGGCGCAAACGATCCGCGGTGACGGCCCACGCCGGATCGCCGCACCAAGGCGACGGGGCTAAACGCTTCGCTGCGGACGCGCAAATCTTCGAACATCCCTCCTCGAAGATTCCCCTTGACAGTTACGGTCTCCCTTCCAGAAAATGCTTCTCAATCCGTTTGCTGCTGCTGACTCCAGCAGAACAAAGGAGGGTAGACCATGGCGCGCGTGCGATTGGCCCTTGTCATGAGCTGTCTTTTTGCGTTCGGGGCTTGCGGGGGGAACGGCGGCGAAGACAACGGCGGCCCCAACCTAGACGATTTGACCGGAAAGTGGATCTTCTCGCCGTCCAGCTCCGGGGTGACCGGAGGCGATCTGCACTTGACCGTGACCCAGACAGGCTCGAATCTCGATTTGAGGGTGACCTGCAACGACTCGGCTCCCGTTGGCAGCGGGACCTGGTCCGGTGAGGTCCTGTCGGTGTCTTTCGAAATCGGAGAAGGCGCAGCGCTCACGCTGGAAGGCCAAGCCGACGGGAGAGACATCATCGGCGCTTACTCGGCGCCGGGAGAAACCGGCACGTTCACTCTGTCGCGGACGTCGCAGGATCTCGACTGCGACCAAGTCTGCGAAGAGCTCGCCTTACCCAAATTCGTAAACACAAACTTCACGGAGCTGGAAAAAATCGCCGAAATCTCCCTCTTCCGATCGTCAGCGGGGCACGATTACAGCGACTTTTGCGAGAGCTGCCGCAGCATGAAACACTACTTCGCGCCCGCGGAGCCTCACCGCGTCAACGGAGACGTCGAGGTATATTCCCCTGTGGCTGGCACGATCTTGGAAATCCGGGACGCCGGGCACGGCGCGAGCGAGGGGAACGAGAACAAGGAAGTCCGGATCCAGGCGGCCCAATATCCGGAGATTTCCTTTATTCTCTTTCATATCGACATCGAAGAAGGGGTGACGGAAGGCCAGACGGTCCAAGCCGGCGAACTCATCGGAACCGGCCGGCTCGTGTATCCCGATCTGGGCGAAGTCGCTCACGACTTCGACATCGCGGTGCGCTATCACACGCTTTCGGGAGACCGCTTCGTGTCGTGGTTCGAGGTCATCACAGACGAACTGTTCGAGAGTTACCAGGAGCGCGGCGCATCGGCTCGCACGGACTTTATCCTGACAGCCGAAGCGCGGGACGCGGACCCCCTCGCCTGCGACGGAGAGACCTTCACGTCAAGCGGCTCCCTGCCCGCCTGGTTCGAACTGAACGCTCCCTAGCGAGATGACGGGCACCCGCGGTTGCTCGAGGAGCGCTCTCGGCTCCCTGGCCGTCAACTTTGAGTCTGAAAGTATGTGCCCCCCTCCGGCTCCCGTCCGGGTTCCTTGCATCGCAAGGGCAAGGCGGCTATGATGCGCATCGGAAAGACAAAATCTCTTGCGGGTGCGCGCAACTTTGGGAATCCTCGCGACTTTGCTCCGCTTCCAGCTTAGACCGCTCGCTGCCGCTGGGCCTGTTTCTCCAGGCCCGCGGCAGCAGAGGGCGCCGCAGATTCTGGCCGTCCTCCTGGCCCTCTGCCTCCTGCCCTCTTCGATTTTGGCCGGAGAACTCCCGGCGGCGAAAACCGAGGAAGGCCCGCCCCGGACCGTAGAGTTCAGCCCTGGCCGCTGGTCCATGCTCCTTCTCGGCGGCGCCATGAGGGAGCACAAGGACGACATCCTTCTCCGTTACGGCGTCGCCTCGTTCGAGTACGTGTTTTCCGATCGTCTCTCCGGCCTGGTCGAGCTCGTCCGGTACGACGTCAAGCAGGAACCGGGTGGCACCACGGACGGCCTCGGGCTGAACCTCCTGGCCGGCCTGAACCTGTACCGCACCAAAAGGATCGCCTTCTTTGGTGCAGCCGGCCTGGGTATAGCCGACTTCGAACGCCGCATGCCTCTTCCGGACGGCACCCACTTCAACTTCACCATTCACGGCAGGCTCGGATTGAGGTGGCTGCTTGGGGATCGGTTCTGGCTTCAGGCCGCAGCCCAGTACATGCATCTGTCCAACGCGGACATGGAGGGGGAATCGCGCAACCCCAGTTTCGACGGCTTCGGAGGATACGGCGGGTTAGTGGTCAGATTCTAAGGGTCTGCTGCTGGCAAGCGGTAGGAAGGTCCAGGTCGAAAACAGGGCTCTTCTGCTTTGGATCGAGAGGGGGCCCTGACAAACGGGATGTCATGGGCCTGAAAAACAGTGCCTGTCCAGGCTGGCCGGCATGAACCCCGATCCTCGCACCCTCGTCTTCGGGGCGCTCGTCGCCTTCAGCCTCGTCTCTCCTCTTTCAATCGCCGCGACGAACGCGGCGTGGGCCGCAGCGCTCTTTTTCGCACTGGTGGAAATCATCCGCCGCTACAAGGGCGGCACAGAGCTTCCCTTCCGCCAAACCGATCTCGACCCGGCCGTGGGGCTTCTGGTTGTCGCTTCTTTCCTGAGCGTGTGGACCTCTGTGGCCCCGCTGGCCAGTCTCAAGGAATTCCGGTCCCTCGGCCTTGTCGTGGTGTACTTCCTCTTCGCATGGTACGTGCGTAGCGACAGAGAGCGCAGAATCCTGCTGGGCTGCCTCTTAACAGCATCGAGCCTGGCTGCCGCGTACGGCATCGTGCAGTCCTACACGGGCTGGGACTTTCTCGGCCATTTCGATGCCTCCACAGGAAAGGCGAGCGGGTTTTTCAGCCTGCACCTGACGTTCGGGGAATATCTGCTCATGACCGCGTGCGTCGCTTTGGGTCAAGCGATCTGGGCAAAGGGTCCAGCCTCCAGGCCTCTGGTGCGCGCTTCTTGGCTGGGGGCGGCGCTGCTCATGGCCTTCGCCGTGCTCAGGACCGGGGCCAAGGGCCCGTTCGTTGGGCTTGTCACCGGCATCGCCGCGCTGCTTGCGCTGAAAGGCAGAAGGGTCTTGTTGCCCGGCGCAGCGGTTCTGGTCGTTCTTACCATCGTTCTTTTGTCGCTCGCCGGCGGGTCTCCCCTTCGGACGGCCCAGGAGCTTTTCGGCGTAAACGTCTCGGAAGCCGCCGGCCCTGCCGCCTCGAACACCCAAAGGCTTTTCATGTGGTGGGCTGGCTGGCGCGTCTCGGCAGAGCACCTCATGACCGGCGTGGGGCTCCACGGAGTCGACGCCGTCTACCCCGCGTTCCGGCATCCCCTGGCCCGGGAGCCCAACCAGTGGCACCTGCACAACAACTTCCTTCAGCTCGGGGTCGAGACAGGTCTTTTCGGGCTGGCCGCGTTCCTGTGGCTCTTAGGCCGCGCTTTTCGAAGCGCCTGGGCCAGGTTCCGGACGCCGCCTGCCGGTAACGGCCAGGGACTGGCCGCAGGCGTGCTGGCCGCTCTGGCGGGATTCCTTGTGAGCGGCCTGACGGAATACAACTGGGCGGACTCCGAGGTGCTTCTGTGCCTTTACATGCTTTTGGGCCTCTTGAACTCGACGCCTCGCACGGAGACCGCGCGGGCCATGGCGGCTCCTCGGCATGACCTCGAGCAGTCAGACGAAACCGGCTCTCCTGGCCCGGTCCCTCTCCAGGAGCGAGGCCTGGTCTGGCTCGTGGTCGCGCCAGTGCTCGCGGCAACTTTTTTCCTTGACGCCGGCCCTGCCGAAGCGAGAACTCGATCTCTCGATTTCGCCGCAGCCTGTGCTCTGGCGGTCATGGCCTTTGGCCCAGGGTTCTTCTGGGGAGTGAGGCGGCGTCAGCTCACAGGCGCTCTGCTGGCCTTCTCAGGATACGCCCTCACAAGGCCCCTCTGGACCGATCCGCAGTCGTCGGCCCCTTGGATTCTTTGTCTGTCTGCGGCGGCTGCGGTCGGCATCGCCAGCCTGCCCTGGGGTCTGCTGCCACCGGCGGTCCAGGGTTGCATGGGCGCGTCGCGCGAACCAGGGCCACGAGGCCTCGATCTCGCGGCCCTGGCCACTCCGATCCTATGGGCGGCCCTCGGCCTGGGTACGAATCTGCTTCTCCGGGCCGCCGGTGCCGAGCAGAGCCTGCTCGATCCGCACTCCCGGAGGATTCTGGCAGCCTGCCTGCAGGTTTTCGCTTTGTACGGAGTCGGCCGTTTCCTTGTTGTCGAAGACCGGTGGGGCAGAAGCGTCCTGGCGGCTAGCTCCGCATGCCTGCTTCTGGTTGCCCTTCGGGGGCCTTCGGGCTAAGCGGCCCTGCGGTCTGTTCTCGGCCGAGCGCTTCGGTTCTTGGGGGCAAAGGCCTGGCCCACGGATCTCGGCCATGGCAACTGGAAACTGGGCACATACCCCTTTGGGGCTTGAGCTTTTGCCCTGGGAAGTCTATCTTCTTCGCCGATGTCTCTCAGGAGGGAAGGGAAGCTGTCGAGCCGGGACGTCTCTCGAAGGGAGCGTAGTGCGATGACGAAGCCGAAGGTCGCGATCCTGGGAACGGGTTATGTGGGTCTTGTCGCCGCCGCCGTTTTTGCGGAACGAGGATTTGATGTTCTCGCTTCCAGCCAGGACAAAGAAAAGGTGGAGACCATCAACCGGGGCCGGGCGCCCTTTTTCGAGCAGGACCTGGACGCGATCGTGGAGGCCACGGTGCGAGCCGGAAGGCTCAGGGCTGTTTTGGGCCGTCGCGAGGCGGTTCTCCAATCGGACATTTTCTTCATCGCGGTCGGCACGCCGAGCCTCATGAGCGGAGAAGCGGACCTTCGTCTCGTCAAGGAGACTGCGGCTGCGATCGGTGAGGCCTTGCGGGAAAAGAAAACCTACAGCCTCGTCGTGGCCAGAAGCACGATTGTGCCGGGAACGACGAGGAACGTGATCCTTCCGCTATTGGAAAAGCACTCGGGAAAGAAGGCGGGCGAGGATTTCGGGGTTTGCATGAGCCCGGAATTCCTGCGCCAAGGCGCAGCCGTCTACGATACCCGCAACCCGGACAGCGTGGTCATCGGCGAGTTCGACGCCAGGAGCGGGGATTTCCTGGAGAGTTTTTGCCGGCAGGTCTACGCCGGGCAGGACGTGCCGATTCTCAGGATGAACCTCGAAAGCGCCGAGATGGTCAAGTACGGCCGCAACACGTTTCTGGCCATGAACATCTCTTACATCAACGAGCTGGCGCGCATCGCCGAGACGATCCCGGGCATCGACATCTACGAGGTGGTCAAAGGGATCGGTGCGGACTGGAGAATCAACCCCGCCTTCCTCAACGCCGGGTGCGGGTACGGCGGCTCCTGTTTCCCCAAGGACGTCAAAGCCCTCATTTCCTTCGCCAGGCTCCGGTCCGTGCAGCCCCAGCTGCTGGAAACAGTGGAGGAAGTCAACGAGCAGCAGGCGATCCACGTGGTGGCCATCGCCAAACAGGAATTGGGAGGGTCTCTCAAAGGCAAGCGGGTGGCCCTGCTGGGGCTCGCCTTCAAGCCGGGCACGGACGACATGCGCGAAGCCCCTTCCATCAAGGTGGCGAATCACCTCTACGCCCAGGAAGCGGACATCGTGGCCTACGACCCCAAGGCCATTCCAAACGCGCGAAACCGGTTCATCCGCGATACCATCAAGATTTCCTATGCGAACTCCGTGGAAGAGTGTCTGACCGGCGCCGACTGCTGCATCCTGCTGACCGAATGGGACGAATTCAAAAAGCTCACGCCCGACGTCTTCAACCGGTGCATGAAGAGATCCGTCATCGTGGACGGCAGAAGGATCTGGGACGAATCCTTCCGGAAGAAGGTCGCCTCCTACCGGGGGATCGGTCTGGGAAGCAACAATGCTTATGCGTCCGAGCATACGGTGCTCTTCAAGCTCGGAGACCAGCTCATCCAGGCGGGCTTGATCACGCCCGAGCAACTGGAAAAGGCCCTAGAGGAACAAAATCGGTCCGGGGGCCTGATCGGCGCCAATCTCATCAAGCTGGGCTTCCTGACCGAACAGGCGCTTCTGGATTTTCTCGGCAGGCAGTACGGCATCTCCAGGACGAACTGACTTCGAGGCTTCTATTGGGGTGTGAACGGATCCTCGGGGACGCTGCACTGCATGGGGGGCTGCCGGCGCGCTCCGACGATCCTATCCCTGACGGTCCTATCCGTAAAATGAAGGACTGACCCCTCCGGGGCGCAGGATTCTTAAGGCTCGCTGCCAATCCGAGCGATCCACGGCTTTGAGCAGAACCGCGGCCGCCAGGTACAGGCCGAGAGCGAGCGGGATCCCGAGCGCCAAAGGAGGCCTGACCGTCCCAACGCAAACAAGAGCCGCAGCCGCGGACAGGGCCGGCCTCCAGGACTGAGCAGCGAAGGCGCGAGCCACGGGCCTGAGGGCCGGCCTGAGCCAGAGGATCGGCAGGCAGGACAAGAGAGCCACGAAGGTGGCGACGGCCGCGCCGTTTCCGCCTCCGAGGGCGTCCTGCCGCGGGATGAGGAGGGCGTTGAGACCCACGTTCGCCGCAGCCATGCACAGGGTCATGAGGACCAGCGTGCCCCGGCGACCCAGGGCGATTGCCACAGAGGCGGCCACGTGGGCCACGGCGAACAGGATCGCCGACCAGCAGAGGATCCTCAGGGCGGACGCTCCATGTCCATAGGAGGGGCCGAAGACCGTCGTAAGGATCTCAGCCGGGTACAAAGAGAGCACCATGACCAGGGGAAGCAGTGCCAGGGCCAGGGTTCGAAGCCCCGCTCCATAGACCCGAGCGAGGTCCTCGCCCGGAGTGGCTGCGGCCCGACTGAGCACGGGAAACAGGGACGCGGTCACGATGGCCGGCAGGATGTTCAGGGCCTCGCAGCACTTGACGCCCACCGAGTAAAAACCGAGTTCCCGGCTGCCCCGCATGGCCTCGAGCATCACCTGGTCGATCCGCATCACGATTTGGGCGAGCATGAGCCCGAGGGCGATCGGCAGGGACCGCGCGAGGATCCGCCGCATGGCCCGTCCACGAAAGAAGCCGATGCGCGGCCTGAGGAGCTTCCTTCCCCAGAGGACCGTGAGAAACGCAACCGCGTATCCAGGAAGAACCAAGGCCACGAAGACCGCGGCCAGACTGCCCTTGCACAAGACCACGATCACGACAAAAGCCACGAGAAGGGCCCTACCCAGAGCGTCCAGGAACGCGGACAAATGGAGGCGCAGCGTGGCGAAAAAGGCCGCGCCGTAAAGCGTCAGGGGCGCGATGAGAAGACCGGATGCCGAAATCGCCACCAGACCGAGCCGCTCGCCCCGGATCCCGACCGTCCAACCCACGAGAAGGGAACCTGCGAAGGCCGCAAGAGCCAGCCAAGCCTTGAGGCCGATGGCGCTTCCCAGAGCGTCCGCCGAGCCCGCCAGATCCCTGGAGGCCTCCCGGATCACGTGGATGTCGATCCCCATGTCTGCGACGAGGATGAAAAACCCCACGTAGGCGCACACGAAGGCATACTCGCCGAACCGCTCCGGCCCGAGGTACCGGGTCAGGATCATCGCCACGACGAAGGCTGTGAGCCGGTTGAAGACCTGGGCCACGAAAAGAGCGGCCGTGTTCGCGGCCGTGGCACGCAAAAGGTCCGCGGGCCAGGCTGCGGGCGGCGCAGGCGGTTCGCCGGTGCGGCCCGATCCGTCCCTGTCCGTCGCCGGTCCGGCTCTCATGGGCGGCCGCTCCTTGGAGGAACATCGAGGGACCGGATCAGGGCCTCTATGCCTGCAAAGGGATCCTCGGCTGCGAGCCTTTCGAAAGCCCTTCTCGCCGCGGCGCCGATCCGGCCCGCACTCGCCGGATTCTCGAGAAGCCAAGAAATTCCGACCGCCATTCCTTCCACGTCGTGGGGCTCCACGAGAAGTCCTGTGGCGCCTTCCTGGACGACCTCGGCAAGGCCGCCCAAGTTCGAGGCCACGACAGGTCTTCCGGTGCTCATGGCTTCAAGGGCCGCGAACGGACCGGTTTCCGGAACCTGCGAGGGGATGGCCACAACGGCCGCTTGCCGGTAAAAGCGCGGCATCTCCTCGTGAGGAACCTCTCCGTGGAACCGGACGGCGCCGTCCAGGCGCGCTGCTTGCAGGACAAAACGCTCCCGCTCCGGGCCGTCGCCCACCACGTCCAGAACTGCGTCAGGAACGGTCCGCCTGACGAGCGGAAAGGCCTCCAGGAGTCGGCCCAGTCCCTTCGCATCGGACAGGTGCCCCACGAACAGAACACGGCGCGACGACGGGTCGGGCGGGCAAAAAGGAAATGAGACGGCCTCGGTGCAGCGGGGCAGGCAGACCGCCCTGACCCCGTACGCCTCCAGGATCTTTGCCATGGACGGGCTGTGGACAAAGACCGCCCGGGCTCTGCGGAAGAATCTGCGCTTCAAAGGCTCTCGGAGAAGCCTCTGCTCCAGCCACACCCGCAGCGAAAAGCACGCTCTCTTCCGACAGGCGGGTCCGAAATGCCCATGGCAGAGCCGCCCCTCCTCGTCCAGGCACTTTGCCGGAAGAGGACACGAAAGGCTCAGGTCGTGGGCCGTCGCCACCGCGGGCCAAGGAGCGCATGCGCAAAGCAGGGCATTTCCGGCCTGCGCCCAGTTGTGCACATGCACGACGTCAGGCTCGATTTTGCTGATCGCCCGCCTTGCGGCCCGGAACAAGGAAGGATCGAAGTCGAACTTCCTGCAGATCCGCAGGGCCAGCGCCCAGTGGCTCTTTCGCGGCACTGCGACCCATCCCGACGGCCCGGCTAGAGGCTTTTCCGGAACGCCCAGCATGAAACACTCATGCCCCCGCGCCTCCAGATACCTGCGCAGAGTCTCTGCGTACACGAGCGCCCCGCCCCGGATGTCCGGCCGGTCCAGGACATGGAGGATTCTCATCTCCAACCCCTGCCGCCCTCAGGCCCGTCCCCAAGACGAGAGACCTGCCACCTGCGGAGAAGATCCAGATACTCGGAGGCCTCCATCGCGAGAAAGGCCTCGGCATACCCTCGGCCGCCCATCCTGAGCCCGGCCCGATAGCGGTTGAGAGCCAGGCTGACGGATACATAATCCAGGGCCGCCTGCTGGGAGCTGTATTCGGCCAGGGCACGCTTCTTCCACTCCGCCTCGGCCGTGATGTCCACAACCCGGTTCGGAAACAGGGGACTCCAGACTTCGTAGGCCCACACAACGCACCGGCCCCGCCATTTCTCCCAAGCATCCCTGAACACGAGGTTCACCCCGACGTGGTCAACGTGGTTGTCCAGGAACCAGGGAAGATACACCGTCTCGGGCCTCTTTTCCCGGAGAAGGCCCGCGAGGCGATCGACCAGCGCCGTATAGGGCCGCACGCCGCGGTCCGGCTCTCCGAGAAAGACCAAATCCGAAAGGCCCAGCACGGCCGCCGCACGCCGCGCCTCTGCCTCGCGCGTGCCCGGAGCGTACGCCGCGACTCCGGCCGCGGACACGGATCCGGTGAAATGCACGACCGTCACCGGATCAGCCGCGGCGCCGTGCCTGCGGAGAAGTCCTCCCATGCCGATCGTCTCGTCATCGCAGTGCGGACTTAAGACCACGGCCCTTCGGCCCTTGGGCCCGGAGACGAGATCGGGCACGAAGATCAAGTCCTTGCCCACGCCCAACCCAACAAGAGCGGCCAGGTGTTCCCGGAAGGCGCGCCGGTCCAACCACGCTTTGAGCCGCCCACCCACCGCCGCAGCCATTGCCGCATCCTCCTTTCCTGTCCAGGCGGAGCCGCCCACGGCCGCCCTTTCGGCTTAAACGCCGTCGAAGTCGCCGTAGGTCACGTGCCAGTTCCGCCCGTCGAAGAAGGATTCTTTTTCAAGCGCAGAATCAAAAATGAGACCGATCATGGGCACCTGCTGGGACTCCCTGCTGAACCCGAGATCTGCCAGGCCCCGCCCGAGAACCGAGGACTCCACAGCAAGGCATCTTACAAGATCGCAGCCCGAAAGCGCGAGCCGTTCCAAGGTCCGGTGGACCACCGTTCGGGTCCATGGGGGCTCGCCGAACACATCCACCATGTAGCCGACGCGTACATCCTCCTCATGAACCGAAGTGGCCGCGTAGCCCAGAGGGCCAAGCTCGTCGGCAAGAAGCCACACGTCGTAGGGCCTGCCGGGCTTCTCGAAGTATCTCCACGCCAGTTGCCTTCGATCTCGATAGGACAGGATGCCATAGGCGGGCGCTGCCTTTTCCCAAAGTCGATCCAGCCTCTCGTCCGGCTCGGGCAAGGAAAAGAACCGAAGGGTCCCACCGGCCGCCCTTGCGCGGGCCGCCTGTGCCGCCCTGCACCACGAGGCTCTGGACACGAGGCGGCCCGCCGCAAGGAGGCTCTTGGATCGAACCCGCCCCAGGAATCGGCCGAGCGGATTGAGCCACCGAGTCCAGACCGGTATCCAAAGGAAGTCCCTCGTCCCCGCGATTCTCTTGTGAAACCGGTACGCCCGCTCGTTGGGAAACCCGTAGATGAAAGGCATGCCCTGGGCCATCCACGTCTCCCGCAGACCCTTCAAGAGGATGCGGTTGAGTCGGTAGAGGGCCAGGTCGAACCGCACCGAGGGCCTTACGCCGAAATCCACCATCTGGCCGGCCACGACCTCCCTGCCGAGAACCCGGAAGCGCATCGGCAGCGACGCCCCCTGCCCGACGAGTTCACCGCCGCGCCTCAAACACCGAACCACCACAAGGTCCCGGAGCGGTATTTTCTGAAACTTCCAGCGCCAGGCAGCCAAGCTCCTGGAGAAGTTGAACGTCTCATTGTAGAGCGCGTTGAGCGCCTCCTCTTCGCCTGGCCGGAGATCCGTGACCGCGAGCCCTTCGCCGGGCATGGAGGTTCTCCTCCCCGATTCCTCGTTCCGGCCTCAGACCCTGTTGCCCAGAATGCGAGCCCTGGCGGAGTCGAAAAGCCTACGGGCCCGTCGAGCCCGCCGCCGTGGACGAACTCGGGCCTCCCGGAGATAGGCCCGGACCTTCTGGTTCTTGTACAAGGGGAAATCGACCTCGTCCGGGTCGGTCCTGCCTACGATGAGCGAATTGAGGAGATCGTAATGGGTATGACAGGAAGCGCATTCGGGACCATACGTGAACCGAAGGCCGCCGCATTCGCAGAAATAGCAGACCAGCCTGGGTGACGAAGTGGCCCCGTCCCGGAGAACCCGGAAGGTGACATGCTCCGGCACGCGGCACGAGTCTCTGCGGCCCCGTTCCAGGCAGCGGACGAGCCCCTCCATATAGTCCCGCGACGGCAGGAGGCAGGCATACCGATCGTATCGGTTCAGGATCCACCTGAGATCGGTCGTGTCGAGCCGCGCGGCCAGAGGCCTCACTGGAAAAGGACTCACCAGGAGGCACGCCCCAGGAAACCGTTCAAGGAGGAATTCGAGAAAACGAGAGAAATCCCTTGCGTTCGTTTCCGAAAGGACGGTCTGGATCTCCACAGGGACCCGCGCCGCGACCAGACGGGATAGGTTTTCGAGAATCCTCTTAAGCGTGTTTTGGCTCATGCCGGAAGGGCCTTCCCGCAGGCGGTTCATGGCGGTCGTGTGCCCGTCCAGGCTCAAGCCCACGGCCACGCGGTCTCGCGCGTCCGCGAGCTCTTCCACCGTCTTTTCGGACAGGATCGACCCGTTGGTGAGGAACTGGGTCAGCGGGAAGGCGCGGTCCAGCAGGTCCCGCAGGATCTCCTCGGCGAGAAAGATCTCCCCTCCGCTGAACCGGTAGATGAGGAACCTGTCCTTCAAGGAAGCGAGGGCACGATCGAGGTTGGTCCGAAGAAGACGCCGGGCCGTCCCGTCCAGGTCCGTTGCGTTTTTTCGGGACGAACAGTATCGGCAGCGGAAATTGCAGATCTCCCAAGCATAGACGAAATCCAGAACGAGCTTTTCCATGGGCTACCCGGGACGCGGGCCGCACTTCTGCTCGAACCGCTCCACGACGCCGTGCAGATCGTCCGGAAGAAGCCTTAAAGCCTGCATCCTCACCTCGGCGGGGATGCCTCCATAATAGGCCTCGGCGATGCCGCCCGTGATGCAGGCCAGGGTGTCGCTGTCGCCGCCCAGGGAGACCGCGTTCCGGACCGCGTCTTCCCAGGAGCAGGAATCCAGAAAAGCGATGATCGCCTCGGGCACAGTGCCCTGGCAGGAGACGTCGAAGCGATAGGCGGGCCGAATCCCGTCCACCGTGCGGTTCAGATCATAACCAAACCGATCGGCGATCGTCTTTCGGATGACGTCCTTGGATATGCCGTTCCGCGCCAGCCACACGGCCAGAGCCGTTGCCTGGGCTCCCCGGATCCCTTCCGGATGATCGTGGGTGATCGCAGCAGAAGCCGCGGCCTCGCGAAGAACGGCCTCCGGGGTGTCGAAGGCGAATCCCACCGGGCTCACCCGCATCGCAGACCCGTTGCCCCAACTGTTGTAAGGCCTCGGATCGCGCGCCCGAAGCCACTGCCGGAAAGCGCCTCCGTAGCCCGCGTGCGGGTACCGCCTGCCGAACTCCAGGACGGTGTCCCGGTACGGCCGACCCGTCAGAATCGCCTCGGCCACGGCCACGGTGAGCACCGTATCGTCCGTAAAGCGCGAGCGGGGATGAAACAGAGGGAAGTCCTTGGTCTTGATCGGACGGCCCTCGTAAACCGATCCGATGATGTCGCCCGCCACGGCGCCGATCATGAGAGCCCTTTCTCCCGCACACCCAAAGAACCGAAGGCCTTAGCTTAGTTGGCCTGGGCACCCGGTTTGTTCTCAGCCTCAGGAGCGAGTTGCGTCAGGTGGTACCCTATGACCCGCCACTTGCCTTCGGGATCCTTGAGTGCGGTCACGTTCTCGGTGCAGTTTTGCTTCTTTTCGAAATTCGTCTCGTATTCGACCACTAAGTAGTCCCCTTCAGGCAGGCCCTCGAGAGGCGGAGTGGTGGTCGTCGAAATTTTTTTCCTCGAAGCGGCCTTCCCATGGGGGCCTCGGAAAGTCGCGATGGCGCGCAGCCACTCCCCCTCGCTCACGCTGTTTCGAAAATAGGCGCCGGCCTCTTTATAGCTCTCCGCGTACTTGCCCTCGTCCAACAGCTTGAGCCAGGCCTCCACGGCCGCGACCGCCGCGTTCCGATCCGCTTCCGAAAGCGCCTGGGAGACCGCTCCTCCGGACGCCTGGCCGGTCGCCGACGGCACAGGAGCCGAGGTCTGGCCTGTGCCCTCGCCGGCCCAGACGGACGTCCCGGCAAAAAAGAAAAAGGCCACGAGTGAGCACGCCGCCGTGACAAAGAAGACCTTTCTGTTCATCTTTCCACTCCCTGTGCACTCAGGTTGCAAGATCGCCGGAGGCCTTTATCCCTTTCATCTTACCGGCAATCCCTCTGCGCCTCAAAAGGACGTTTTTGGCAGATTGCCGAGCCCCCTGTAGGCTGCGAGGCACCCACCTGCCCCTTGCTGGATCCCTTAAAGGCTTTCTCAGCGCCCTTTGCGCCGAGCCTTCCGAGGCCTTTGCACCGGCTCGATGACGTTTTCCCTGCCGGGCTTGGCCGAGGCCGGGGCCTGGCTGTAGTCGCCGAAGGGCCCGTCCCGTTCGGCCACGGCCGCAGCCACGCCTTTGCGGGCCGCGGTCTCGATGAAGCGCAGGGCCTCGGGCGTGTTTCGCATGTATCCGTCCAGGACAGTGCCCAAAAGCTGTGTGCTGTGAAGACCCATGTTCTCATAAGCCTGGTTCACGATGAGCTTCATGGCGGCCAGTTGCGACAACGGAATCGACGCCAGCTTGCGGGCCGTCCGTTCCACCTCGGCCTCGAGATCCCGGAAAGGCACAGCTCGATTGATGAGTCCGATTTCGGCCGCCTCCTTCCCGCTCAGGCTCTCGCCCGAAAGGGCCAGCCACTTCACCTTGGTCAGGCCCAGCCTGTAGATCCACATCCCTGTCAAGTAACAGCCCCAGACCCTGGAGTAGGGCGTTCCGATGCGGGCATCTTCAGAGGCGATAATCACATCCGCGCACAAGGCCATATCCGAGCCGCCGCCCACGCACCACCCATGCACCTGAGCGATGACAGGTTTCGGGCTTCGCCACAGGCTCATGAACTTGGGCACAGGACCTCGGAACGAGTCAGTGGTCAGGAGGAAATCCTTTCCCGGATCCCAGCGGCCTTCGGTTGTGAGCAGCTCCCGGAAGTGGCCGAAGTCGCCCGAAAAGTCGAATCCGGCGCAAAAGGCGCGGCCAGCGCCCCGCAGGACAACGACCCGCACCTCGGGATCTCGGTCGGCCTCGGCCACGGCTTTTTCGATCTCCTCCGGCATGGCCGGCACGATCGTGTTCAGATGGTCGGGCCGGTTCAGCGTGATCGTGGCCACAGCATCCTGTTTCGAGTAAAGGATCGTCTCGTAGGCCATGGGCGCACTCCCCATCCAAGGTGTTCACGTTCCGGAGCCGCCGGTCGCCTTTTGACCGCACCTTCTTCGAAGCACGCCGAGCGTCTCGACCATGGGCAGTTCCTCGAACAGGCCCGAAGCAACAGCCAGCTTGTAGATCGTGTAGGGGGCCTGGCCGCCCTTGGTTGGGTCCGGGAAGATATCGTGAACCGCCAGATACCCGCCGGGCATCACATGGGTGGCCCAGCAGGTATAGTCCGTCATGGCCGCCTCCAGGCTGTGCCCTCCATCGATGAAAACGAGGGAAACGGAGGTGGCCCAGCAGCGAGCCGCAACGAACGAAGGAGCCACGATCGGAACCACCGTGTCCTCGAGGCCGGCCAAGGCCAAAGTCTTTCGGAACTCGCCGAAGGAATCCATCAGGCCTGTCCGCGGATCGAACAGATCCGGATCGTGGTACTCCTGGCCGGGCTGGTGCTCCTCGGAGCCGCGGTGGTGGTCGATGGAATAGAGCACGGTGCCCGCCTCTTTGCATCCGAGCCCGAGATAGATCGTGGACTTGCCGCAGTAGCTTCCGATCTCCAGGCAGGGGCCGAGCCGGCCCGCTTCCCGGGCCAGCTCGTACAAGCGCATCCCCTCGACCTCGGGCAGGAAGCCCTTCACCTGGGGCGGCAGGGTCTTGAGAAGATGGCGGACAGCCACTCGTCTGCGCTTCACCGAAAATCCTCCGAGCGAGGAGGGTAGAACAAGGGGTCTCGGTTGTCAAAGAATCCCTCGGGCGCTCCAGATCGACAATCGCGGCATTCGCAGGCCCTTGTCCTTGCCTCGGCCGCGGGCTCGGGATATTCTGGAGTCGTCCGCCTCCAAGGAGAACCACGCACATGGGGACCGGCGCGTGCGGCATCGACTGCGAAGTCTGCCGGCTCAAGGTCCGAGGTCTGTGCAGCCCTTGCGGCGCTGCCACGAGTGCCGAGGCGGCAGCCAAGCTCGAGGCTCAGTACCGGATCTTTCAGGGGGAATGCCCGATTCTCCGGTGCGCCCGCGATCACGGGATCCCCTACTGCGTGCGCGACTGCAAGCGCTTTCCTTGTGAAATCTTCGAGCGGGGCCCTTATCCCTTCAGCAAGGGATTCTTGTCGATGCAGAAAAGAAGACGCATGGAACACCGACCGCCCACTGCCGCCCTGAAGAGCATGCTTCAATGGAAGGACGAGGAGGTGGACCCGGCTCACTGGAAAGAACTCGAAAGAATGGTTCCGGGCGAAGTGTGCCGCCGGGCCCTTGTAGACTTCGACGCCAGCGCCGGTGCCTACCGGATCCCGTTCCTGAACAGCCTTTACTCGGTGTTCCCTTTTCGAAGGTCCGTTTCCGCAGGCAGACCCGACACCTGCGACGCCTTCCACCACGACGAGGCGTCGTTTGCCGAAACGCTGGTCCTGGTTCTCTACCTCCTCAAAGCCAAGGACCTTCCGCTGAGCGGCAAACAGCAGACCGAGAGGGAGCTTCCAGGAGGAGGCACGTTCTTCCAAGGTCCCCATGAACTGCCGCGGGAGCCGATCCTCAAACGGTTCGGCAGAAATGCCCAGGCATTCCTTGAAGCGGGCCTGCGCCTTGGAGGCCAGCGCCACCCGTATGGAGACGCCGCGTTTCGTCTGCAAGTCCTGCCCAGGATCCCGATCGACTACATCCTCTGGGCAGCGGACGACGAGTTTCCGGCGCGGCTCACCGTGGCCTTCGACTCCACAGCGGCCGAGCACCTTCCATTGGACGCGCTCTGGGCCCTCGTCCATGTGGTCACGGCCCGCCTCCTCGCCTCCTAAAGGGGTCAGTCCTTCATTTTACGGATTGGGGAGCCGCCCCCCACATCCTCCCCTGCGGCCACGAGGGGCCGTGTCCCTCCATGGGACACCGCATGGGGCCTTGGATGGCCAAATTCTTCGCCTGCGGCCACGACAGAGCGTGGCCCTCCATCGTTGGCGGCCACCAGGAACCGAAGCCCTTCAAAGTCACGTCCTGAGCAGAACCCGTCCGGCCGCCACATCCGGAACCGCTCGGCCGTCCTGAACCACGCGCCGGCCGTTCAGGAACACCTGTTCGATCCCATCCGGAGGCTCCGTCGGATTCTCTAGGGTGGATCGGTCCCGGACTCTCCTCGGATCAAAGACCACGAGATCCGCAAAGGCCCCTTTCTCGATCCTGCCGCGGTCCCGGAGCCCGAACCGGGATGCCGAAAGGCCCGTCGAACGCCATACGGCCTCTTCGAGGCTGTAAAGCCCCAGGTCGCGCACGTAGTGGCCCAGGATCCGCGGGAAACAACCCGCAACCGACGGAGGCGGCGAGCCGTAAAGGGAGAACACCGTGTCGGCGCCAACCGAAAGGGCCGGGTGGCCCTGGATCGCCGTAAAGACTTTCTCGGTCCAGGGCCTCGGAGGCAAGCCGAATAGAATCGAAACCGAGCCCTCTTCCTCGACCGTGAGATCCGCGACGAAATCGAACGGGTCCTTCCCGGCCTCCCGGGCAAGGTCCACGACCCGGCGTCCCTCCACGGACCGGTTGCGGCCGCTCCCAACGCACAGAATCCGGATCATGTGCCATCCGAGGAACTTGACGTAGTTGTCGGGCCACGAGCCCTCCTCCCAGTGAGGCCACCGAGGCCGCACAGTCTCAACGTCCCTGCGGATTTGGGCCCGCGCGGCCGGGTCGCGGAGCCTCTCGACGAGCCGCTTCGTGCCTCCCTTGTTGGCCCAGGGAGGGAAGAGCTGAGTCACGGTCGTGTTCCCGAGCACGTACGGGATGAAATCCATGCCGACGTCCTGGCCCTGATCGAGCGCTTCGTCCACTTGCTGGAGCGCTTTCCTGAGCACGCCGTTCGGCATGCCGGGCAGCGGCACGATCCGGTTGAGGGCCTCGATCGCATCGACCAAATGGTAAAGCGGCGTCGCGAGCCGCCCGAGATCGGGCGTGCAAAAGACGTGGGAGAGCTGAACGCCGCAGCCGCTCCTGCGGCCGATCTCCAGGGCCTCCCCCACGGCCAGAGGATAGGTGGAACTGTGGCCCCGCACATGCGTCACGTACCGGCCGCCGAAGTCCGCGGCCACCCTGGCGAGTTCCACGATCTCGTCCGTGTGGGCATACACGCCCGGAAAATAGGTGAGACCCGTGGAAAAGCCCCAGCAGCCGGCCTCCATGGACTGCCGCACCAGAGCCTTCATCTCCGCAAGCTCAGCCGGCGTCGAGAACCGGTTCTCCTCCCCCATGACCGCGATCCGGATCGGGCCGTGCGCGGCCAGGGGCAGAAAATTCATGGGAAGCTCCCGGGAAGCGAGCCAGCCGTGAAAATCGCTCTGGGTCTCCCACGGAGGCTTTTCCTCGTAGGGGATGCCCATGCTGGAAAGGAGCCCCCTCAGGACATGGCCGTTCCTCTTATCGAACCAGGGGGCTGGGGACCACCCGCAGTTGGAGACCACCGTGGTCGTGATGCCCTGAAGCACATAGGGCTCGAAAAGGCGCTGGGAATCCGGTCGAAAAACGTACAGGTCGTCGTGGGCGTGGATATTGATGAACCCAGGCGAGACGGCCCGGCCTTGCGCGTCGAGAACCTCCCGGGCCATGACCAATCCCAGATCGCCGACCGCTGCGATCCGATCCCCCTCAATCCCCACGTCGGCACGAAACCCTTTGCGCCCCGAGCCGTCGATCACCGTGCCGCCCCGGATCACAACGTCGAGCATCGATCGCCTCCCGCGCGGCACCTCCTCCTCAGAACGGCCAAGAAGGCCGCGGGCAGCGCAAGCACCGCGATCCCGGCCGCGCAGTCCCAGGCCGACCCCTGCCGCCCGGGCGCCGCCGAAACCATCGTGCCGCACGCGCCGATCCTCCTCGGGTAGTATCCGGATTCCTGCACGAACTTGTTGAGCAGGTAAATGTCGATGAGAAGATTGAAGTTGCAGCCCGTGCAGAACGGATGCGGGTAGTACGGGTCGTACCTGGGATCGTTCTCGTCGCTGACCGCATGAGGAAGTCCGGTCACCTCGGTCCAGTGGTGGTAGCACATGATCCGGCCCGGCTGGTAGCAGTCCTCGACGCACAGGTTGTCCCGCGTGTAGTCGAGCATCTTGCGGGCCTGGTCGAGATAAGCCGGGTCGCCGGTGACCTCGAACCAGTGGAGCATGCCCCGGGCGATCCGCTCGTGGGTGGAGAGCTTCTTCCAGCGGCCCAGCTCGGGCTTGTACATATAAAGCCCGTACTCCCAGTATCCTCCGGTGGGGCTTTCGGTGTCCCAGAGGTTCGTGTCGATCTCGGTCATGACGAGGTCGGCCATGGTCTTGTATTCCTCATTGCCGGTCGCGCCGTAAGCGTAAGCCAGGCCCATGAGCATCCAGCCGTCCTCGTAGAGATTGTAGATGGGCCAGAACCGGCCTTCCTCCTCGACCCAGTAACGCTCTACAGCTAAGTCCAGGACCTGGAGGCCGATCTCCTCGGCCATCTGGCCGGTGAGTTTCTTTTCCACGTCCGCAAAGCTCAGGGCATAGTACCCCACAAGCCCGTTCGCACACACATAACCCATGTACTCGCCCAAGAAATTCGGCTCCTGGACCACAATGTCCCGCACCATGATCATGGCGCCGGTGAGAATCAGGTTGTAAATGAAGTCGCCGCTCACCCGGAGCGCGTCGATCAAGCAGGGAGCGCCGGCAAAGGCTTCGAGCATGACCGAATCGTCGCCCATAAGATACTGAAAGAGCTTGCTCATCTCGTAGTTTATGGTCTGCCAGGCAAGGGTCCCCATTTGGGCGCGGACCGTTTCGTCCCCGTAGTCCGGGTCCGCGGCAAGGCGGAACAGGATGTCCGGAGCGAACAGGGTCGAGTCGTACATCTCGTCCTGGTCCCAGTTGCCTACGATAGGCCGGCCTTGTTCGTCGAGCTGCCAGGCGTAGTTGTCGACCAGGTTCGAGAGAACCGCATCGAAGAGGTCCCCGTATTCGTTGAGCACCACCCCGCGGCCCGCTGCGGGAAACGTGACAACCAGCGCAAGGCTGAAAAGAACAAGACGTAGAGGCTTGCGGAATCTCATGGCCAGACTCCTCTGTGCTCAGAGACGAGAGAATAAATTTGGACACGCGTTTTTAATAAGTGTATCCTTATAACCTACGTTTTTTCAAGAGAAAAAGCACCGCGATCGGACGGACGCGCAGGAACAACCCAGGCCTCTTGCGCCCCGGCCTGAAATCCGCCAAGGTGTGGGGAAGCGCTTTATCAATCGTCCCGGGAGACAGCTCGCCATGGAAGACCCAAATCACCCGAAGGAGCAAATCCTTGGGCTTCTGGCAAGCCAGCGCCTGGCCGTGCTGGCCACGCAGGGACAGGGGCAGCCCTACGGGAGCCTCGTATCCTTCGCCTCGACTCCTGACGGCCGGCAGATCCTGTTCGCGACGAGCCGGTCCACCCGCAAGTACGAAAACCTCAAGGCCGACCCTCGAGTGGCCCTGGTCATCGACAACCGGTCGAACAGGGAGTCGGACTTTCAGGAAGCCGTGGCCGTGACCGCGACAGGCAGGGCCGAAGAAGTCCCGGATGCCGAAAGAGCCTCTCTGCTCGAACTCTACCTCGAAAAGCACCCCTACCTTGCGGACTTCGTGACCGCGCCCGCGTGCACTTTGCTGCGCGTCCGGGTGGAGACCTATTACCTGGTCAGCCGCTTCCAGCAGGTCGAGGAACTCTCCGTGGACCGATGGGCCTGATCGCACTACGGGGATCTTTGAGGCAGAGTCGCCACACAATGGAGGCAGTTCTCGTTTTTTTTCCGTGTAATCGGAGGACATGTCGCAAGGCCCTTTCCCGACTGAAGATGCAGACACGATCTCGCGCCTCATGGCACGGCGCCCCGGAACTCACCCGGAGGTACGCCCATGGTTGGACATCCGGTCCGAAAGCTGGTAAGGTATCAACTCGACAAGCCTTTTGCGCCCATAGCTCAGTTGGATAGAGCGTCGGACTACGAATCCGAAGGCCGCAAGTTCGAATCTTGCTGGGCGCACCAGGCAAATCAAAGGGGCTAGCGGAGCCGCCGCTGGCCCTTTTTGAGTTTTTATGTTGTATTTCTGAGGGTCGGGAAGCAGGCGTTATGGTCTTCTTTCTACTCGCTGTTCTTTCTTGGTTCCAAGTTCATCGCTGGGCGATAGATAGGAACGGGTGCTCCTGAAAAGGTTCGCTTCCATCCTTCAAGCATGGGGGCAGTTGCGGGAGGGATACACAGTTGCCAAGCAGACTCATCCTCTCGACGCTCATGGCTCTTCTTCTCGCCGTCTCCACGTTCGCCGCGCCGCCCGCACCGGACCGGATGGGTGAACTGAGTCAGAAGATTCTCGAACTGTCACAAAAACTCCAGGAATGCGGCGGGAATCAAGACTGCCAGAACAAGATCATTCAAGAGCTGAACGCACTTCAACAGGAGTACATTCATCTCGTGCAAGGCGTGACCCAGAAAGCCGGCGTGCCCGCCGACCAACCCCTGTCGTGTGACAAGTTCATCAGGCCCGGATGGTCGTGCCTGCCCCTAAGCGTGTCCGTCTCCCGCAGAATCGAGGAGCGCAATTTCGGATGGTACTGCGATCCGCCCGGCATCCTCCCGTGCAATCGAAAGGAGTACATCTCCCGCGAGCACCACTTTGTATACTCCGCCGAGGGCGCGGGCTACCTCATCTACACGAGGGATTATGCCGAATTCGAGATATGGACAAGGGGAGAAGTGCCGAACGTGCATTTGGCTCAATACGAGGGATTCGTCCGCACGTGTGATCCACGAGAAGGCGGCGGGTGTGACTTCCTCACGAGGTCCTACCCGCTCGGCAACACGACCGTGAAGGAGTCGTTCGGTTTCGGGGCCAAGTATCCCGCCGAGACCGGCACGCCCACGAATTGCTGGTACAGCGGTGCTGCCGTCTCCACCACGGACAGCGAGTATCCCGCCGATAGAGACTCGGGCTTCAATCCCCACAACGCGGACCTTAAGTTCATCATCACTCCCGAGATGATCAAGTCCGCCGTCGCGAGCGGGCAGTTCTTCCATACGTTTCGCTGGCACGTTCTGGATACCGACGGCAGGAGCTATCAGAACCACACGGTGGATGTACGCCTGAAGATCGGCGAGCCGCCGGAGGATGTCGGCATCCTGGCCGTCTCGCCCTCGGATGCGTTTCGCTCCTCGGGCCCGAACGACCAGGGACTCTTCGTGCCCGACTCGAAGGTATATACGCTCAAGAACATCGGCAAGGCTTCCATCGATTATTCCGTGGAGGAAGACGCGGCATGGTTCAAACTCTCCGGCAGCGCGAGCGGAACCCTCGCCCCCGGCCAGAGCTCCACCATGACCGCCGAGGTCGAGAGCGCGAAGGCAAGAGTCCTCGATCAAGGCTCGTACAAGGGAACGATCAAGTTCGTCAACGCCACGAACGGCAAGGGCACCACCACGCGCCCGGCCGAGCTGACCATCGGCGAGATGCAGCGCTGGAAAGTGCTCATTGACGGCTGGCGGCGATCATACATCCTGCCGGGCAAGAAATATCAGGACACCGACGGCACGACCAAGCTCTTCGTTCCCTGCGTGAAATTCATCTGGCATCTCGAGGGCGAGTTCGTGCTCCGCAAGCGCAAGGGCAAGTGGCAGTACGACGAGGGGACAGTCACTGTGGCAAAGATGACTCCCGTTGCCGACTTCCAGCCGCCCACGCTTTATGACTGTACTGTGGTGAAATGCCAAGGCAAGGCTACAATTGACGGCACGGTGGGCATGTATTTGACCGGCTATCTGGTGGGCAACGAGGTGCACCTCCGTTGGCCGCCGCGCGAGCCTTTCGCCTGCCTTTCCTGCAAGCCAAAGCATCCGGCTATGCCGAGCAACACCTACGAACCCGCGTTCCAGTGCGATGATTTCACGACGGACATCGGCTTGGAGGGATATGAGCTAAAGAACGCCACCTTCCCGCCGGTCTCGAAGGGCAATCTGGAGTCATATCAGGTCACCCTCAAGCGGCTGAATTGACACGGTTTGACTACCGAGTGGGACCGCAGTTTCATCCGCGCGAAGGAGGGGTCGGACCCTGTCATGCAATTCTATCTACCATAGCCTCATGTTCCGAAAATGCAGGCGAACCGCCCGGGCCCGGCGCATCCTTTCCTTCAGGGAAGAACCGGCAGCGTTGACGCAGATTCCGCTGCCTTGATATTGTCTCCGGTCAACTGGCCCACCCCCCGCATTCGGACAAGGCCGACCGGGAGCTGGCCCGGAAGCCGGCTCCCGGTGGAAACGCCCCTCATGCTCTCAGCTACAGGCGCAGACCAAGAAAAAAGGAGCCCCCCCATGACCACCAAAACCGCGATCGTGACCGGCGCGGCGAGCGGAATCGGCGCGAAGTTCGCGCGCACCGTGCGGGACCGCCTCAGACTGACCGTGGCCGACATCCAGGCCGAGCGGCTCGAAGAGCTTTTCGGCAAGGAGTCCGCCGATCTTCTGCCCCTGAAACTCGACGTGACGAACGTGGAGGATTGGAAGCGGGCCCTCGACGCCACGCTCGCAAAATACGGCCGCCTCGACTACCTATTCAATATCGCGGGGGTCTCCCTCCCGCGGTTCATCCTGGACGCAGAGCCCCTCCATGTGGACCGGCACATCGACGTGAACACAAAAGGGGTGCTCTACGGAACCACGCTCGCGGCCAAGATCATGCAGCGTCAGGGATCCGGGCACATCGTGAACATAAGCTCCCTGGCCGGCATCGCGCCCGTGGCGGGCTTGAGCTACTACACGGCCTCCAAGTTCGCGGTGCGCGGCTTTTCTCTTGCCGCGGCTCAGGAACTGCGGCCCAAGGGGATCCACGTCACGGTCATCTGTCCGGACCTCGTCAAGACCGCCATGTACGACCACCAGCTCACCGTGCCCGAGGAGTCAGCCATCACCTTCTCGGGGCCGAAAAAAGTTCTCTCCGTCGAGGACGTGGCCAGCGCCCTCGTCGAGGCCATGGAAAAGAAGCCCCTGGAGATCACAATTCCCCCGTCGCGGGGCCTTCTGGCCAAACTCGGGTGCGCGGTCCCTTCGCTTGCCATGGTCCTGGCACCCCGTTTGAAAAAGAAGGGCCTCCGTCGCATCGAGGAAATCAAGCGCTCCCTTTGACGACCTTTGTGGTCCGCGAATGTCAGGAAGTCGTGGAACTCTCCCTCAAAGCCCTCGTGAGGTCTGCAGGCATCGAGGTCCCCAGGGTCCACGACGTCGGGGACATTCTTCTGGCCCATCCGGAGCGTTTCCCTCCGGGCATCCGTGACAAGCTCAAACGCCTTTCCGGCATCTCACGGGCTCTCCGGAGAGACCGGGAGCTTGCCTTTTACAGCAGCGAAGACCTCACACCGTCAGAATTCTATCGGGAGGCCGACGCCCGCAAGGCGAGACGGGACGCCCGCTGGGTATTCGAGACGGGTCAAAGCCGCAGTGTGACCCCGAGCCCGGACGGGCTCTGGATGCCGCCCCGTGGCGCGGCCCCGGTGGGCCGTTCAGGCAAAAACTCCAGCCGGACTCCGGGTCAGCCCATCCCGCTTACTTGCAGTATTTCTGGAATCCGGCCAGCGTAAAGTCGTCCATGCTCAGGTTCGCGCCGAAGTACTCCGGGTCTACGTGGTTCGCGATGACCGAGGCGTGCTGCGTTCGGTCGTCCACGATGTTCTGGATCCGCACGATGAGGAACCGGGTCTTGCCGTCGTCGCTCTCGACGCCGCCGAACCCTGCGTAAAAGGTCTTCCAATAGAGGCCGGCCCGGTCATAAATCACCTTGTAGACGATCCCGTAATTTTCTGCGTCCGCCCATACCTCCATTTTGCCGTAGTTGTAATACGGATCCCGGCTGAGCGCCTCGATCACGTACACCGGCCGCTTGACCCAGATAAAGTTCGTGGGCGCCCAGGCGGCCAGGCCGAGTTCGGGCTTCTCGTACCCGTACACAGGTGCGGTCCTCGGCATTCTCGTTTCCCACTCGCCCTGGGCGTTGAGCTGAATCTTTTCCGGATCCGGGGAAACGAAGGGAACGAGTCCTTCCTGCTTTCGGAGCATCTTCCAAGAGAAGGCCGTGACCTTTCCGTCGTAGCCGTACGGGTCGTCGATGCAGAAGTCCGAACCCACGAACGAGTCGGAGCGGTTGGCCGGACTCATGCGCCGCACTCTCCGGATCGCGGGCAGGTACGAGAGATTCATGTCCTGGCGGTCGTCCTGGTAGCGCCAGAGCATCATGGCGAACCCGGCCACGTCATAAGGTTTAATGACCGCTATGATCGTGTAGCGAAGGATCCCCTCGGTGTTGGACCGGTCCTTGGCCTGGGGGTTTCCGCTCATGGGCGCGTTGATGTACAGGGCGCCGAGTTCCCGCTCCAGGCCGCCCTTGCCCACCCACTGGCAGTACGGATGGTAGACGCAGTTTCCCACGTTGAAAAGCAGTCCCAGCTCCCGGTTGTGCAAGATCTTGGTCGCGGCCTTGGGGTCGGCAAGGTCGATCTCCGGAAAGGGCACTCCCTCGATGTACCCGGGCACCTTCCCGGTCGCCTTGTCCACGATCATGTCCTTCTCGTTCACGTCATACTTGCCGAGGTTGGCCCGCAGGCTTTCTTGCACGTAGGGGGGAAAGTATTCCTTCATCTCGTAGTTGAGCTTCCCGACTTGGAGGGAGAAGTCGCCTTTCTTGACCCATTCCAGCACCGGAGCGGGGAGCAGATCCTGGGCCTTCTGCCAGTTCGACTTGTCGATCACGTCCCCCGGGACCACATCCGCCCGCGCCGGGGAAGCGCCGCAAGTCAGAAAGACCGCAAGGACCGCAAGCGCAGCAGCCGTAAACAAGACCATCCGTCCGTTCGCTCTCATTTTGCCACCCCCTTGTCCTTTCGAGTCGGGAATCACGTGCTGTCTCCTGAGGTTCTCTTCTGTTCATAGGCGTCGATGTCCGGCAGCGCCTTGAACAGAAACGGATATCCCGGCGGCACCGCCTCGACATCGAGCTGCGTCCCGCACCCCGGACAGTAGAATTCCCTGAGCACCACCCAATCCGGGTCCCCGCCCTTGGGGCCCCTGAACACCTCCCCGTCCGCCGGATCCCTCTCGTACACCAGCGCCTGAAACTTCCAGTTGCGGCGCCAGTCCCCGAACTCGTTCCCGCAGGAACACTTGACGACGCGGCTTCCATCCTCCTTGCGAACGATGTACAAGTGCTCCTGCAAGACCGCCAGGATAGGCTCGCTCCATGAAACCCGTTTCTGCTCGATCTCCAAGATGGTTTCGAACCGGTCCGGATCCTTCGGCCTCCGGACGATCTCCACGATCGACTCCACGGGCAGGAGACCATTGAGCATGTCCGCAAGGGTTTTCCGGAACGCCTCGCGTTCCGCCGCGCTCTTTTTTTCCATCCTCGCCTCGTTCCCTCTCTAGGGGATGCGCTCGAACTCCTCGGGCAGCCCCCAGCATTGGCGGAACTCTTTCCGGAATTTCTCCGACCGGGCCAAGATCTCGTTGATGCACTTCTTCGGCATCGGCGGGATCCGGCCCGCCAGAATGCGCTCGCGCACCTCGGCCACGTATTGAGCCGCCGGCTTGCCCCTCTTCAAGCGGGCCGCCCGCATTTCGGCGCGAAGCTCTTTGGTCTTTTCCAGATCCGCCTTTCCGGTTGCGGGATCCACGGCCACACAGTAGACGTTTCGAGCAGCAAAGGCGGTCGTATCCCCTCTTCGGAGATCCCGCTCCACGGCCTTGGGATCCCGGTCGATGGGGTCGCCCAGGCCACCTCCGCTCTTGTTGAACTGAAGGAACAGGTCGTACTCCGCGAAGGGCCGAACCCCCATCTGGCTCGGCACGCGCACGGTCTGGCCGCGAATCTTCGTTTCCCACTCCGGCCGGCTCGGATCCTCGCCCACCGAATGGGGCAAGGGCTTGCGGGCCGCGATCACCTCTTTCAGGTTGGTGTTCACGACGAACAGCTTGTAGTTGGCCGAGGCCGGGTAAGCGCCCATCATGCCCGGCGTGTCGAAAACGTAGTCGCCGAACGTGATCGAGCCCAGCATGCAGTTGGAGGTGTTCGCAATGAAATAGAGGGACTGGATGCCGTTGCCGCCCCGGAACCTGCCCATGCCTCCGCCGTCCGGATCCTTGCGCCTGCCCAGCCAGACCACGGGGAAGATGTCTTCCCAAATCTCGGCGTCCGTGAAGTCGCCCTCAGGGTTGGAGGGGAACATCGCCGTGTCGAGACCGTCCATGACCGCAGAGGCGTCACTGCCTGCCACGGCCGCCTCAAACAGGGCTCCGGCAAAAACCCGGCCGTGGGCGTCGAGGCCGCCTCCGATCATAGAAGCCGGGACGTTGACTCCCCCCGAGACCTCCTCCCGGAACCCCTTGATGTAGACCGATGCCCCCAGGGCCGATAGAAACGCGGCGTCGGCGATGAAAGCCATGGTCCAGGCCGCGCACGCGGTCGTGATGTCATGGGGATTGACCGTGCAGTCCGGCACCCTGAGCCTGTCCCCGTACACCGAAGCCTGTGCGATCCCCTCGTTCAGCTTGACGTCGTAAAAGAGCCTCTGGATCACGCTCGTCAAGAGATTGCCCGTCAGACAGCACAGGGACGCGTTGTTGCTGTGCAACCCCGCAGGCGAGGTTCCCTCGAAATCGGTCGTGATCTGGCCGTCGGGGCCGATCGTGACCTCGACCTGGATCGCATTGAGATAGTCGATCTTGAAACGCACGTTCTGGGTCGAAAGGGGCAGGTCCGAAAAGCACGCCATGCGGTAGCGGCCCGGAAAGCACAGCGTCCGGATCCGGTCGACGCAGGCCAGCCGCGAAGATTCGATGAACTCGTAGATCGCCTTGAGGTAGTAGTCCACCCCGTACTCTCGCACGATCTCCAGGATCCCCTCCCGGATCATGATGGAGCCGGCCATGCGCGCCCTGGTGTCCAGGGCCCACCACAAGGGCACGCGGGTCCCCCGCTCCACCATCATCTCGATGTCGTGCTTGAGCTGGTCCTGTTCGGCGATCCGGAGGCAGGGCCAGAACAGGCCTTCCTCGAACCGGGTCTGGGAGCTGACCGGGATGCCTCCCGGCTCGCAGGCGCCGATTTCCATGCAGTGGGTGAGCGCGCCCGCCCATCCGATCATGCGGCCTTCAAAGAAGATCGGGGTCACCGTGGCCTGGTCCGCCGAATGGGCGCCTCCGATGTACGGATCGTTGTTGAAAAAGTGATCGCCAGGCTTGATGCCGACCTTCTCCTCGTAGTCGTTCTTGAGCATCCACTTGATGGAGCTTCCGATGGAGGCGATGTGGAGAAGAAGCCCGGTGGAAAAGGCGACCGAGTCGCCCTCGGGCGTGAAGAGCGCGAAAATGCACTCTCCCATTTCCCGCACAATGGGCGAGGCCGAGATCTGCTTGGCCGACTCCTTGGAGTTCTGCACGAGACCGGCGATCTTCGTGTAAAGGACTTCCCACTTGACCGGATCGGCCCGCAGAAGATCGAGAGGGGGATAGCGCCCCTCGGCGATCTCCTGCTCCCTCTGAATCAGCCTTTCCTTGAGCGCGCCCACAGGATCCAAGTCCTCCCTTGGTGTCTCGCCGGGGCCCTATGGCAGGCTGGACTCGCCCTTGGACCGCAGCCATCCGGTCAGGTACTCGTCCACATACAAATCCCGGTCCGGAGGCACGACGACCACGGTGGTCTCGTTCTCGACCAGGGCCGGGCCCGCAATCCAGTTGCCCGGCCTGAGCCCGTCGTAGTCCCAGACCGAGGCCTCTACCCATCCTTGCCGGAAATAGCAGGTCCTGTTTCCCTTGAAGGCCTCTCGCCGCGGCACCGCTCCTTCCAAGGGATGCCGTCTCAGGACCGGCTTGATCTTGTCCACCCGGGCCACAAGCCCCACCTCCAAGATCTCGTATCCCGCTGCCGGGTATTTGCCGGCCGATGTGTAGACTTTCTCGTACATCCTCTCGAAGGCGTCCACCACGCGATCCCAGTCCTCGAGCGAGAGAACCCGGCTTACAGGAGAGGGCACGATGAGATCCTCAAGCTGCCTGCCGTATCGGACCATCACAAGATGGATGAATTGAACCTGACCCGGTCCATAGCCCTCCAGGGCCATCTCTTCCAAAGCGCGCTTCTCGAGAGTTTCCCAGGCGGCGTTGATCTCGGCGCCCACGGCAAGCTTCACCGCGGCGCTCGCCGAGGCCGGGACGATCCCGGTCAGGGCATGGCTGTAATGGTGCTCGTAGTCCGCACAGGAAGCCCCGAAGGCCGAGAAAACGGCCGAGTAGGGAAACACCATGACCCCCCCGAAGTTCACGCCCCGGGTGTAACCCGCCACATGGGTCGGACCTGCGCCCCCGAAGGCCATGCAGGTGTAATTGCCCACGTCGAAGCCCTTGGCCATGATCATGCCGACAGCGGCGTCCCGCATCTTGACATCGAGAATCTCCACGATGCCCAGCGCCGCCGCCTCCACGGTGAGGCCCAAGGGGCCCGAGATGGTTTCTTCCATGCACGCCCTGGCCGCCTCCCGGTCGAGGCGGATCCGGCCGCCCAGGAAATACTCAGGGTCGATGTATCCCAGCAGGACATCGCAGTCCGTGGTCGTGATGCACGTGCCGCCCAGGCCATACGCGACCGGGCCGGGCCGAGCGCCAGCGCTTTCCGGGCCCACGATGATCCGCTTGGTGACCGGATCGAGCCTGGCCAGGGTACCGCCGCCCGCGCCGATGGAGTTTACGGCCGCGATGGGCACGCCCATGAGAAACCGGGCCAACTCGGGCTCGCGGTCCACCTCAATCCGGCCGTCCGTGATGATGCCCACGTCGAAGGAAGTGCCGCCCACGTCGGTAGTGAGCACGTTGCGCAGGCCGTAAAGGTCGCCCACGAATTTTCCGCCGATCAGGCCGCCCACAGGCCCGGACTGAATGGTCTCGACGACCTTTACGTTCTCCACCGACGCCAGGCCGCCCGAGGACTGCATGATCTGGAGGTTGCCACGGAAACCGTACGCCCGGATCTGTCTCTGGATGGACCGGAACGCCTCCTTGACCTTCCGGCCCGTGTACGCCTCCACCACGGCCGAATTGAACCTGGGCAGCTCCCGCCGCGTGGCCGTGATCTCGTAACTCGTGTACACTTCCACGGAGCGGCCCAGCTCCCGGGCCGTTTCCAGGACGATCTCCTTCGCCCGGAGTTCGTGGGCCGGATTGCGCCAACTGAAGAGGAACCCCACAACCAGAGCCTCGCAGCCCAAATCCGCGATGAGTTCGCGGGCCGCAGGCGCCACCTCGTGCTCATAGAGAGGAACGATGGGCTGGCCCCGGGCGTCCGTGCGCTCGGTCACGCCCCGGATGCGTTCGATGGGAACCAGGGGCTCGGGATAGTGATGGGTGCGGACATGGATCCGGTCCACCACCGTAAAACCGGTCCAGCCCTGCTTGCCCCGGCCCATGTCGAAGATCTGCTCGAAGCCGCGGGTGGTAATCACGCCGACCCTGGCACCGCTGCGGGTGAGGACCGTGTTCAGGACAACGGTGGCTCCATATCCCAGGACTTCGAGTTCCCGGAAAAGCTCTTCCCGGGTCAGGCCGATTTTCTCGGCGGCCGAGCCGACCGAGTCGAAATATCCGCGGGCGATATCGTCGGGGGTGCTGGGCGCCTTGGCGATGACGAAGTGGCCCTGCTCGTCCACAAGGAAGGTGTCGGTGAAGGTCCCGCCCGTGTCGGTGTAGAGGAGACGGTACCTCGGTCTGGCCGCCGCCATTAGCCGAATTTCCCCCGGATGTTCGCTTGCGGACGGTCCGGCAAAGGCTGGACCCTTCGATCCATACCTCGTTGCCCGAACGGGTGCGGCGCTACGCCAAGCTACGCTTCACCTGTTCATATAATGACCAAAAGTAACGAGGTGACCGACAGTCATTATATTGCCGGTTATGCACTGTCTTGTCAAGGGAAAAACCTTGGAGGGGAAAAAGAAGAAGATGCGCGGGCTTTTCGACTCATGCCTACTCAAGGAGCCGGAAGCACTTGATGTCCCGGATGCTTCCGGTCCGCTCCTGGCGGAACTCGAGCCGGACCCGCGCACCGACCCGGATCTTGGATTCGTCGTCGGCCACTATATAGTTCTGCAGAAGAGAGCCAGCGCCATCGAGCTGGACATTGCCGAAAGCATAAGGAACCGGCCTCGTCTCCCCGGTTTCCGGATCCACAAAGGCCGCCCTCAGGATCGTGAAATTCCGGATCGTGCCCTCCTTCGAAACTTCCACCGGCTCGGTCATCTCCACATAGCAGGGATCGCAAATCTGCTTCGGCGGCACATACACCGTGCCGCACTTCGGGCACTTGACCCCCACGATCCTTGCATGATCCCGCAGTTCAACCAGAAAACGGCTCAAGTACCGCCCCGCGCTGTACCGGAACACCTGCTCCACGTCCGTTCTCGAATGCACGGTCAACAGTTCGGCTTCGTGGTCTTTTTCCTCGGTCATGCCGCCTCTCTCCTTACGCAGGCTTCTTCTTGCTGAACAGGATCAGGTCCGACCACCAGCACCCTCCGAATCCGGTGGCAAGGCCGATTTGGACATCCGGCACCTGCCGAGCGCCCGCCTTGCCCTGGATCTGGTGCGCGATCTCGGCGCATCGGATCAGGCCCGTGGCGCCGATCGGATTGGTCGACAGAACGCCCCCGGAGGGGTTGAAAGGGCATTCGCCGCCCATGTCGGTCACTCCGTCCCAGACGAGCTTCGGGCCTTCCCCCTTCTTGCAGAAGCCCAGGTCCTCAATCCAGATGAGCCCGGCCCAGGAGTAAGGCTGGTAGAGCTCCACCACGTCGATTTCCTTCAGAGGTTCCCGAATGCCCGTCTTGCGCCATAGCTCCTTGGCCGCCACCGTGAGAGAAAGCATCCCGGTCTGACCCATGACGTCCGAAAAGCGGCTATAGCAATGGCGGTTCGCCGTGGCCACGACCCACGCGGGCTGCGGGCAGATCTTCTCCGCCACCTCTTCGCTGGCGTACACGACCGCGCAGGCCCCGTCCGTCCTCGGGCACATGTCGAGCAGCCGCAGGGGATCCGAGATGGGCGGGGAGCTCAACACTTCCTCGATTGTCACTTCCTTGCGCAGGTGCGCATAAGGATTGTTGCAGGCGTGCCGGCGGTCCCGCACCGAAACCCGCGCCGCGTCTCTTGGCGTGGCGCCGTATGCGGCCGAGTATTCCGACGCCTCGATGGCCAGTCCAGCCAGCGCGCCGGCCATGACCCCCCTGTCGAGGATGGGGTCCGTGGCCGTCACGATCGCGCCCGTTGTGTCAGACTCCGAGTTCTTCTCCCACCCGATGACCAGGAGCCGGTCGAACATCCCGGCCGCAACCATGTGGTACCCGCCGATGGCCAGGGTCGTGCCCGTGGTCCCGCCCGTGCAAATCTTGATCACGGGCTTCAGGAAGCCGCCCGAGCCGTCAATGCTCCAGCAATCTACGTAGTTGATCCCCTCGAAGTGATCCATGTTGCCGATCACGACCCCGTCGATCTCTTCAATCGTCAGCTCCGCGTCCTCCAGGGCGCGGGAGACCGCTTCATGGATCAGCTCCTGCCCGTTGACGTCCTTGCGGGCGGACTTGTGGTACGTCTGCCCGGCTCCCACGATCGCCACACGTCTTCCCATTGCGGCCGTCCTCCTAGTCGCTGCCGAGAATCCACACACAGTGGGACTGCCCGCAAAGGCCGTTCACACCGTGCGCCAGGGCCGTTTGCACTTTCTCCTTTACCTGCATCTCACCGGCCTCGCCGCGGATCTGGCGCGCGGCTTCGATGATCCGGTACATCCCGGCGGCGATCACAGGGTGACCGCTCAAAAGACCGCCGGACGGATTGACCGGGATGTCGCCGTCTTTGGCCGTGGCGCCGCTGGCGACCAGTTTGCCCCCCTGGCCCCTCGCGCAAAAGCCCAGCCCCTCGGTCCACATGAGCTCCTGGTACGTAAAGGCGTCACAGACCTCGGCCACGTCGATCTCTCTTCGCGGGTCCCGAATTCCTGCCATCCGGTAGGCCTTCTCCGCGGCCTTCTCCAGAGCCTTGCACTCGGCAAGGTTTCGGTCTCCGAGCTGATAAGCGTCCGCGCAGAAGGAGACGCCTTTGAGCCATACGGGCTTCTTGCGGAACTTCTTGGCCCGCTCCTCGCTGGCGAGGATCAGGCAGCAGGCGCCGTCGCTGATGGGCGAAATGTCCAGCTCCTTCAGCGGATCCGCAACCCGGGGCGATTTCATCACGTCCTCGACCGTGATCTTCAGGGGCCACTGGGCATTCGGGTTTGCGAAGGCGTTGCCGTGATTCTTCACGGCCACAAGGGCGCACTCCTCCTCGGTGATCCCGTAGGTGTGCATATACTTCCTAGCCTGAAGCGCGCATGCCGTCACCATGTCCAAGCCCAAACACCGGGCATGGATGGGATCGAAGGCCGCGTTCGTGATCAGATGCGCGATCTGACGGCTTTCGGAGCCCTTGCTGTGGGCCGTCACCAGAGTCGTTCCGTACGACCCTGAGAGAATCCGGCAGGCCCCATAAAAGACGCCGAAGGTCCCGTCCCCTTCGACGCAACTGATATTCTTGTCGTATCCGCCGCTCACGCCCCCCACAGGCATGCAGGAAATGGTCCGCCCGTCCCAGAAGTCGCTTGACGTGGTGATCACATTGTCGATCTCTTCGATCCCTACGCCTGCGTCCTCCAGAGCCAGACGAACCGCCTCGTACACCAGCTCGGGGTAGTTGACGCTCTCCTTGCTCGCCTCGATCTTGGTCTGCCCCATGCCCACGATCGCAACACGGTCCATGGCTCGGCTCCTTGGTTACCTGAGGGGCCTGAAGTACGCGATGTCCAGCGGCGACCCCTTCCGCTCCTGCGCGAAAACCGCCTCCACCCGCATGCCCTCCCGTACCCCTTCGGGGTCAACTTCCCCAAGCAGATGCAGAAATCCTGTATCCGCCCCGTCGAGCCGGATGAGGGCGTAGGCAAAGGGCGCCTTCATCGGCTGGATCGGAAGATCCCTGCGGACGATCGTGAAGGTGTCGACCGTGCCCGTCCCGGGCAATTCCACCCACTCGTCAGTCAGAACCGTGCAGAAAGGGCAGATCTTCCTTGCGGGGACGATGACCTTGCCGCACTTCGGGCAGTGCTTGCCGAAAATCTTCTTCTCGTCCCGAAGGCCGATGAAGTACCGGCTCGCCGTCTCCCCGGCTTTCCACGCGTACGGCACCCGGATCCGGCCCTCCTGTACGATCACTTCCCCTTCCTTCCAGAAATCCCCCATCGCGGCTCTCCTGTCCTTTCCTTCTCTAGCGGCCCTTCAACCGCAGAATCTCTCTAGCCTCGGCCGGCGATGCGACCGCCCGGCCTGCAAGCCTGCAGATCTGCACGGCGTACTCGACCTGCTGCCAGCTCCCCTTGGCCAGTTGCTTGTCCAAGTCCCGCACGTTGTCTTCGAGTCCCACCCGGATGTGGCCCCCGGTGATGGCCGACATCATGGCAGCCGGCAGCTGGTTCGGAGCCCCCACGCCACAGACCGACCAAGTCGCGCCCGCAGGAAGCACGGACTTCATGTCCAGGTAGGTCAGAGGCGTGAAGGAAAGCCCTCCAAACACCCCGAACACGAACTGAAAGTGAAGCGGCTCTTGCCAAACATCAAAGTCCCGAAAAAACATCACGTTGTAAATGCCCCCCAAGTCGTAGGCCTCAAACTCGGGCTTGGTCCCCGCCTCCTTCATCTTCCTTCCGAAGTCCGTGAGCATCGAAAAGGTGTTCTCGAAGATCCCGTCCAACACGATCTTTTTCGCCCTGTGGTCCACGATGCCGAAATTCATGCTGTTCGTGTTCAGGGAAGCCATCTCCGGCTTCAGATCCACAACAGGCGCAATCCGTTCCGCCGGGCTCACCCCGGGACCGATGGCCGTGCTGAGATTTACGATGATTTCCGGCGTCTTGGCCCGGATCGCCTCCACCGTTTCCCGGATCCGACGGATCTCCGCCGTGGGCTTGCCCCGGTCGTCGCGACAATGAATGTGGACAATCGAACAGCCCGAATTCCAGCACTTGTGCACCTCGTCGGCAAATTCCTCTGGAGTGTAAGGGATGTTCGGATTGGCCTCTTTGCCGTGAATGCCCCCGGTCAGGGCAGCCGTGATAATGCACTTGTCCATGTTCGTCTCGCCTCTATTCAGAAGGTGGTAGAAAAGAAATCCTGCCGGACGGGCCCCGCGTTCCTGCCGGAGGGAACGCGCCTCTGATCTGACTAGATTGCTGTCTGTCTATCACACTTTCTTGCCATAGGTCAAGACACAAGTGGAGAAAAGTCCTGGACACCGTCAATCAAGGCATGAAGCCCAAGACGGACGCGACGGAGCGCGTCCCTCCAAGAAATGGCCCCTGGTGGGCCCCGGTCCCTCGTGGCCGCAGGGGAATCCGGCATCCACCGGAGGGCCATGCTCTGTCATGGCGAATCCCATCTCCATGGAGGGCCACGGTCCCTCGTGGCCGCGGGCAATGGAGGGCCACGCTCTGTCGTGGCCGCAGGATTTGGATGCAGGAGCGTGAGATCCCAAGACGGACGCGACGGAGCGGGTCTCTCGATGCTGGACCCGGGCCACAAACCGGACGCTTCCCAGGCTCCTCTCATCCTCGTCCCGCTGGCACCCTACTTCTACGTAGTCCTGGAAGACTACGCACTGGCTGCCAGGCCCGCGGCACCCCCAAGAAGACCAGATCCGGATCAAAGCCTGGATGACGATTTGCCGGCGCCCCGGAACGATCGGTTGAGCTCGGCGATCGGGCCTGCAATCCTGCGCGGGGAGAGGACAAAAGGCCTGCCCCTGTTGTCGCGAGACGGGATGACGCTCCGGGAAAGGGCCAGATGATCGCCCTCCTCCTTCCACCACTGCGGATGCTCGGCCGTGGTGCCGAATCGCTCTGCGAGCAGAGCTAGGTTGTCGTATACAGCGCTTCCCGGGAACAGCGAAAAAGTCCCGCTGCGGATCGTCAGGGTTCCGCCCGCCAGTTCGGGCAGGACCCGGCGCTCCATGAATCGCTCGTGCTCCCGCACGGTCTTTTCAGACTCGCCCGGGTGGTTGAAAATGAGATACGCGTCGTGCTCGATCCCCAGGGCGCTGCACTTCCTGGATAGGGACACGAACCGCTCCAGGTAACGGTCCGGCGCGGCTGTTTTCCTCATGATCCGCAGCATCGTGGGCGAAAAGGACTCGACGCCCAAGTCGATTCGAACCGCGACGCGCGCCAGTTGTTCCAGATCATCGTCGTCGAGCAGATCCGACCGGGTCTGGATCCAGAAGCCGCAGCGGTGCCCCTGTTCGGCAAGGCCTTTCAGGAAGTCCTTCCGCCAGCCTGGGTCCCGGCCAAAGCAGGCGTCGAGGATCATGATCGCCCGCGGGGAAAGCCCCTCCTCGATCTCCGCAAGCATACTGAGAGCCTCGGGCACTGGCACGGCTGCCCAGCGCCTGCGGTATTCCATGCAGTAGGCGCACCTGTAGGGACAGCCCGTGCTCAGAAACACGCCCACCGGGCCGCCTCGCCTGGCATACGGGTAAGACGCGAAGTCCGGCTTCGCGGCCCAGGGCCCAGTCGCCGCTTTGGCCGGAAGGTCGATGCCGAGAAAAGGCGCGGCCCGATCGATCTCGCCGGCTGCCACGAAGTCAAAAGGACTTCCTGGGTACCGGAAGTCCTCCTTCCGGAAGGTCGGGTGGTACCCGCCCACAAGAATTTTTGTCCGGGGCCGCTCCCTGCGGATTCCTTCGGCGAGGCGTCTGGCCGAGAGGTAATTCAGGCTGGACCAACAGGAAACAGCCACGAGGTCCGGCTTTGCGGAGAAAATCCGCTCGAGGGCTCGGTCAAGAAAAACCTTCCGTTCTTCTTCGGTTCCCGGCCTGCCGTATTCCGCCTCCAAGTCGAGCACAGTCACTTCTTCAAAGAAGCGACGGAGGAAGGCGTGGCAGTAGACCAGGTGGGTGTTTTCCTCGGTGGCGTTCCCCCAGGAGGGCGCAAAGAGAACCCCGGGGTAAAGCAACAGGAGCCGCCTGGACTTCATCCTGTTAGCTCCTGATCGCCCGCGCCGCTGCCGAGTCTCGAACCCGGCGGGTTTCACTTTTGCGGCTTCCATTCCTGCGGGGAGGCCCCTTCCTCCTTTAGCATTTCCTCAAGGCTCTTGAGGAACCCAGGGAAGTCGAAAGGCTCCCCCCACTCGTAGGGCAAATCCACGATCTCGCCCGGTGCCGACGCCTCGGCCAGGACTCGAAGGGCGTCCAGCAGGATGCTCCGCTGCAGGGCCTTGTCTCCCGGTTTGCCGCACTGCCGCCCCAAGGGGAAATCAACGAACACGCTCCTGGGCGGACGCACTTGAGCCATCATGTCCCTGCAGGAGCCGATCATGACCGTCGGCAGGCCGGCCTCTTCGAGTTTTCGCGCGATCAGTCCCACGGACTGATGGTCGAGCGGTCAGGCAGCCACGAGCAAGACCGCATCCGCTCCCTGGGAACGGAGAACCTCGACCATGGCCGGCACGGTCTGGCTCTGGAGGGCCGTGCGCTTATAAAGGCGGCCCATCCCCAGCGTCAGGGCCCTGGGGGCCAGGCGCCCGATTGCGCCCTCGGCCTCGAGCTCTCGGAGTCTCTCCACCGGAAAGACGCAATTGAAGTCCTTCAGCGCATCCCTGTGGTCGAAGTAGTTGTGATGGAGCCTGAGCCGTTCGCGGGGCGTGTCCACCGGGACCTCCCGGAAGCTCAGGTCGTTTACGGCCCAGGGATCGAAAGGCTGCTGGTCGTCGCGGAAAATCCCGGCCGAACTCACCAAGGCCAGACAGCACGCTCTCAAGGGTTTCGCGAGCGGCGTCCAGGGGCTCGAATCGAAACAGGACCACTGGTAAGGCGGGAACCCCTGGCTCTGGTACATCCGGTTCAGACCCTCGACGTAAGCCACGTTCTGCATGGGGCTCTCCTCCTGCGCGGCGCGGCCCTTTTCTTGTCGCCGACGTCCTCGGTCTAGAAAAGAGCGGACCTTACGGTTTCGACAACTTCCCGGGCCCGCTCCAAGCAAACATGCGCATCGTCGCCCGTAAACGCTTCGTCGGGCGTCATGTCCGGCAATCCGTTGGGGTATCGCGTAGGAATGTAAAATCGATCGAGAAACATCCCTGCCGTCGCAGCCGAGGCTATGCTTTGGTGAAGACGGCCGTCCACATCTCTTAGATCCTGAATCAGCTTCTTCACCGAATGGCCCCAGGGGTCAGCGTCCGCAAGGTACCAAAGGGCCTTCACAGCCTTTTCCGCAGCCTGGTGAGCGTGAAAGCAAGCGTGTGCGAATCGTCCGTTTTCCTTGAGAAGGGATGCGGTCGCCAAGTCGCTTTCGGCCGTAGCGAACCAACGTAGGGCCTCGGCGCGGTTTTTTTCATGACTCATAGAGGACCTTCCCTTGCTCCAAGATCTGCCGGATAAAGGGTCGATGAGAAATCTTCTCCAGCTCGGCAGGCGTGTAAATCAACAAGTCGACAGCCCTTCCCGGGAAAAGGTCATCCAGCCCTAAGAACTCCTCATACCGGTCGAAAAACCGTTTTTCTGTCTCTTTCACGATGACCAAATCGATGTCGCTTCTTTTCGTCGTCCTGCCGGAAGCGGAGGACCCAAACAGCACCGCCTTGATCACCCTTTTCTCAAGGAACAAGGGGACCAGCGCCCTGCGGAGACTTTCCAGTTCGTCTGGCGTCACCGGCACACACCTCCGACAGACGCGACCTTCCACAAGCCGTTCGCTCCCTCCATAGGAAGGGAGGATTGCTCATGCGTTTCCATTATCGGCCAACCGGTCAGGGCCTTGCAAGAAAAAGGCGACGCCGTGCTATGCCCCACCCCACCCTTCACTGAAGGGTTACCAGGCTGCCCGTTCGCTCTCTCAAAGTCCCAGAAGCGAGGCCACCTGCTCCCGGTGAAAGTCGCCGTCCCCGAACAGGACCTCGCCCGCCTTGGCCTGCGCGAAATACAGGTGAAGGTCGTGCTCCTCCATGAACCCGATGCCGCCCAGGACCTGGTGTCCGAGGGCCACGAGCTTCCTGTAAGCGTCGCTCACCCAGGCCTTGCACATGGAAGCATCCTTTTCGAAGGGCAGGCCTTGGGCGATTTTCCATGCCGCATGGCAGGTCATGAAGTGGATGGTGTCCGCATACGTGAGCATGTTTGCGCAGTGGTGCTGCACTGCCTGGAAAGCGCCGATCGGGCGTCCAAACTGATTCCGTTCCTTCGCGTACCCCACGGCCATCTCGAGCACTCGCCTGGCCCCGCCCGAAAGCTCCGCGCACTTGGCCACAGCGGCCTTGAGCAGAACGCTGCGCAGGATCTTGGCGCCCTGAGCCTCCAGACCTCCCAAGACATCCTCGTCGGCCACGGCCACGCCGTCCAGGACGACCTCGCACAACCGGTCGCCGGCCATCGTATCCATCCGATGCACGGACACGCCGGGCCCGGAGGGATCCAGGAGAAACAGGCGCAGTCCCGGATCCGGCTGCTCGGTCCGGGCCGCGCACACGATCGTGCCAGCCACGTGCGCGTCCGGAACAAAAAGTTTGACTCCGGTCAGGACGTACCGATCTCCGCGCCTGTGGGCCTTCAACCGGACGCTCTCCTCTGAACAGGCGCCGTCCTCCTCGATCCAGGCCAGGGTGACGATGCGGCGGCCCGAAGAGATTTCCTCCAGGATCCACTTTTTCTGCGCCTCGGTCCCGCCCTCCAGGACTGCGATCCCTCCCAGGACGACCGTGGAAAAGAACGGGCCGGGCATGCAGGCATACCCCATCTCGGCCAAGAGCACGGCCAGGTGGAGGAAATCCATCCCCGAGCCGCCGTATTCCTCTGGGAACGGCAGGCCCAGCCAGCCCAGTTCCACCATCTTGTTCCACACCTCGGCAGAGCAGCCGCGTTCGTCCGCGGCCATGCGCCTCACATAGGTCGCGGGGCATTCATCGGAGAGAAATTTGCGCGCCGACTCTTTGAGCAGGCTCTGTTCCTCGTTGAAATCGTAATTCATTTCTGTCCCCCTCTCTTCCCTACTTTCTTGGAAGCCCAAGCCCGCGCAGGGCCATGATGTTCCGCTGGACCTCACTGGTGCCCGCGTAAATCGTCTCGACAACGCTCGAACGGTAGATGCGTTCGACCAGCCCGTCGAGCACCGCCCGCCGAGAGCCGGCCTTCAACTGGCCGAACAGGCCCAAAACCTCCATCGCCGTGTTGGCGATCCGCTGGGCCGTCTCGGTGGCGAAAAGTTTCTGCATCGAGGCCTGGTAGTTCGGGACTTGGCCGCTGTCGAGCAGATGGGCGAGCCGGTAGTAAAGATGCCGGTTCGCCTCGACCTCGATCGCCATCTGGGCGAGTTTCTGCCGCACCAAGGGATCCTTGGAAAGAGGCTTGCCGTTCACGCGGGTCTGGCGGGCGTAATCAATGACTTCGTCGAGAAGGCGGCCATACGCGGCCAGCGGAAACATCCTTTCATAATCCAGCGCGTGCATGACATAAAAGAAACCCATGTTCAGCTCGCCCACCAAGTTCTTCTTCGGGACGAGCACGTCGTCGTAGAAGACCTCGTTGGTCCTCCAGCCAGCCATGGTGATCATGGGCCGGATCGTGATCCCCGGGCTTTTCAAGTCCACGATCATGAGGGACATACCCCGGTACTTGGCGGCTCCGGGATCTGTGAGGGTGGCCAGCCAGTGATAGTCCGCCACGTGGGCATGGGTGTTGAAGGTCTTCTGTCCGTTCACCAGGAAGAAGTCCCCCTTGTCCACGGCCCGGATGTTCAGGGCCGACAGGTCCGAACCGGCCTGCGGCTCGGTGTAGCCCAGGCAGAACTCGATCTCGCCCCGGGCGATGGGCAGGAGCCATTCCTTCTTCATCTCCTCGCTGCCGAAGTGCATGATGGTCGGGCCGGCCATGTGGGCAGCCACGTAGACCAGGGGCACCCCGGCCAGAGCCATCTCCTCCCGAATGGCGAAGGCCACGGCCGCTGAGGTCCCGAGCCCCCCGTACTCCTTGGGCCAGTTGGGCGTAAGCCACCCGTTGGCCGCGAACCGTCTGATGAACTTCCGGCCCTCCTGTCCTCCGTAAATGTATCCCAGCTCCAGGCTCTCGGAGCGTAAGGCCGGCGTGACCTCGGTTCGAAGGAATCTCCGCACCTCGTCCAGAAGCTTTTGTTCCTCAGCCGAGAAACTGAAATCCATGACTCCCCCCTGCGACTTCCTTTGTTCGTGCGCCTCCTGATCCGGCGGGCCACGGCCAGATGGCCTGGCTTGGCCGTGCGACCGGCCGGCTTCAGTCCTTGAGGCCCTTCCATAGCGCACCCAGGCCGGACGAATCAAGCTCGTGGGCCACGAAACAAACGCAGGGACGCGCTTGGTCGCGTCCGTTTTGTCGCGCACAGATGTGCTCCCACACGTGCGGCCCTATCGGACTCTTCTTTTCCCGCCACGACAGAGCGTGGCCCTCCGAAGGCAAAAACACGGACAGCGGAAACCCATACCCAAAACCGTCGCTTGAAATGTACCGCCGCAATATGCGAATCAAGGGAGAGTCTCTTGTCGAACCGAGGAGGGGGCTCCATGGGACAATGGATGAATGGCTTTCTCAAACGACTGGATCAGAACCGTCGGGAAAACCTAGAAGGCGGCGGTCAGGAGCGGATCGCCCTGCAGCACCGGCTGGGCAAACTTACGGCCCGGGAGCGGATCGAGTACCTGGTAGACCCTGGCTCCTTTCAAGAGATCGGGTCCTTGGTGCGGGATCTTCGCGCCGGGCTGGGCGAACTCTCCAAGCCCTGCCCCGGCGACGGCGTGGTCATGGGGATGGCCGAAGTCGGAGGCCGGCAAGTCATGGTGTACGCAACCGATTTCACGGTCATGTCCGGAGCGCTGGGCGACCAGGGCGTCTGGAAGATCGCCGAGCTGGTGGAGATGGCTGGCCGGGAACAAGTGCCGATCATCGGCATCTTCGATTCTGCGGGCTCGCGCATCAGCTTCACCCGGGGCTTCGTGGGACTCCACGGGCTGGCCCGGTTGGTTCGGAATTACTGCCTGTATTCCGGCGTCATTCCCCGGATCGCCCTGGTGCTGGGCCCTTGCGCAGGTCCGCTGGCCCAGGTGCCGGTGCTTTCTGATTTCCTGATCATGAACGAGAACACCGGTTTCCTCTGGTTGGGCGGCGAGATCAAGAGCGAGGAGGCCGGTCGGGCTGAGTTCCATATGAAGAAGAGCGGCCAGGTTGATCTTCTGGCCGCAAGCGACGAGGAGGCGCTGGATCTCACCAAGCGCCTGCTTACGTTCCTGCCGCAAAACTGCTGGGAGGCCCCTCCCCGGGTCGAACCCCGGGACGACCCGGACCGCAGGGAGGAAGCCCTTCTCGACGTCATGCCGGACGACCCCAAGTTCACCTACGACATCCACGAGGTCATCCGATTGATCGTGGACGACGGCGAGTTTTTCGAACTCAAGGAGGATTTCGCGCCCAACCTCGTGGTAGGGTTCGCCCGTTTCGACGGCATGCCGGCGGGCATTGCGGCCACCAATCCGGACGAGCTCAGCGGGATCATGGAACCGGACTCATCGGACAAGTACGACCGGTTCATGATGTTCCTGGACTGCTTCAACATTCCCCTGGTCACCCTGTCCGACACCACGGCATACCCGCCTGGCGACAAGTGGGAGCGAATGGGCGTGATCCGCCACGGGGCCAAGAACCTCCACGGGTACTCCCACCTGACCCAGCCGAAAGTGACCATCGTGCTCCGTCGATCCTACGGCGGGTCCAACATCACGTTGGGCTGCTCCAAGATGGGACCGGATTTCATTTACGGATGGCCCACGACCGAGTTCGCCCCCACCGGACCGGAGTCGATCGTGCAGGCCGTCTTCAACAAGGAACTGGCCCGGGCCCGGGAGCAAGGCAATTACGAGGAGGTCTACAACTTCTACCTGGGCATTCTCAAGGAGCAGTTCAGTGTCATGAACATGGGCAAGGGCTTCACCCATTTCTACACGGTTCATGAGGCCATCGACCCTCGGGACACCCGGCCCCGGATCGTGAGGGCCCTGCGGGCCTCGCGGAACAAGAGGGAGACGGTCCCGGACAAGAGACGGTCGATCAAGCCGGCCTAAGCGCCGGCCCGGAGGAGGAAACATGGGCGAACGGATGGAAGAGGCTGTGCGCAGACTTTTGGAGATCCGCGAGAAAAACAAGCTCGGCGGCGGGCAGAAATACATCGACCAGCAGCGCGAGCGCGGCAAGCTCCTGGCCCGAGAACGGATCGACATTCTCATCGACCCGGGCACGTTCAACGAGATCGGCTCGTGCGTGAACACGACCGGCATGCGCATCGACGGCCGCATGACAGACGCGCCCTGCGACGGCGTCATTCTGGGCACGGCCGAGGTCCACGGCCGGCTCGTAATGATCCACGCGTCGGATTTCACCGTTCTGGGCGGATCCACGGGCACACAGAGCCTGACCAAGATCGCTAGGGCCATCGAACAGGCCGCCCAGTGGGGGATGCCCATGATCCATCTGCTCGACTCCTCGGGCGGCAGGCTGGGATACCGGGAAGTGCCCATGGCCGGTCTGGACTGGCATTTCCGGAGCCAGTCGCGCTTTTCGGGGGTGGCACCGCAGATCACGGTGCTGATGGGGCCCTGCATCGCCGGAGGGGCCTACCTGCCGACCCTTTGCGATTTCTTGTTCATGAGCCGCGTTTCGGGCAACCTGTGGCTGGGCGGACCGCGCCAGACCCAGGCCGCCACCTCGGAGGTGTTCGACCGGGACGTGGGCGGCGCGGACTACCACATGCGATTTTCCGGAACCTGCGACGTGGTCGGGAACGACGACAGGGAGACCATCCTCAAGTGCCGCGAATTGCTCCGCTACCTGCCTTCCAATTACCGGGAGAAACCGCCCCGATGGGAACGGACCGATCCGCCGGACCGCGAAGTCGAGATTCTGGAAAGCCTGGTCCCGGACGACTTCGACCAGCCCTACGACATGCACGACGTGATCCGCGTCTTGGCGGACGACGGCGAGTACTTCGAGATCAAGGACGAATACGCCAAGAACCTGATCTGCTGCTTCTGCCGGTTCGACGGCCAGGTCGTGGGCCTGGTGGCCAACAATCCTATGTATCCCGGAAGCACCCTGGAGGTGGACGCCTGCGACAAATACTACCGGTTCCTCCAGGTCTTGGACGCGTACAACATCCCCCTCGTCAACCTGACCGACACGCCGCCTGTGGTGCCGGGCGAGGCAGAGGAGGCCCGGGGTCTCCTCCGGCACATCGGAAAGATCCTCGACGTGTACGCCACAGCGACGGTGCCCAAGATCGGCGTGGTCCTTCGCGAGGCCTACGCGGACGCCGGAAGCCTCATCATGAGCGGCCTGAAGGGCATGGGCGCGGACCTGACCTATGCCTGGCCCATCGCCCGGTTCGGCGTGGAGGCCTCCACGCTGGACTACCGGAAGATCCTGGGAGAGGGCGTCGAGGAGGACGCGTACGAAGCCTACTGGAAGTTCTCCCGGGAAAAGGCGGACGCCTTCGCCACAGCCCGTTCCTGGACGGCCCAGATCGTGGACGAAATCATCCTTCCCCGGGACACCCGCAAGAAGATCATCGAGGCCTTAAGAATCCTGCAGAACAAGGTCGAAACGCTGCCCGCAAGGAAGAAGATGCACGGATCTTCCCCGACGTGAAGGGAGCCGCAGCGGGCATCAGGATCCGAACCCCGAAACCCACGAGGAGAGAAAGATGCGCGACAAAGCCATTATCACCTGCGCCCTGACGGGCGTTCTCACCGACCCGTCCATGGCCGACATCCCGGTCACGCCCGAACAGATGGCCGAGGCGGCCCGCCAGGCCTGGAACCAGGGGGCCACGATCGTTCACTGCCATTTCCGGGATCAGCGACCAGGCAAGGGCATGCTGCCCACCTGGGACGTAGAGGTGGTCAAGACGATCGTAGACGCCATCCGGGACCGCGTGCCGGGCATCATCATCAACCAGAGCACGGGCGTAGTCGGTCCGGACATTTCCCAGCCCGTGGCCTGCCTGAAGGCGATCCGGCCCGAGATGGCGGCCTGCAACGCGGGGTCCCTCAATTACCTCAAGCTCAAGGACGACGGCACCTGGGCCTGGCCGCCCATGCTTTTCGACAACCCCGTGGAAAAAGTGAAAGCCTTTCTGGACGTGATGATCGAGAACGACATCGTGCCCGAGTTCGAGTGCTTCGATACGGGCATCGTGCGCAGCGTGGCCTTGTACAAGAAAGCCGGCATGTTCAAGGGCGATCCGCACATCTCCCTGGTCATGGGCGTCGCCAGCGGCCAGCCGGCCAAGCCGGAATGGATTCCGCTCTTGAAACAAGAAATGTTGCCCGGCACCCACTGGCAGGTGATCTGCGTGGGCCGCAAGGAGGTCTGGGACCTCCAGCGCAAGGCCCTGGAAGAAGGCGGAAACGTGCGCACCGGCCTGGAGGACACTTTCTATCTGCCCAACGGCGAGAAGGCGCGAAGCAACGGCGAGCTGGTCGAGGCCCTTGCCAAGATCGTCCGCGAGGTGGGCCGGGAGATCGCGACGGCCGAAGAGGCCCGCCAGATCCTGGGAATCCGGAACTAGAGGGCCGCGGCCGGCACCGCCCCGGCTGGGACGGTGCTCAAAACCGGAGACAGAAGGAGACGCCGCCATGAGCGAAAAGCAGGACGTTCTTTACCAGGTCGACGGCCGGGTGGCCACTCTCACGATCAACCGCCCGGAGCGGCGCAACGCGATCACCCCGGCCGTCATGGCCGAACTGAAAGACCGTTTCGACAGAGCCAGTGCCGATCCGGACGTGTGGGCGATCGTGCTCACAGGGGCTGGAGGCACCTTTTGCGCGGGCGCTGATCTGACCGGGACCTTCGGCAAGGAGAAATCCTTCCTGCAGATGCACGAGGACCGCAGGGCCTTCGCGGACCTGCTGCTCGCAATGAACAAGTGCAAGAAGCCCATTCTGGCCGCTGTCGAAGGGTACTGCCTGGCCGGGGGCATGGGCCTGTGCCTTTCGAGCGACATCGTCATCGCGAGCGAGGACGCCCAGTTCGGCCTGCCGGAGATCAAGCGCGGCCTCTGGCCCTACATGGTCACGGCCGTGCTCATCCGCAACGTGGGCCGCAAGAAGGCCCTGGAGCTGTGCATGACCGGCGAGCGCATATCCGCGGCCGAGGCGGAGCGCATCGGCATGATCAACGCCTGCGTGCCCAAGGACCGATTCCGGGAAAAAGTCGATGAAATGGCCGCCAAACTGGCCTCTTACAGCCCGGCCGTGATGGGGCTCGGAAAGTCTTCGTTCTACCGGATCGCGGACATGAGCCTCGAAGACGCCCTCGGGTACCTTCACTCGCAGCTTACCCTCAACACCCAGACCGAAGACATCCTGGAGGGGATCGCCGCGTTCATGGAAAAGCGCGAACCGGTGTGGAAAGGCAGATAGCGGCTTGAGCCGCCGAGGAGTGGACGCAGACATCGAACGGAACAATCGAAGAGAGGAAGCGATGAACAAGAGAGTGGAAGTGAGAGCGCCCATGTCCGGCGTGTTCTACAGCAGGCCGGCTCCGGACCAGCCGCCGTATGTGGAGGTGGGAACCACGGTCGCAAAGAAACAGGTGCTGGGACTACTGGAAACCATGAAGGTCTTTCAGAAGATCAAGTCCCCGGCCGCTGGAACGATCGTTGAGATCGCGGCCGAGAACGAGGCCGCCCTGAGAGACGGCGACCTCATCTTCGTCATCGAGGCGGAATAGGGTAGCGGCAAATGTTTTCCAAGATCCTCGTCGCCAACAGGGGAGAGATCGCCCTTCGGGTGGTGCGCGCGATCCGGGAGCTGGGGCTAAAGAGCGTGGCCGTTTACTCTGAGGCGGACCGCGAAAGCCTGCACGTGCGACAGGCAGACCAGAGCGTGTGCATCGGCCCGGGGCCGAGCGCGAAGAGCTATCTCAACGTGGAGGCTCTTCTCGACGCGGCCAGCAGGACCGGGGCCGAGGCCGTTCATCCCGGGTACGGCTACCTGGCTGAAAGCGGCGCTTTCGCCCGGGCGTGCCGGGACGCGGGCCTGGTGTTCATTGGACCGGAGCCGGACACCTTGGACAAAGCCGGAGACAAGATCCTGGCCAAGGCCATGGTCCACAGGGCCGGCGTGCCCGTCGTTCCGTCCAGCCCGGCCGGCGTTACTTCGGCCGAGGAGGCGGCTTCGGTCGCCTCGGAGATCGGATACCCGGTCATGATCAAGGCTGCGGCTGGCGGCGGAGGCCGGGGCATCCGGATTTGCGAGGACGAAAAGAACTTGCGAGAGGATTTCGCCGTGGCCCGTGCCGAAGTCCGGGCCGCCTTCGGCGACGACACGCTTTATATCGAAAAATGTCTGGTCGACCCGAGGCACGTGGAGTTCCAGATTCTGGCTGACCGGCACGGGAGCGTGACCCACCTCGGCGAAAGGGAGTGCTCGATTCAGCGGCGCTACCAGAAGCTCATCGAGGAAGCGCCTTCAACGGCCCTAACGCCCGCCCTGCGCCAGGCCATGGGCCGGGCCGCGGTCCAGGCGGCTCAGGCCGTCGAGTACCGCAACGCCGGCACAGTGGAGTTCCTGCTCGACCGGGAAGGAAACTTCTACTTCATGGAGATCAACGCCCGGATCCAGGTGGAGCACCCGGTCACGGAAATGGTCACCGGCAAGGACCTCGTCAAAGAGCAGATCCGGCTGGCCGCTGGAGACAAGCTCGGCTACAGCTTCGAGGACCTAAATCTGCGGGGCTGGGCCATCGAGTGCCGGATCAACTGCGAGGATCCGGACCGCAACTTCCTGCCGTCTCCGGGGACGATCGAGACGTACCATCCGCCCGGGGGGTTCGGGGTGCGGGTGGACAGCCATCTCTATCAGGGATACGAGCTCCCCGTGTTTTACGACTCTCTGGTGGCCAAGCTCATCGGGTACGACCTGACCCGGGACGGGGCGATCCGCGTGGTCAGAAGGGCTTTGCAGGAATTCACGATCCGCCCGGTCAAAACCACGATCCCCCTGTTCTTGAAAATCCTGGACGACGAGGCGTTTCAAAAGGGGGACATCCACACCGGAACGATCCGCCGGTTCGTCCCGGACGACGACGAGGAAGACGAGGAGGCGTGAGCCCAGGCCTGCCTGGCCGTCCCTCGGCCGGAGCAAGGCCGAAGACCACCGAAAGGAGCGCAAGGCATGATCCAACAGGCAATCGACTTCAGGGAAGAGAGCGAGGCCCTGTATCGGCTGCTCGAACCGATTCCGGACGAGGACTTCGGGCTCGTGACCCAGTTCAAGAACTGGACCATCAACGACGTGCTCACGCACCTGCACATATGGAACTGGGCAGCAGATCTCACCTTGAGGGACCCGGCGGGCTTCGACGCCTTTTTGCGGCAAGTGGCGGCCGCGGTGGCCAAGGGGTCGTTGCGCGCCTTCGAGAACGAATGGATCCAAGGCCTCAAGGGCCGGGAGCTGCTCGAGACATGGCATTCCTTCTGCCTGGCCCTGTCGGATCATTACGCCGCGGCCGATCCCAAGGCCCGGGTGAAATGGGCCGGCCCGGACATGACCGCTCGCTCCAAAATCACGGCCCGGCTCATGGAGACCTGGGCGCACGGGCAGGAGGTCTACGACGTGCTGGGAGTGGAGCGGGTGGACCAGGACCGGATCCAAAACATCGCCATGCTGGGAGTCAAAACGTTCGGCTGGACCTTCGCCTGCCGGGGCATGGAAGTTCCTGGAAAGCCTCCCTACGTTCGCCTGACCGCACCTTCGGGTGCGATCTGGGAATGGAACGAACCATCGGAGGAAAACCGGATCGAAGGCTCGGCCACGGAATTCTGCCAGGTGGTGACCCAAGTCCGAAACGTGGCCGACACCAAGCTTTGCGTGAAGGGCGAGGTTGCGGCCCGGTGGATGAGCATGGCCCAGTGCTTCGCCGGTCCTCCGGAAAACCCGCCCGCCCCGGGAACCCGGTTCACCCAGCGGGCGCGCAGGGGAGCTGCCGGGACTCTCGCTTCTCCTACGCCTCTGGAGGGAGCGACCCCCAAGGCCTAAGCATATCCCAAGTCCTTCAGGTATCCGGCTATCTTTTGAATCAGCCTGTCGGCTTCGGTCGCCAGTTCCGTGAAATCCTCGGGCATAAAAATGTACGTTGGATTGTAGTCGGCTTCTTCCCTGTACTTCATCAGCTTGGAAAACACGTGAGAATCCCTTGGCTCGAAAGCACCGGACTTGACGAAATGGAGCCCGAAAAGCCGGAGAGCAGCTTCGTGGCTTTTGGGCTCGAGTCCCTTCGTCAAGAGCAACGCCCTGACACTGTAAAGAATGGAATAATAGAGCCTCGAGATGGCGTCTTTCACAAAGCCGTTGTCGTAAAGAAGCCGGGCGGCTCGCAAGACCTCGGAAGCCCGCTCCATCTCGTCTCGGATGTTGAGTCTCTTGTTTGCCTCGTTCACAGAGGGATCCCCTCTCTTTCTATGTCCAGGGCGATCCTCCGTTCCCTCTGTTTCAGGTTCTGGAACTGCTCTTCAGAAAATACAAGGACGGATAAAGGCGTGTCGTACTTCAACTCGAGATCAGCCACCAAGTCAAGAATTTCCTTCTTCCCTTTTGGGGTCAAAGCACGCACAACCATAGCCACATCCATGTCCGAGTCGCCGCGATAGTCTCCCCTGGCTCTCGAACCAAAGAGGCTCACCCGTATCAAGCGGTCGCCCAGAAGGTCCTTCAAAGCCTGTTTCAGCTCTTCCAAAATTGGAGGCTTCTTGTCTATTTCCCGTTCCTCCCTAGATCGAAAACGGCTTTTGCTTTTTTGCTGACCGCACTTCACTCATATCACCGGGTCGCGGCGAGGTCAATTTGTAGGCGATACCGGTCTGGGGGATGGAGCCCGACTCAGAAGGAGACCGTGAACGAGAGGCCCGCGGCGACCTGGTAGCCCTCGGCCCGCCAGCCGGACTGGCCTGTCGAGGGGTCCTTCTCCTGCCGCCGAGGCGCCATCCACTGGCCCTGGAGGAACGTGTCGAGGACGACCGGAGCCTTGAACCCGAGATCCCCAACCAAGGGAAGGCGGGAAAAGGACCAGCCGAACCCGCAGGAGAAAACGTGCCGGTCCAGGTCGAGCTGATTGCTCCCGGAGCGGCTCTGGTCCTGCACTGGAGAAGCTTCGAAGAAGTATCCTGCCCGCAGGGCGAGGTCCTCGCTCCATTTGTGCTCCAGGCCCAGCCTGGGCACCACGGTCGACTCCCAGGCCGTAATCTCTCCTTCCCGGGCCGGAAGCCGGTAGTCCGACCAGTGGTAATAGGTCGCCTCCAGGCTCACCTGCAGCCTCCTTGCCGGGTTCAGCCTTGCGGCCAGGGTCATGTTCCAGGGAAGGAAATAGTCGCGGAAGTTCGCCGAGAGTTGTTCCAGGGTAACGGGAAACACCCCCAAGTCGAGGACCGTGTCGAGCCGAACGATCGAGTCCTGGGCCATGCTGTCCCGATAAACGTAGGCAAGGGCGAGCCATGGCCGGGGTCTGACAAGGATGCCGGCAATAGGCGCGATCTCGAACTCGCCTCTCGCGTCGAGGCTCTTGTAGAGAACCTGGGAGTTCAGGTCGACCCGAAGCTGGATTTTCCTCACATCGAGGGACTCCCAGAAGTTGAAACCCGCGCCGACGAGAACCCTTTCGCGCCACACCTCCAGGCCGACGCCGGCAAAGATGTGTGTGCGGTTCGCGTAGTCCCCGTACCGCGGGAACCGCGCAACTTCGGGTCTCCAGTCGTGGATCCGGTAGGCCAGCGTAAAATTGTCCCCGCCCAGGCAGGCCGCCGTTCCCAGGACCAGCCCGCGGCCGCGGGTGTCGAGCATGCGGGCGAGATCCACTGTGCATCCGAAAATCATGGACCGAAAAGGCGTTGCTTCTGTGGTGTTCGGGTCCTCGGGTCTGCTGAGAAGGAATTGCTTCAGCCTGGGCTGGCAGAACAGATAGCCCAGGGTGAGGCTATGCCCCCTGGTCTGGGCGAGGCCAGCCGGGTTGTACCAGCACGCGGAAAAGTCATCGGCGACGGCCGCAAAGGCGTTGGCCATGGAAGCGGCCCTGGGGCTTAAGCCGAACACTTCCTGCATGTTGGCCCGCGCTCGGCAGGGGAAGACCCCGGCCAAGAGAGCCAGCAAACAGACCGCTCGAAGGAGCGGACGGCCCAGGACGGCCCTCGTTCGAAGTCCGGCGCCTTTCCTGTCGTCTTTCGCCTGTCCCCGTCGACCTTTCACCTGCGCCCCTGTTCAAAAGCGAACCGTAAGGTTGCCGGTCGCTGAAACGATATGCCCCTCGGTCTCGAAACCCGGGGAGAACCCCGGATCTTTTTCGGTCCTGCGGTCCGGCATGTGGATGTATTGGAGCGCCACATCCAGGGTCAAGGGCTCTCTCACAACTCCCAAAGGATCCTGGAACGTGTATCCGGCGCCCGCCGAAAACCCGTGACGGTCGTTGTCCAAAAGATTCGAAGCCCGTTTCTGCTCCGGCACAGGCGAGGGTTCAAAGAAATACCCAAGGCGGACCGCCCAGTCCTTTGTCGGCCTGTACTCGAGCCCGACCCTGGGAATCACCGAATCCCTCCAGAGCGGGTCCGGGGCGCCCCGGGACTCCGAGGTATAGCGGGACCACCGGAACCAGGAAAGGTCCAGGCATACGAGAAGCTTCTCATGATAAAGCCAAGAGACTCCGAAGTTGTGCTGCTCGGGGAGGTAGAAGGCCTCGAAGGTCGCTTCCAGGACAAGGGGCAGGACGATCTCCTTGTGCCCCAAAAGAATCCGGGCCTCCGCGTCAGCCTCGGAAGGTCCGGCCACGACGGAACAAGACCCGCGGAAGCTGTAGGCCACCCGCAGGTTTGGCCGAGGAGAAAGGAGGATCCCGGCGGTCGGGGCCGCTTCGTTGTGCACTTCGATGTCGAGGTTCGCCTCTGCCGAGACAACCTCGCCCGAAAAGCCCCGGAGCACGAGTTCAGCTCCGCCGGTTTCGCCGTGGGGAGCCATGAACCCCCGGCCCGAGACGAGCAGCCGGAATCCGGCTCCAAGGGAAATCCACCGCGCACTTTCTGGCTGCAGGGAGACCGCGAAAAGCAAATGAACCCGGTCCCAGTAGTCGCCAGCCCTGACCCACCTCGGGCTCGCGGGGTCCGGATCCTGGATCCGAATGGCGGACTTGAAATTGTCCGGGATATAGTTGAGCAGCCCGGCCCGCAAATGAACAGGGGGTACATCTCGGAACACCTGGTCCAGGTTGAACCCAACCGCGATCACGGGCGTCCTGAGGTCGCCCGGTGCCGGTGCAGCCTCCGCAAAGGACACATCCTCGGTGGACCGCACCGTTAGGGTTGGGCCGGCCCACAAGTAGCCGGCCACAACCTCGTGCTTGTCGAGCTGGGTCAGGCCGGCCGGGTTGTAGTACACCGCAAACAGGTCGTCCGCCACCGCGGTGTAGGCGGATCCCATGGCCATGGGCCGCGCTCCGGCCCCGAGTCCGTCGAGAAAGGTCGCCTCGACCCGCCCTGCTCCCAGGATCTGGCCAAGCCAAGCGCCCCACGTCATCACAGCCAGCGCCGCCCGGGCAGCGCGCGCGCCCCTGGGCCCCCTTTTGGCCTTCGACCCCAAACCTTCGGCCTTCTCAGCGTTATGAGAGGCAGACATCGCGGCCTCGGTCCCGGACGTTGGTCCTGGGAATTTTGGCATGACGGATCACAGGGACGATGCCGCGGCCGGATCGTCGCGCGGATCCACGATACGGGCGGCCAGGGACCGCAAGGCACCGTCGATCGTGATGAAGGTGGGAATCCTCGCTTTGAGAAAAGCCTTTTCCACGTCGAGCCGCGAAGTCTCCTCCACCACCGGCGGGATCGCGACCACCAGGGGCTTTTTCATCCCTGAGACGATCTGGATGAAAGCCTCGGCCAGCCGCGCAAGGGTCACCTTGTAGCGGACCTCGAGGGCCTTTACGTATTCCATGGCGATCACAAAGAGAATCAGATCCGTGTCGCGGTCCTCGTCCAGGCACCGGAAAAGAGGAGCGTAAATCTCCCGGTTGAAAAACAACGATGCCAGGTCCACCGGGTTGCCGCAGCTTGTGCCGGGATCGTGGACGATCTCCGAAAGGGCCTGCACCGTCTCACGGCCGAAAGCCGGGATCTGAAATCCGTGGTCCACGATGAGGTCCGCGTAATTGACGATGAGGCCGCCGCTGATGCAGACCAGGGCCACCCGATTGCCGGCCGGCCGCCTGAGGAAAGAGAAGGTCATGGCCATATCCACGAGATCGCTCACGTCCCTGGCGATGTGGGCGCCCGCCTGGCGCAGGGCGCTCCTCCAAATTCGGTCGTTGCCGGCCATGGATCCGGTGTGGCTGCTGGCTGCTCGGCTTCCCTCCTTGCAAAGCCCGCCCTTCAAAACGAGCACCGGCTTTCGGGAAGAGGCCTTTTTTATGGAGCGAAGCAGAGACCGGCCGTCCCGGGTACCCTCGATGTAGGCCAAAATCAGGCGGGTCGGCTCGTCGTCCGCAAGGAACTCCAGCAATTCCCAGCTCTGCAAATCCACCTCGTTGCCGTAGCTGACGACCTTGCTGAACCCAAGCCCTTTCTCGACCCCCTGGAAGATCGTGCGGATCGCCATACCGCCGCTCTGGGAGACCATAGCGGTCCAGCCCGGCGCCCGAGGCAGGTCGGCCCGAAAGTTCAAGCCCGTTTCGGGGCAGTAGAGGCCCATGCAGTTGGGTCCGATGAGGCGCAGGCCGGCCTCGCGGGCAATCCTGGCCAAATCCTCTTGACGCTTTTGTCCCTCGGGATCTACGGACTCCCCGAAGCCCGACGAAAAGATGGCGGCGGACCTGACGCCTTTCTCGCCGCATTCCCTGAGAACTTCAGCCACAGATGCGGCCGGCGTGCACACAATCACGTGATCCACCGGGCCCGGTATGTCGCGCAGGCTCGGGAACACCTGACCTTCGAGGGAGGGGTGGTGCGAGCCAGACCGGCTGACCACGTACACAGGGCCCTGGAAGCCCATGTTCTTCAAGGAAAGAAGAAAAAGAAAGGAGTGCGGGATTTCCCCGCCAGCCGTGCGTCCCTTGGCCGAGCCCACGATGGCCACCGATCGAGGCCGGAAAAGCCAATCGAGCCCGACAGAATCCTTCCGCTCCATAGAAGTGTCCCCCCTTTGGTTCCGCGGCATGATACAAGTATAATGGCCGTCCGTCCAGAATCCGAGAGAGGTAAACCCATGTATTCTGTCCGAGAGGTGCTGGACTCCAGAAGTGTCGCGGTAATCGGCGCGTCCCGGGATCCTCTCAAGCCCGGGGCGCTGATCCTTAAGGTGCTGCGGGACGTGGGCTTCAAGGGGCCGGTGGCCGGCGTAAATCCGCAAGGAGGAGAGATCCACGGCGTTCCGCTCTACCGGAGCCTGAGCGAAGTCCCGTTCCCCGTGGATCTGGCCGTGATGCTCATCCCGCCGGCCGGTGTACCCGGAGCAGTGGCTGAGTGCGCCAAACGGGGGGTCAAGGGGATCGTGATCTCCTCTGAGGGCTTTGCCGAAGCGGACGAGACGGGCAAACAGTATCAGGAAGAAATCCGCCGGATTCTCCAGGAGAGCGGCATGCGGGGGTTTGGCCCGAACACACTCGGCCTCGTGAACACTTCCACGGGACTGACCACCTCCTACTTCGCCGACCAGAGGATGCTCAGACCAGGCTCCATCGGGTTCGCCGCCCAATCGGGCATCTTCGTCGGCGCCCTGCTCCGCTACCTGAGCTCCCTCCAGGGCCTTGGGATTTCGAAGGGTCTCGGCCTCGGCAACAAGGTCGATGTCGACGAATGCGACGCGCTGGCTTTTTTCCGGCAGGACGAGCAGACCCGGGTCGTCGGAATGTATCTTGAAGGCATCCGCGACGGCAGACGGTTCCTGGAGGAGTGCAGGAAAACCGCCCGGGTGAAACCTGTGCTGCTTCTCAAGGGCGGACGGAGTCAGGAGGGATCCCGGGCCACGGCCTCCCACACGGCCAGCCTGGCCGTGGACGACCGGATCGTGGAAGGAGCGGTCCGGCAGGCAGGAGCCATCCGCGTGGCCGGCATCGACGAACTCATCGCCACCCTGAAAGGATTTCTTTGGATGCCCGAGCCCCGGGGGGACCGGCTGGCCCTGGTGACCTACAGCGGCGCCCAAGCCATCATGAGCATCGACCGGGCCTCGGACCTCGGCCTGGGCCTGGCCCGGTTTTCCCAAGAAACGCAGAAGAGACTTTCGGAAGTGATCGCCACGCCTTCCAAGGCGCGCAATCCGGTGGACCTCTTTCCGGACATGATGGTCCACGGCTTCGAGAAAACCTCTGTGCGGATCCTGGAGGCCCTGCTCGAGGACGACAACGTGCACGGGGTCCTGTTCATCTCGTTCGCCTTCTGGGGCACCGGTCCCTATCAGCCCGTGGTCGACCTGCTGTCGAAGCGCCGGCCCAAGCCCGTCTTCTTTTCCCTTCTGGGGCCCAAGGAAGAGGTCGAGGCTTGCCGCGAATTCTTCGAGGAGAACCGACTGCCTTGCTGCCTGTTTCCGGAGATGGCCGTAAACGCTTTCGCCAACATGTGGAGCCGCGCCCGGCAAGCCCGTGGGGACAAGACGAAGGGGGCGACGCTCAGTTCACAGGCCGTCGCCTGGAGAGGGTGAAGCCGGGGCCCAGAAGGGTTTCCCGGTAATCGATCACCATGTCTTCGAGGGCCGGGATCAGGTAAGGTCTGAGGAACAGGAGATTGGATCCCCGGTCGCTCTTGATGACGAAATCTCCGGGTTCTTCCTGGTCCAGGATGAAATTGAGGGGCCTTTCGCTGAGAGGGGCCAGGACGAGCCGGATGCCCTGCCGCGGGCTTGCCCTTTTGGAACGCAGCGTTTCTTCGAGCTTGGCTTTGGCTCTCCGGGTCACGATGACCATCAGTCGGCTCCTTCGGCGAGAGTCTCTCCGCTCATAAGTACAAATCGGCTGGATCAGGCTGCCTCTTGAGCCCTCGCCATGGACAAGGGCCCCATCCCCTCTCAGGTGGCCCGGGGAAGGACCCTATTGGTCCTGCGGATGTCAGGGGAAAGGTCGCAAGGAAAGTTTACGGATCTTCGCGGCGGAAAGCCCCCCGTTCGATCGAGGCTAAAGAAACAGGGAAGGGGCCGCATTTCTGCGAGCCCCTTCCCACATGGAACGGGTCATAGGATCGACGCGTTTTCGATACCTCCTTCACCCCTCTCAGAACGGACCCCACTGCGCCGACAGAAAGGCCCCTCTCAGGGCGGAGAACAGTACAGCGAAAAGGGCAAGGGTGGAAGCGACAAGAGCCGCATCGGCAAACCTGTTCCTCGAGGCGCCCTTCAGGTTTTCATTTTCGACTTCTTTGGCCGAACGGGCCAGCCAGTCACGCGGGTGAAATGCGCAGGATCTTGCTTTCATGGTTTACCCTCCTCGGATTCCGCTTTCGCCGGATATATGGAGTATTGGGTTGGTTTCTAGGTCTTGCACGACTCTGGTTTCTTTGTTCTTTGGACGCTTCGCGTCAACCAAAGGATTCAGATCCCTCAGGCGCGATCGGCCTCAGAGCCAGCCCGACGAGCCCAGCACGAAAAAATCTTTTATTTGCAATTGCTTTGGGGAAACGACCCGCCCAAAAGATCGATCAGGGTCTCGACAATGGCCCGGTCGAGCCTCCCAGCTCGGGCGTCTTCCCGGAGGAGCCGGATCGCTTCCTCCTTGGACAAAGCTTTCCGGTAGGGTCGTTGACTAACAAGGGCGTCGTACATGTCCACAATGGCCATGATGCTGGCAACAATGGGGATTTCATCCCCCTGGAGACCGTCTGGGTAGCCCCTGCCGTCGAGCCTCTCGTGGTGGTGCCGTATGACCTGAAGGGCAGGCCCGAGGGTCTTCTTCAATGGGAGGCAGATCTGGTGGCCCACGTCCGGGTGACTCTTGATGATCCCGAATTCCTCGGGGCTCAAGGGACCGGGCTTGTTCAGGATTTCCCTCGGCACCCCGATCTTTCCAATATCGTGCAGGATGCCTCCCAAGCGGAGGGCCTCAACCTCCTTGCCCGCGAGGCCCATTCTCCTACCCACAAGCACGGCCAGCTCCGAGGTCCTTGAGATATGGCCCCGGGTGTACACGTCCTTGGCTTCCACGGCCCGGGCCAGGGAAATGAGCACATTCTCGGTTCCGATGAGGCTGTCGTTCAGGCTCTTGACCTTGACCAGGGACCGGGTCCTCGCAATAAGTTCCATATGATTGGGCGGCTTGACCAGGAAGTCGTCGGCCCCGGCCTCGATCCCCAGAATCCGGGCCGTGAGATCGTCGAGGCCCGTAAGCAGGATAACCGGTATGAGTCGGGTGGATTCCTGCTGTTTCAGGCGCCGGCACACCTCGTACCCGTCGATCCCTGGCAGGACAATGTCGAGCAACACGAGATCCACGTCGGTCTTGCCGAGAAGGGATAAAGCCTCCTCTCCGCTCGAGGCTTTGAAGACTTCAAAGTCGATCGAAGAAAGGACCGCCCCGACCAGCTCCAGATTGACCCGCTCGTCGTCGACCACCAGAACCCGCGGCCGCTGATTCGGGGAGGCCTGCTCCCGCTCATAGAGGAAGATCCTGTTTTTTCCCCCGATTTTGGCCCGCAGAAGGGCCTCCTGAGCTTTCTGAATGAGCTGGTGCTTCGTGGACCCGTCTCTCGGACAGGAAGCGAGCCCCACGCTCACGGTCTGCAGATTTTCCGAAAGCCTTTCCGCGGCCATGCGGATGCGCTCCGCAGCGACTTGAGCAGCCGGAGCGTCGATCCCGATGAAGAGCACCGCAAAGACGTCTCCCCCGTAGCGGGCCGCGAAATCGACCTCCCGGATACTCTGGCGAATGGCCTGGGCGATCTCTTTGAGGGTACGGTCACCGGCAACCGGGCCATGGCGCTCGTTGTAAACCGAGAACGCGTCCAGGTCGATCATGGCTAGGGTGAAGGGAGCGCCGAACCGCCTGAAGCGCCTGAATTCATGGTCCAGCACGGCCTGGAAAAAGCCGTGGTTGTAGAGGCCCGTCAACCCGTCCGTGTAGGGGGAAAGGGTCTGCCGCTGGTAGTGGAGCTTGAGCTGGGCTTTCATCAGGCCCTGCTCCTTCGCTCGCTTCTCGGGTCCACAGCAGGGCTCAGAGTCCCTGCGGAGCATCGAGTTCCCGACTCAACTCGGCCTGGACGAGCTGGTATTCGCTTTCGACTTCGCACAGGAGCTCCTCCACCCGTTCCAGGGTTTGCTGCGGATCCAAAGTTTCCAACTCTTTGCAGAGGGCCGAAAGCCTCTTGGCGCCCACGTTGGCGCTGCTCGACTTGAGACTGTGGGCGCTCCGCCTCATCCGCTCCCGGTCCCCGCGGGCGCGGGCCTCGCGCAGTTCCTGGAGCAGGCGCAGGGAGTCCTCGAGGTAGATGCGGATCACCCTGTGGAACAGATGGGGGTTGCCCTGTTTCTGGAGGCTCCGGATGGCCTCAAGCGCCTTGGGATCAATCGTTTCAGACCGAGTGGCCTCAGGCCGCGCAGGTGCGACCGTCTCGGACTGCCCGGCAGACCGCCGGCCGCCCAGCCATTTTTGAAGGATCGCCAGCAACTGATCCAGGCCGAAGGGCTTGGCAAGGTAGTCGTCCATGCCCGCGGCCAGGCATTGTTCCCGGTCCCCTTCCATGGCGTGAGCGGTGAGCGCAATGATCGGCGGGCACGGGCCTTCCTTGAGGATCCGGGTCGCCTCGTAGCCGTCCATGACCGGCATCTGGCAATCCATGAGGACCAGGTCGAAGTTCCTGCGCGCCGCTGCCTGAAGGGCCTCCAGACCGTCCGCAACGACCTGCACGTGACAGCCGAGGCTTTCCAGCATGCTCCGGGCCACTTCCTGGTTGACAGGGTTGTCCTCGGCCAGCAGCACGTGCGCGTCGAATCGCCTCGGATAATCCGAGGCCTCCCGGCCCTGAGAGAAGTCCCTGGGCCGGGATCCTTTCAGGACTGAAACAAGGCAGTCATAGAGCTGGGAGGAGCGGGCGGGCTTGGTCAACCAGGCCGCGATGCCAGCTTGGCGCATGTCCTCCTCGCGAAGGTTCTGATCCACCGAAGTGAGGAGAATCCTGGGGGTGCTTTTGAGAATCTTGTCCTGCTCCATGGCCGAAGCGACCTGGAGGCCATCCATGCCCGGCATGTGGTAGTCCAGAATGACCAAGTCGTAGGGATCCTGTTCCTCAGCGGCCTTGCGCAGCACTTCCAGGGCTCGAGAGCCGCCTTCCGCGCTTCCGTTGCGCATGCCCCACGAAATCACCTGGTGATGGAGAATCTCCCGGTTGGTCTTGTTGTCGTCCACGATGAGCACCCGCAAGTCCCGCAGAAGGCCGGGTGCGATCTTGCTTGCCTGCGGTCTTTCAGCGGCCCTGCGCAGTCGCGCCGTGAACCAGAAGGTGGAACCTTTGCCCGGCTCGCTCTCCAGGCCGATCTGGCCGCCCATGAGCTCTGCCAGTTGCCTGCAAATGGCCAAGCCCAGCCCCGTGCCGCCGTATTTTCTGGTCGTGGACTGGTCCTCCTGGGAAAAGGCTTCGAAGATCCGGCGCCGGTACGCTGGCGAAACCCCTATGCCCGTGTCCGAGACTTCGAACTTAAGTTCCACATCCTCCCGGCTGTCGCTCAGGCACCGCACCCGGACCACGACCTCGCCTTCGTCCGTGAACTTGATGGCGTTGGCGACCAAATTCACCAAAATCTGCCTGAGCCGCATCGGATCCCCGCACACAGAAACCGGCACGTCCGGATCCAGGTGGCAGGCGATCTCCAGGCCCTTGGCGTGCGCTTTTTCGGCCAGGAGAAGAACCGTTTCCTCCACAGCGTCCCGCAGATCGAAGGGAATCGCCTCCAGTTCGAGCCGTCCGGCTTCGATCTTGGAAAAATCCAGGATGTCGTTGATGATCTTGAGCAGGGCCTCGCCGGAGTTCCTCGCAGTCTCGGCGAAGTAGCGCTGCCTGCGGGTCAGTTCGGTCTGGCCGAGCAGTTCGAGCATGCCCATGACGCCATTGAGGGGCGTGCGGATCTCGTGGCTCATGTTGGCGAGGAACTGCGACTTCGCCTGGCTGGCCATCTCGGCCTTAACCGCCATCTCTCGGGCTTGGACCATGGCTTGTTCCAGGCTTTCGTTGGATTTTTTCAGCTCCTCGTTCCGCTTCTCCAACTCCTGGCTCTTGCCCTGCCTTACCTTTTCGAAGAGGTAGGCGAACACGAAAACCAACATGAAAGAAATCGAGAACCTGAGCAGGTCCACCTGCCCGCCGTAGTGGAAAGGACTTTTCGGAAGAGCGGCCAGGGCCACAAAACCCAGACAAAGAGCCAGGTAGCCGGCAGAGGCCAATGCCCCGGCCATCGGGCCGAGCAGAAAGCAGGCAAAGAGCGGAATCACGTACGACCAGAGGTGCCCCGCGCCATGCACTCCGCCGGACACGAAGTTGTAGTAGACGAGCGAGGTGATCATCAGGAGCGCGCCATAACCGGCGATAGGATGGTTCCCGGTCCTTCGGAGGTACACGTAACCGATGAGCATCAAGAGCCCCACCGAAAGATCGAAAAGACAGATGACCATCTCCTGGGCGACGAACGCCAGATAGCCCAGGGGAAAGAGAATCCCCATGCCCACGAGAAACACGATGTTCGGAAGGAGGATTCTCAATTTCTTCTCAGGGTCGAATTCTGCCTCAAGGTCGCCGACCAGGGCTTTCATGAGGCTCGTCTTCCAAGACTCCTCGTTCGCTCTCTGGTCCCGCTGTTCCAACTTCTTCTCCTCTCCAAAGAAGGGAAATAGCCCATCTGTTGGATTCGGAAAGCCTTTCTCGAAACTTGAGTCCTTTTCCCTCCCGAGGGGATCCACGGCCCAAAGGGCCTCATCAAAAAGAGAGGCACCCATTACGATTCAAGAAACAGAAAGGAGCAAACACCCATGCCGACCGTGCTGATCACCGGAGCCAATCGAGGCCTTGGGCTCGAGTTCGCCAAACAATACGCAAGTGCAGACTGGCGCGTCATTGCCTGCTGCCGGAGCCCCGAGGGGGCTCATGAGCTGAAGGTGCTGGCCGAGGCCTCCAGAGGAGGCGTTTCGATCCATCCCCTGGACGTGGGCCTGGCCGAATCGGTTTCTTCCCTGGCCTCGGCCTTGCGGGAGGAGCCCATCGACATCCTGCTCAACAACGCCGGGATTTACGGCGACGAGCGCCACGACGATTTCGGCAGAATCGACTACACCCGTTGGGCTGATACCTTTTCCGTGAATGTCATGGGGCCCATGAGAATGGCCGAGGCCTTTGTGGAAAACGTTTCCAGGAGTCAAAGGAAAATCATGGCCTGTGTTTCCAGCCGACTGGGCAGCATCGCGGACAACACGAGCGGGGGGAGCTACCTCTACCGGTCAAGCAAGGCAGCCATGAACGCCGTTGTGAAGAGCCTCTCCGTGGACTTGAAGGATAGAGGTATCGTCGTAGTCGCCCTCCACCCCGGCTGGGTGCAGACCGACATGGGCGGCCCAAAGGCTCCGATTCGCCCGCAGGAAAGCGTCCAGGGATTGCGGAAGGTCCTCGAAAGCCTGAAGGCGGTCGATTCGGGGAAGTTTCTCGCGTACGACGGCTCGGAAGTCCCCTGGTAGCACGCCCTGATCCGCAGCAGAGGAGCAGGCACCAGGCACTGCCCCTTCATAGGGGGCTTCTGGCGGAACTTTTGTTTTTCTGCTTGACTCCCCGTTCGGTTCTGACCCATTCTGTTCCGGCCCAATCCATTTTCAGACAAGGAGGACGAATCGATGAACGTGGGAGAATGGCCGACGAGATGGGCTCAGCGCTACCCCGAAGAGCCGTGCCTCAAGTACGGAACCCTTGAGCTCAACAAGAGAGAATTCAACGCCCGGATCAACCGCGCCGCGCACGCTCTTCAGGAGGCGGGCGTCCGCAAGGGAGACCGGGTGGCCGTGCTCATGGCCAACAGCCATGTTTTCATCGAACTCTTCATGGCCCTTTCCAAAATCGGGGGGATCCTGGTGCCCCTGAACTTCCGGCTGGCCCCGCCCGAGCTGGAGTTCATCCTGAACGACTCGGAACCGATGATGCTCCTGTATTCACCCGAGTTCGCGGCGACCGTGGACGCGCTCCGTGGGAAGGTTCCGACCGTGAAACGAACCCTGTGCGAGACCGGCGGAGGGAGCGCCGGCGACCCGGACTATGAAGGATGGATCTCGAACAGGCCAGAGGAGGAGCCCGTGCCCGAGGCAGAGGTCACGCTCGACGACCCGCAGTTCATCATGTACACCTCGGGCACCACCGGAAAGCCCAAAGGAGCAGTGGTCCTGCACGGGAACACCCAGTGGAACGCCGTCAACTCGGTCGTCACCTACTCCATGGACAGCCGGGACGTGCAGATCGCGTGCGCGCCTTTTTTCCACATCGGCGGCCTGGGCGTGTCCGTGATGCCGAGCCTCTACGTGGGAGCCAAACTGGTCATCCACCGGTTCTTCAATCCATCCGAGGTGCTCAAGTCCATCGAAGCCGAGAAAGCGACCATGGTCTTCGGCATCCCGGTCATGTTCCTTTTCATGACGGCCGTGCCCGAGTTCCAGACCGTGGATCTTTCGAGCGTCAAGTTTTTCATCGCCGGAGGCTCTCCCTGCCCGCGCCCGCTGATCGAGACCTACCTCAAGCGGGGCGTCACCTTCAACCAGGGGTACGGCATGACCGAAACCGCTCCCGCCATCACGGCCCTTCGCACCGAAGACGCCTTGCGCAAGATCGGCTCCTGCGGCAAGCCCGTGTTTCACACGGACGTGAAGGTCGTGGATTCAGAAGGACGGCCGCTCCCGCCGGGCCAGATCGGAGAGGTCCTCGTCAAAGGGCCTAACGTGATCCGCCAGTACTGGAAGAGGCCCAAGGAAACGGCCGAGTCCATCGTGGACGGATGGCTCCACACCGGCGACATGGGACACTTCGACGAAGAGGGGTACCTATACCTGGTCGACCGGAAAAAGGACATGTACATCAGCGGAGGCGAAAACGTCTATCCGGCCGAGGTCGAGGACGTGCTCATGGGCTGCGACCTGGTGGCGGACGTGGGCGTCATCGGCATCCCGGACGAAAAGTGGGGCGAGGTCGGCATGGCAATCGTGGTGCCGAAGCCCGGCGTCGAGGCGACCGAGGAGAAAATCATCGAGTACTGCCGCGGGAAGCTCGGCAAATACAAGATCCCCAAACGGGTCGTGTTCGTGAAAGAACTGCCCCGCACCGCGACCGGCAAGATCCTCAAGAAGGAACTCAAGGCCCGGTATTGCCCTGGTTGATCTCCGGGTCGGGGATCGCCTGCTGCGAAGCGCGGTGGAGCGCTCCGAGCGCGAAAGCCGGACCGCCGGCAGGTCGGCCCAGGTCCGCTCCTCTTGGATACCTGCATGAAGGAAAAGGGAATTCACGCGCTTTTCCTGACCGGCCCTCCCGGAATAGGAAAAACCACTCTCATGCGGAAACTCATCTCGGCTCTGGCCGGACGAAGGATCCGGGGCTTCTTGACCGAAGAGATCCGGAGCGCCACAGGAGTACGGCAGGGGTTCCGCATCGAAAGCCTCGCAGGAGAGCGCGCTGTCCTGGCCCACGTTTCGATTCGGTCGCCTTTCCGGGTCGGCAGGTACGGGGTCGACATAGGGGCTCTCGATCGGATTGTCGGGACTTCTCTCGTGGTCGACGGGAACACAGAGGTCTATCTCGTCGATGAAATCGGCAAGATGGAGTGCTTCTCGGCGAGGTTTGTCCAAGCCGTGAACGCTTTGCTCGACGCCGGGCGGCCGCTGGTCGCCACGATCGCCCTTTCCGGTCAAGGGCCTATCGCCGCGCTCAAAGCCCGGCCGGGCGTGGAAGTCTGGACCGTAAGCCGCGAAAACCGGGACGGCCTGCCCGAGCGGATTCTCGATTGGCTCTCTCGCCTGGAGAGGTCGTGACCATCCGTCCGGAGGACGCCCGGACGACCCTGGACTGGGGGGGCAGCCCCGCTCATGACCCGTGCATCCGCTCCAGCTTTCGCAGAGCGTGCAGCCTGTCCCGGTCTCCCAGTTTGGCTCTCTCCACCGCCTGCCGAAGGACCTCGATGCTCTTGTCGTAGGTTTCGCGGTCCACCGGGTAAGGATGGCCGTCCTTCCCGCCGTGGGCATACCCGAATCTGGCCGGGTCCCGGAAGCTCGGGTGGGCGCCGTAAATGATTTCAGCCAGAAACGCCAGCGCGCGCAACGTCCTGGGACCGACCCCGCGCACGCCGAGGAGGTCCTCAAAACTGCCTGGTTGGGCCTCGTAGCTTGCAAGCAGGGTTTTCTGGAGCCTCTTGGGGTCGATGTCGGTATAGAGGATCTCATGGCGGGCCGGCATGCGGAGATGCAGCGCCCTTTCGAGCTCCCGAAGCAGCCTTTCAGGCGCCTGGCAGGACAGAGCGGCGGAAGCCAGGCGGGTTTGCTCGCTCTCTTGCGCAACCAGGTTCAGGACCTTGTTTTCCCTGCGAGCGGCCCAGATTCCGGAATGGGGCTCGCAAGTGAAACTCGCCAATCCCTCCCCGAGCCAGTGGTATCGCCTGGCATACCGGCTCGTCTCGTTCATGCCTTGCTGCACCACGGTCCAACGCCCGTCGGCCGTAAAGAAAATCACGTGATGGTAAAGGGTGAAGCCGTCCTGGACAGCGGCGTTATCCACCTTCGCGGACATCCGGCTGGCGTAGACGAGCCCGGATGGGTCGACCGAAAGGTCCTGGCCAAAGGCCGTGATCTCGGCAGGCGTTTTGAGCGAAGCCTTTCCTTTGCCGCCTGCGGCGAAAAATCCGAGTTCCTTTTCCAGGCCCCGAATCCCCTCCTTGAGGGCGCCGCAGACTGTGGTCGTCACGCCGCTCGAATGCCAGTCAAAGCCCAGAACCGAACCCAAAGCCTGAAACCAGAAAGGGTCGGAAAGCCGCTGCAGAAGCTCCCTGGGCCCGAACTCCTCGACGATAGCCGAGACGATCTCTCTGGCCAGAGCCTGCATGCGCTGGAAAAGCCAGCGCGGTGCCTTGCCGTCGTGCAGAGGCGTATCCGCAACGCCGGTTCTTCTCATGTCGTGCCTGCAGTTTTCGCGGGACAAAGGCCCGCCATTTGGCGCCCTTCTATTCCAAAGACACCGTGGCCCGCACAAAACGGGGCCAGTAGATCCTTAAGTCTCCGTAATGGTCTTCTTCGCTCGTGGAGTTCGTCGCGTACGTGACAATGAGTTCGTCCTCTGTCCGAGCGAGCTCGGGGTGCGCCTTGGCCGCGTATGAAAAATAGCGGCTGTTCCATGCGACATCCGGACACCTGTAAAGCACGGCAGGCTCGCTCCAAGGGCCCTCGGGGAGCGAGGAAGTCCGAGCCAGAATGAGCTCCGAAAGCCCGAAGCGGGTGTACACGGCCACATGCCGGCCCAGGGCGGGCAGCCAGGAGACGCTCATTTCCGTGGCCGCGCCGTCGAACAGAGGCGCTGCCCGGGTCCAGTCCTCCACCCACCGGCGGCCGTCGAAAAAGCGCCACGCCCTGAAGTCTCCCGAGTCGACGAACTCGGGAGGCGCCCGGGCCACGAGCAGGCTGCGGCCTTCGGGGCCGCGACTCCAGTCCTCCCTGACTCCGTAAACGTAGAGAGACCCGCCGCAAAGAAGACAACACACGCCGAAGAAGGAATCTCCCTGGTCTCCGTGCCGGAAGAAAGGCACTGGGCGCCGCTCGGCCCGCCATTGGGCCGGCGGCTCGTCCGGGTTACTCACTATGATCACAAGAGACCCGGCCAGGTCGAAGCCAAGGGGCGAATCGCTTTCCACGCAACGGACGAAAAAAAGAATTAGGCTCGATCCGATCCTCGCGCCGCTAAGAGGCCAGAGCCACCCCGGGTCCTCTCCCGGAGGGAACGCATCCTCGGGTCTCCCGTCCTCGAGGTTCCAGAAGAATTCGATCCCTCCCGGCTCCCTGTCTTCGATCCTCTGCACGGCCAGGCTGTTGCGGATGAGAACCGCCCCCTTGCGGCCTTCGGCTTCGGGCTGGGTGATCCAGGTGTCCCCGAAAAGCCACAGGGTTCTCGAATCGCCGAGAGGGACCGAACTCGCTCCGTCGCCGCCCTTCCACCGAGGATCGGCATGACGGAAAGCCTCCTCCCAGGCTGGGATCGGCTCCGCCCTCCAGGCGGGCAGCTCCGGTTGAGGCGCCCGTCCGAAAAGCGCGCAGCCCAGCAAAAGGAGAGCGATCCAGGCCTGGCAAACAGCGAAGCTTTTTCTTCTCGCGGTTCTTTCCATCATGGGCCTTCCCTCGAGGCTTTTTCTCTTTGTATACCCGTCTGTCTCTCAAGGCAACGAAAAGAAGACTGGGTTTCGCCCCCGGCCCTGGCAACCGCAGCGCTGTCCCATCTATAATGAAGAAACACGGGCACGGGGCGGCGCATGAAAGTCCTTCTCATATCGGCCAACACGGAGCGCCTGGTCGAGCCGGTTCTTCCTCTCGGCGCGGCCCTGGTTGCCGCGGCTGTCCGAAGGGCCGGCCACGAAGTCGCTCTTCTGGATCTCATGACCCGGGCCGAGCCCGAAGGGGATGTCGTCGAAGCCCTGAAGGGTTTTCGGCCGGACGTGATCGGCCTTTCGGTCCGAAACATCGACGATCAGGAAATGCGCTCCACCCGGTTCCTGCTGGGGCCGGTCCGAAGCCTGGTCTCGCTCGTGCGGCGGCACACGGGGGCACCCATTGTTCTCGGCGGCGCCGGCTACAGCATCTATCCGGAAAGCGCCCTCTCCTTTCTCGGCGCAGACCTCGGAATCCAGGGCGAGGGAGAGGCCGCCTTCCCGCTCCTTCTCCACAGGCTCGAAAACAAACTGCCTCTTGCCGGAACACCCGGGCTCTACCAGGCCGGAACCGGGCCGGTGGCAACGCGCTCGTTCTCAAACTCTCTGGACGGCTTCTCTCTCGACCGCGACCTGGAGAGTCTGGCCTCTGCTCTTGGAGAAAAAGAAATCTGGTTTCCCTACCAGACCCGCAGGGGCTGCCCCATGGACTGCAGCTACTGTTCCACGGCCTCCATCGAGGGCAGACGCTTGCGCAAACGGACGCCGGAGCGCGCGGTCCAGGAAATCCGGGCCCTCGCCGAAAAGGGGATCCGCAGGTTCCAGTTCGTGGACAACACGTTCAACATTCCGGAGCCTTACGCGCTCAAGCTCTGCCAGGGCCTGGCGCCCTTGGGACGGGAAATTTCCTGGCGCTGTATTTTGTACCCCTGGCGGGTCAGCGAGGATCTGGTCAAGGCCATGGCCCGGGCAGGCTGCTGGGAGGTCACGCTGGGCTTCGAGAGCGGCAACGAGTCGGTCCTGCGCGCCATGAACAAGCGCTACCGCCCCGCGGACGTCCGAGAGACCTCCCGGCTGTTCCAGGAACACGGCATCCGCAGACTGGGCATGATCCTTCTCGGCGGCCCGGGCGAGACTCTGGCGTCGGTGGAGGAAACGCTCGATTTTGCCGATTCTCTTCAATGCGAGCTCGTGGCTGTCACGGCCGGGATCCGGATCTACCCCTCGACGCCACTGGCCGAGGTGGCCCGCGCCGAAGGCGCGATCCGGCCGGACGACGACCTGCTTTATCCTCGCTTTTACCTGGCCAGGGGACTCGAAACAGCCCTGCCTGAGCTGCTGCAAGCCTGGGCAAAGGATCGGCCCAACTGGCTGCTGTGACAAAGGGGAGAGGCGCCATGACTCAGGCAACACGGGCGGCTCTGTTCTCAGCACTGCTCTTTCCGGGGGCCGGGCAAATCCTGCTTCGCCACTACGGGCGAGGGGCGCTCCTGATAGCGGCCACTCTGGCCGGCATTTTGGCGTTCAGCGCAGCGGCCGCCAAAGCCGCCCTGCCCGCGCTCGAGGCTGTTTCCGCGGCTGGCGGAGTCGTGGATCCCGTCCTTTTGGCCAAGATCGCCAGCGAGGGAACGGCTTCTGCCGTCTCGACCCACGCGGGCTGGCTCCTCTGGATTCTGGCGGTCTGGGCGTTTTCCGTAGCGGACGCGTACCGGCTGGGAAAGAGAGGTTGACCGAATCGATCCGGAATCTGTATTTGTTTCAAGAGGGGGGAGTATGTGCATTCTCACGCGGGATGAGATCCTTAAGGAGATCGACGCGGGGAATATCCGGATCGACCCCTTCGACCCTGAGGCCGTGGGGCCAGCCTCGGTGGATCTTCACCTGGGGTCGAGCTTCCGGATCTTCAAGAGCTTGAGGAGCAACGTGCGGGTCTCCCTGGAATCGGACTACCGGGACCTCAGCACGAAAGTGGACGTTCCTGACGGCGGGTTTCTTCTTCTCATGCCCGGCGAGACCGTTCTGGCCATCACGCTCGAGAGGATCACCCTCGGGCCGAACCTTTGCGGCTGGCTCGAAGGCAGAAGCCGGTTCGCCCGGATCGGCCTTCTGGTCCACATTTCCGCGAGCTTCATGCAGCCCGGAATCGACAACCACCAGGTGCTCGAGATGAGCAATTTCGGCCCCAACCCGCTGGAACTCTACCCGGGCACGCCGGTCTGCCAGTTCATTTTCCAAAGGACCGTGGGAGAGGCTTCGTACCAGGGGATCTTCAGCTCCCAAAGCCGCGACCGCTGGTGAGAGGATCCCGGCTCAGCCAGCTCCGAGCCGCTTTTTCAAAAGGCTCCCGAGGGACGGAAGCAGATCGTTCAAGGAAGGCTCTATCTGCACCGACCCCAGCGGGAGAGGGGCCGAGATTTTCCTCCGGATCCGTTCGATGGTTTCCGGGTGTGGCCGGAAAGGGGATTCCGGGACCCGGGGCAGAGGCAATTCGTGGGTGCCCGCGAACGGGGTTTCCTGGAGCTTCAGGTTGTACGCCTTGACCATGAGGGTTTCCAGATTCACCGTGTCCTGGATGTTGTAAGCGAGCAGCGTGTCGAGAGCCTCTCGGGATCCCTGCCGCATGTACTCCTCCCAAAGAAGCACGGCGAAATACCCGTCGACCCCCTCCAGATCCCCCCGGCCGATTCCCAGCTGACTCTCGCACCCCTTGAGTCCGCCTTTGTATCCCAGGCTCGCCAAGAGGTAGCGAAGGTCGATGTGGGTCTGAGGCAGAGGCATCCGAAAGAACCGCTCCAGGAAGGGAATGTCAAAACACTTGCCGTTGTACGTGACAAGGATCTTGTAGCGGCTGACCGCCTCCGGGAACTCGTGGAGGTTTTGGCCCTGCACGAACCAGGAGACAGCGCGGCCGTCGTAAAGCACGACTGTCGTAACAGCGCCCGCCGGCGGGAGGCCGAGGCCCGTGGTCTCGATGTCGAGATAGGCCACCTCGTCCCGAAATTCCGGGAAAAGGCGCCAGAGAAGATTGGGCTGCATGGCGGACGCGAAAAAGGAAGGATCCCCCTTGCGGAGGTGTTCCCTGGAACGCTCAAGCCACGTCAACACGCTTTCCGATTGGTATCGAGAGAGCGGCAGTCGGGTCCGGGAGAGACAATCGTCCCAGTGCCGGCATCCGCTGGCCCACAGCCTCTCTTCTCTCCGAGGCCCGATGCCGGGGATGTGGCAGAAGGTGTTCGTGAGCATGGCCGCTGCCCTCAGCACGATCCGCGCGCGATCATCAGAAATCGAGCACGTTTAGACCCACCTCGGGATCGAATTTTCGTCCGATCGCGCCCTCCAGAGGATCGACCACGACCTCGCAGGTGCCGCTGATCCGGGCTGAGCTGAGGTGGCCTCCAAAGGCCCTGCAAGCCGTGTCCGAGACCGTGGCGTGAAGGTGCAGATACACCCGCCCTTCCAGGGTGCTCACGTTCCCGCACAAGGACGTGATCTCGTGGTCCCCGGTGCGCTCGACGCTGTGGTACTGCTTCACGGCAGTCTCGAAGTACCCCAGCACCAGCCGGTCGGCCGCGCCGATGCCGCTTACCGAGGCCGCGCCGATTTTCTGCTCGGAACAGAACCGGCCGAGCGTTTCCACGAGTTCCTCGCCCCTGTCGATTCGGACGATCCATCGGGAGCCGCACTTCCTGAAGCGCATGATCCAAGCCCTCTTCAAAGACCGGTGGTCCTGACCCGTGGAATTCTACCCTAGGCCCCGGAGGCGACCCAAGTCAACGAGCCGGCTCCTCTCCTGAAACACACGGGCGGGGCGCCGCTGCCCGGCGGCCCGCATGGGCCCGACCCTGAGACGCAGAGGAAAGCCTTGCCAGAGTCCTTTGCAGCATGAAAAGGAATCCGACAAACCCAAATGCCGGATTCAAGGAGGGGACATCAGGACCCAAGGTGAAGTTTCCTGCAATTCCAAGTGGTTCATTCAATCTCCATCCAGCGGGCGAAAAGCGGCACGGCCCTTGCTCCTTCTTCAATCAGGTTCGAACCCGAGAATCATGTTCCGTGCAAGATCCGTGGGGGGCTCGAGGAACATGGCGCATGGACCGTGGAAGCCCGGCTGCGGGAGGTTTTCGGGTTTGAGGCATGTGTCCATCGAATGGATCTCCCTGCCTCCCGAAGCCGAGACGAGCGAGAAAACTGAAAAAGAGCGGGTCGAGCCGCCCGGCGATCCCAAGAAACCCGAGGGTTACGCAGCCGCCGGTCCGTGCCGGACCGAACGGTTCGTCACCGACTGGGTCATGGAGGAGTAGCCCCGGCAGGCTCGATCCTTTCCCAGTGAAGATTCGAACCCACGGCCGGGTTGAAGTTCGGATCTTCGGTGAGCACGTATTCCCCGTTGCTGTTGGCCCACACGTTCGGATACCCAGCCGGAAGCTCCACGGACTTTCCCTGCAAGGGGTCGTGATACTGCTCCACGCCGCGGATGTGGCGGCTGAAATCGTCCGAGAGCCTGTCGTAGACCGCCTGCCTCTGGTTGTACGAATCCATCATCTCTCGGCTGATCTGGTCGTGGGTCTGGCTGATCATCCGGCTCAACTGGCCGATGTTCTGGATGTGCTGGATCTGGCGCTGGATCAGGTACTCGACCAGTTGGTTGTACTTGCTGAACCATTGGGGGTTGATCCGGAAAGAGGACGCCATGGTCTGAAAGAGCTTCGCGCGCGAGGCGAGCTTTCCCATCTCGGACCGGAAGGAAAACAGATAGTCCGCGTACCACATGGTGTTCGTGTGGACGCCGGTCATGGTTCGGGTCTGAAAACTGACCGTCTCCACCACTCCGTAAACTTCCTCTTCCATCCAGCGGCCGCCCTCGGCGTACTCGAGCCTGACCTTGGCAGCCGAAGCCGATGTCGACACCCCGGGTTGGGGTGCGCCGGCCCCCAAGGCCTTGGCAAGCTCGGGAAGAAGTTGTTCGCCCACGATCCTGAGGCCCGCGGCTTTTCCCCGGAATCTCGGCACGACGATCTGTTTGAGCGCCTCCAGAGCCCCTACAGGGGGCCGGACCTCGTTTCCGAAATAGCGCCCGCCGGGCGGGAGGTTGGAGAGCATCATCTGGTTGTCGGTCCAGTAGAAAGCCTGATTGGGAAACACCTCGAAGACGTCGCTCCCGCCAGGGCTTCGCACGGTGAAGGCCGCGGTGGCAGGCATGGACGGATTGTCGAGGACCCACCTGATGCCGCCCTCGAATTGCCAGTCCGCGGGGATGAGCATGCTGAACGCCTCGATCCCGGTCCCCTGCCGGTCCACGCAACTGAACCGCTTGAGGCGCAGCGTCTTCTCCTGTCCCGGCTGGCCGCCTGCCGAGGCTGCCTTTGCGGCGCCAGCCTCGGGCGCCGTCCTTTGGGACTCCACGGCCTGGACAGCATCGGGTCGGAGGACCAGACCCAGGAGCAGGCAAAGAGACCACAAAGCAGCTCGCATAGGCTCTTCCTTTTATGACTCTGTTGCGGTTGATTGACTCCGCCTCGTGCGGCGGGTTATAGGGACGGACCGTCCGGCCCTTTTCGAGCCTACCACATACCGGGGCCTGGGCGCCAAAAAAAACGCGCAGTACGGGTCAAACAGGGGGCCAAGATTGGACGAGGCGGATCTCGAAAAAATAATCCTCCGGGGGCTCGCGCTGGAATGGGAGGAGGCGCGCTGGATCCTCCCCCCAGACCTGAGGGAGAGGATGCGCCTGCCCTTGTTCTCCCTGAAAAGCATGAAGAACCGGCTCGGCACTTGGGACCGGAACAAGCGGGAGATTGCGCTCAGCCTGGATCTCGTGTTTCGCCACTCCTGGGACTCTGCCCGAGAGGTGCTGCGGCACGAGATGGCTCACCAGTTGGCCGAAGAAGTTCTCGGAGGCCTGGAAGAGACTCCTCACGGTCCAGCCTTCCAGGAAGCCTGCCGGCTCCTGGGAGCCGATCCACGGGCTTCGGCCGAGTTGAGGCCCCTGGACCAAGCGTGCCTGGCAGAAGACAGGTCCGACGGAGACCGCAGGATCGAGCGGGCGCGAAAGCTCCTGGCCCTGGCCGGAAGCCCGAACCGCCACGAGGCCGAAGCCGCCATGGCCAAGGCCCACGAGATCATCCTCAAGTACAACCTCGAGCTCGTGGAGGCGCGGGGGCCGCGGGAGTACGTTAGCCTCTTCGTCCTTCCGCCCCTGCTGCGCCATCCGCTCGAGCACTACCATCTCGCAGGCCTGCTCCAGGATTTCTACTTCGTCCGCTGCGTCTGGTCCCGGGCCTTCGTTCTGGACAAAGCCAGGATGGGCAGGGCGCTCGAAGTCACGGGCACGGTCCAGAACGTGCGCCTGGCGGGCTACGTGTCTGATTTCGTCCGCGGTTTTATCGACAGGCAGTGGGCTCGCTACAACCGGGACCGTGGGCTCGACCGGCATCGCAAGAGCGACTTCGCAGTGGGGATCGTCAAGGGGTTTCGCTCCCGCCTCGAAAAACAGGACGGATCCCGTGGGCCGAACGCCGAGGCCCGCAAGGCGTCCCTCGTGCTGGTCCGGGACCCCCAGCTCGAAGAACACCTGGCCCGCAGGTATCCCCGGCTCGTCTCGGTCCGCAGACGCGGCGGCACGTGCGACCCGGCCGTCCTCCGCGCAGGCGTCCAAGCCGGGAAGAGCCTCGTCCTCCACAAGCCCATCGAAACCCGCGGCCCCTCAGGCGGCCTCCTTCCACCCAGCCGCTCGCGCGAGGATTGGTAAACAAAGACGGATGTGGGACAGTCTCGGCACACCCAGCCGCTCGTCGACGGTTATGGTGTCCTCGAGCACTTTCCTGTCGCTTCCAGACCCCAGAAGACTGTTCATCCAGGCCAGCAGCACAAAGCGGTTTTCCAGTTTGACGTATTCTTGAATGCTGTCCGGCATACTTATTTCTCGCTCAATGCCTCGGAAAGAATTCGCACAAGCGGCGGAAGGTCTTCTTCGACTGTCTTCCAAAGGATGTCCAAGTTGATGTCGAAGTAGGCGTGGACCAGCCGATGACGCATGCCGATAATATCTTCCCAGGGAATCTCCGGCAGAGCGCGCTGCGTATCCTCCGCGATTTGATAGGCGGCTTCGCCGATGATCTCGACATCCTTCACCAAAGCAAGCGTTAATTTGCGGTCGCTGTCCAAATCCTTGCGGCGGCTGTTTCGGGCAAATTCGATGGCCTCGCGGGCGGCGTCGAGCATGTGTTGCAAACGGATAAGATCATCCTTGCGCATACTGCACCTCCGCCTCATTCAGCACCTCTTGACGGAAATACCGGCTCAGGTCTTCCGGCGTTCGTAAATCAACCTTGCGCCCGCCGAGAAGTTTCGAAAGCTCCCGTTCCAAGCGCGCCATTCCAAACAAACCCGGTATGTGATCCGGCTCGAACTCGACCAAAATATCAATGTCGCTGTTTTCGTTGAAATCGGAACGCAAAGCAGAACCAAATACCGCCAACCGCCGGATGTGGTGCAGGCGGCAGAAATCGGCAATCTGCTCTTTGGGCAATACGATATGCTTTTTCATCTCACGTCACTCTTATCCAAAATCGGTTTTGGCAAACTAAGAGCGTCTGATTAAAAAAAGGCCTCCGGGGTGGGCGCATTTACCAGACAGTCAGAAACCCCGCACCACGAGGCGTTCAGATGGTATGGTGCGCGAGCCTTTTCAGTCAACTGATGGGCCTGTTCTTGCCCGCGCCTCTTGTGCGCGCCTTGACCCGCGGTTCCCATTTCCCTATACTTCCTTGCTGTCCGAGACGGCGTCTTTCCTGACCCCGCGCCCCTTCCCGGCCGAGAAGTATCGCGCGCCAGAAGGCGGCTGGCCCTGTTCCGGCCCCGCTCGCACCCGTTGAATCAAGATCCGAGGAGGTTTCTGCGTCCATGCCTTCCGACCATCCTGGCGTTTCACTTCGAGATTTCGCCGCCACCCAGGAAGCGATCGAATCCTTTTGCCGCAGGGCCGAAGAGAGCGTGCCTGTTCTCAAAACCCTCTGGGAAGGCTGGCCGCGGGCTCTGGAGGCCATTCGCAGCAAGACAGCCCAGGAGTCCCCTCCCTCCCGCGTGGCCGTTATCGGATCCATCAAATCCGGCAAGAGCACCTTCGTGAACGCCCTTCTCAAGAGCGATGTTCTGCGGCGGGGCGCCGGCACCCTCACCTCGGCCGTAACCCGCGTAGTTCCCTCGGACATGCCCAGAGCCACCGTGACCTGGAAGGGCTGGCAGAGGGCCAACAGGGAAGCGGGTTTCGCGGCCTCCCTGCTGGCCGGCATGACGGGCTTGGAAGAGCCGCCAGCCGAGTTTGACCTAAGGGAAGCCAGTCACCGGGAAGCTGCCAGCCGCCTTCTGACCGCGATCGGCCCCGCGCCGAACGGGCTTCCCGGCCACGCCCTCGAGCATCTGGCTCGCCTCAAGTCCATGCTCAACGGCTACCCGCGCGTTCAGGGGCACATGCAGGAAGAGAGCACAACCTCGGTGCTTGAGAGGGAATGGTTCCTCCAGCACCGGGAGATCGTCTGCTCGGACGAGACCGCCGCTTACGTGGATGACGTGCTCGTGGAATACCCGTTCCCCCAGACCCTGCCTCCTGCCGAGATCGCCGACTGCCAGGGAAGCGACTCCCTCAACCCGTCCCACCTCGGGCACGTTCAGGAATACCTGCTCGGCGCCGACTGGGTGATCTACATGATCAGCTCGGTCATGGGTCTCCGACAGGCGGACGAGAAGCTCCTCGACGTCGTGAAAAGCCTCGGCCTGGGCGAACACGTGGTCTTCGTGCTCAACACCGACGTGGATGCCCACAGTGACCTCAGGGACCTCCAGCGGGTCCAGGGGCAGGTCGAAAAGTGGATCTCGGCCCGGCTGGGACCGCCGAGGCTCTATGCGGCAAGCGTTCTTATGGAGCTTTTCGACGATCTGGCGGCCCGAGAGCTTTTGTCCCAGAGGGAGGCGGATCGCCTGGCGGCCTGGAAGCGGGACGGCCAGCTTCTGGCCGCGCTCAAGTCCAGGTGGCAGGACCTCCAAACGTTCTGGCGGGACGAAATCGCGCCCGCAGCCGGCCGCTTCCAGCGTTCCTCCACGCAGCGGGCCCTGATCAACCTTCTGGGCCGCCTGCGCCACTGCATTCGGATCGCGGCCAACCCGTACGAGCTGGACCAGGCCACCCTGCAGGTCTGCTCGGTCGAGGCGGAAAACCTCCTCCCCAACATGGAGGCCCACATCGAGGGAGCGGCCATGAAGGCCGAGGGGCTCGTACGCAACAAGCTCGATGGACTCCTGGACCCTTCGTTCAGCCAGATCGGCAAGACCCTCAGGCAGTTTGTGGATGATTTTTCGAGCCAATGGGACCCGGTGGCGTCGGCTTCGGCCGGAAAGGCCATGGACGTCCGGAGCATGATCATGGCCATCGCCGAGGAGTTCAACCACGCCCTGCACGGGTTCCTCGTTCAAAACGTCAACACCGAGATCGCCCGCCAGGTCCACGAAGTGGTGGAAAAGATCCAGCAGGATTTCAGCACGGTCGTCGATATGTACCAAGTGGTCCTGAGCAACAACTATCTCAAGCTCAGGCAGAGCCATCAGCCCGTGACCCGGGGCAAGTCCGGTCCGCTCCGGCCCGCCCGCGCCGTCGAGGCTGGTGCTGGTCTCGCCGGTACGCTGAGCGGTTCGACGAAAACCCGGGCCGCCGATGTGCGCGAACATCTGGCGAGCCCGAAGATCGGGCTCTTCTCCATGGAGGTGCGGCTCGGCCTCGGCCAGAGAACCTTGGTCGCAGCCCGGCAGGGCTGGATGCTCTCGCTCCGCAGAGCCCACTCCTGGGTGTCGGAGCGGATTTTCAAGAAACCTCCGGAGAACGAGGACCTTCTCAAGGCCGAGGTCCGCCTCCGCTGGCGGGACAAGACCGTGCGGGTTCTCAAGAAAGAGGCCAAGGTCTTGCTCAAGGAAGAAATGAACCGATACCGGGAGAACCTCAAGCACCAGGTCCTTATCCATTACATCCGGGAACTCGCCTCGGCCTGCAAGGCTGACCTGAGAAGGCAGATCGAGGAATTCCGCTCCGAGGTCGAGGCGGCGAAGAAGGCCCCCGGTTTTACGGACCGGGACGTGCTGGCGGCGAGGAACCTTCTGCCTGAATGGGAGGAGACCCTTCAGGAAATCGAATCCCGGATCCGGGGATAGGAAAGGCCTGAAATGAAAGCAGCCGGAACGCTCTCGCTTCTTGTCCTTTGGGCGGTTCTCTTCGCTTCCCCCGCAGGTTCTGACGAGGCGGCAACGATCGCTCTCTACAAAACCCGCTGCGCCGCCTGCCACGGCGAGGACGGCCGCCCCAGAGGAATCGCCAAAAACTCGGCTGTCTTTACGGACCAAGCCTGGAAGCGTTCGACCTCTGTCGACGAGGTCGCACAAGTGATCAGCCAGGGCCGCTCCAAGATGCCCGGCTTCGCTTCCAAGCTTACGCCGGAGGAGATCCGCGCCCTGGCCGCCTACGTGCTCGCGATGAAAAATTCCCCCTGAAGGCGGGCAGGACCTCGCTCACAACAGCCCCAGCTTCATGGCCAGCGTGAAGCCAAGTTTCTCCAGCCGTCCCATCCGCCAGTGGGATCCGGCCTCTTGGAGTTTTTCGAGAGCCGAGATCATCTCGGCCAGGTACTCGCTCATGTGGGAGAAATAGTCCGGGTTCCTTCGGTTTCGGAAGTAGGACCCGGAGAAAAGCCCCATCAGGGATCCGAGAGCGATGACGCCGCCCTCGCGTTTCTCGTCGTACCCTTCCCAGCGTCGCAGGTGTTCTTCCGACCGGAAGAAAAGCATCGTGCTTCAGGAATAGGGGATGTTGAACATCCACCTGCCGATGGGCACGGCCACGTACCCGATCAGGCCCGGCGGATCCTCAACCTCGATCCTGCCGTCTCTCACGTCGACCCGGATCGGCTCCCCGCAGTCGAGGCACACGGAATCGATTCGAACCGTCTTTCCCGGAAAGAGCCAGCAGACCGCCAGCGATTCGAACGCTCACTGGCCGAACCATTTCTGCTGGCCGTCGATGGTGAGGCGGAACTGGGTGGGCAGGTTGTTGAAAGGGGCGAACGACACGATGAGATCCGTCTTGGGGTAGAGCCAGCCCGGAAACCCGCGTGTCGAAAAAAGGTCGTGAAGAGCCTTGCGCCCTTCTGCCGGGGTGACGCCCAGCGTGGCGGCGAGTTCCGTGTAGTGAGGGGCTTGCCCCGTCTCGATCATTCGCTCCAGGATGGCGTGAAACGTGCGATCCAAAAGGCTATGTTTAGCCATTTCCGCACCTCCTTTCTGGCGTGATCGCCGAAACGATTTTGAAAGCCGCCTTTTCTCTTCTCCCGGCTGTATCCTATCGCAAGATTTCCCCGGCTCAAAATCTTTTTTCCCGACGCAGGCGGCGCCGCCAGGAACTGCAGGAAGGGGTGTTCACAGATGGAAGGCCGCCCGCCCGTAAAGGCTGCATTCCAAAGCCAAGCCCGGCCAGCCGCAGCGGCAGAGGCGCTCCCAAGGCCCCTGGGGACGGACGCAACGCAGGGCGAGAACCGATCACGCCCTGCGTGGTGAACCGAGCTTGGACTACAGGAGCACCTTGAATCCCTCGCGCGAGGCGGCCTCACGCAGGTTTTGGTCGAGGCACACGAACTCGAGGCCGGCCGGGGATTCGTGGGCCCACACGAGGGCTGCGGCAAGCTGGAGCGCGTCGGCGGCTCTTAAGGGGTGCGTCCTGAGAAGCCGCTGTGCACGCTGCCGGACGGGTTCGGAAGGCAGAATCTCAGAGCATTCTCTGAACAGAGCGGCCAGTATCTCAAGGAAGGGCAAAACAGAAGGCGAGGGCCATGCACGTTGTTTTTTTCATTGACATGGTATTCCTATTTTTGCTAGGCTTCTCTTGGGGTAAAAAGATTCCTTATCCTTCGTAACCACTCGCGTCGGCTCAGGTTTGCCGGCCATCTCGATCCCGCCTTCCTGCGTTCGCCATCACCGGCACCCGCCGGCGCCCCTCGCAGCGGTCAAAGCGATCATGTCCGAAAGCAGGCCGCCTACAGGACAGGCGTGAGCTCCACGAGAGAGCACCTCAGAGCCCGCCTCTGGCGGCGACCGTTCCCAACCCGCGAGGAGGCAGCAACCATGAGGTTCAGGTCTATCGGAGTCGCGCCGGTCTCTTTGCTTTTCGTTTTGGCGTTGCTCGCGGCGCCGCCGGTCGAGGCTTTCTTCCGAGCCGGCGCGGCCAAGCTCACGATCACGCCCCCCGAGTGCCGCGTCGGGGGGCCTTGCCCCGGTTACAGCCTGGGCGGGGGCGGTTACGGCCGCTTCAGCACGCGGGTCCATGACGACATCTACGTGCGCGCCCTGGCCATGGAGGGGGACTCAGGGCCGGTCGTCCTTGTGACAATCGACGTGCTCGGCCACTTCCCGGACCGGATCCGCGGGATGCAGACAGCACTGCACAACGCGTACGGGGAGTTTGTCCGGCTCTTGGTCGATACCGACGGCGTGTCGACCCGCACGCGGACCTACGCCGACGGCACACCGGTTGTGGCCAACGCTCTCATCGCCAACGCTCACGTCCACGCCTCGCCGGACACGATCGGTATTTACGGCCCGGACGAATTCACGACCGGCATCAACCCGGCCTGGTCGGCTTATGTGGACAGGCGGGTCCTCGAGGTGGTCGGGATCGCTCTGGATCGGATGCAGGCCAACACCGAAGGCGCCCGAATCAAGCTCTGCGAATACCCGGTCCCAGAGTATTACGGGTTCCCGCTCATCGTGGACAGGAGAGAGCCCATCATCCTCGACCAGAACCTCGCGGTTCTCCAAGTGCTCAAGAACAACCCGGAGCAGGAGGTGATCGCCACCCTCGTGAATTACAGCGGCTACCCGGAAATGATGGGGCACGAGAACACCGAGATCACGGCCGATTTCCCGGGCGTGCTCTGCGCCTCTCTGGAGGAAACCTACGGAGGCACGGCGATCTGGTTCACGCGGCTCATCGGCGGGTTCACGGTTTCTTACTACGACGTCAACTGGAACGGGCTCGCCGACGACGACGCGTACCCGCCCAACCAGTACCTCAACACCTTCCCCGGGATGACCGCTTACGGGCTCCTGCTGGCCGACATCACCCGGGAGGCTCTGGACCAGGCCGCGGAGGACCCGAACCCGGACGTGGAGCTCAAGACGGACGTGGTGAACCTGCCGGTGGAGAATCCCTTTTTCAAAATTCTCCTCGGAGAGGCGAACACGGCGATTCCCGGTCTTCTCGGCGACCTCTGGACCTGGCTCGCGGGCGCCCTCGGCATGACATCCATCATCGAGCCGGACACGTCCATGATGCTCGATCGAAACGGCCAGGGAGCCCTGGGCGCCACGCGCAAGGTCGAGGTTCTCGTCCACGTGCTGCGGATCGGAGACGCCCTGTTCACCACGAGCCCGGGCCAGCTCTTTCCGGAACTCTGGACCGGCACGAGCCCCCGGGAACTTCTCGAAAGGCCGGACTGGGTCTTCCATCCGTCGGACCTGTACCCGGACCGGTACGAGTTCCATCCCCGCATCCCGGGCCGGCCGGGCATCCGGGACTTCATCCGGGAGCCGGTGCGGTTCCACCTGGGAAGCACGGAATCCGAACTCGCCTATCTCATACCAGATTATGAATTCGATCATTCTATGAAAACACACGACGACCTTCTCTGTTACGTGGCCGGGGTCCGTTGCCGGCCGGGCTGGTTCATGCGGTACGAGGAGTCCGACTCCGCCGGCCGGGACGCGGGCAACATCGTCCAGCAGGCCCTGATCCGGATGATCTCGGAGTTCAACGAAGGCATCGGTCCTTAAAGAGAGGGACGAACCCGTCTCGAAGAGCGATTGCATCGGCAAGAACGAAGAGTCAGCACAAAAGAACGCACAGGAGACCCTAGAAATGACCCTCGGATTCTCCTTGTCGAAACGAAGATTCGTGTTCACGGCGGGCGCCGCACTCACGGCTGCCCTGGCTTTGGTTCGAAAGCTCGGGCTACCCGCAAGCCGGCCACGACAGCCGCCTGAGCCGGACCTTGCAGCTCTGGCCAGCCGGATCCGCCTGCCCGGGGATCTCGGTTCTCTCATGCGTTCTTTCGCCTCTGACCCCGAGAAGGTGCGCCGATTCCGCGAACTCACCCGGTGGCGCGAGGAACGATCGAGGGATCGCGGGATTTCCGCTTAACGCGTTCAGGGAAAGGTCTTGAAGATGGACAGCAAACAAAGCCTCCAAGAAACCCTCCAGGACAAGCTTGAGCTTACCCGCCGGGAGCTTCTCAAGGCAGCCGGCGTCTCTGCTCTCGTGTTCGGAGGCCTGCCCCTGGCTCCGGGATGCACAGGGCCGCCCGAGCAGGTGATCGACGCCCTGTGCGATACCTTCATCCCCGGTGACGCGAGCGTGCCAGGCGCCGGCCCGGGAGCGATCGAGGGCGGAATGCGCTACTTCATGGCAGACATCCTGGGCCGCGAAAATCTCGACCTCATCCTCCAGATCATCTCTCTTCTCGCGCCGGACTTCCACCTTCTCTCCTATCCGGCCCGGGTGGCGGTCATGGAACAGATCCGGAACACGCCGGACCTGGCGGAAATCTTCTACGGCCTTCACCAGGCCACGGCTTTCGCCTTTTACTCGGAACTCATGGGCCAGGGACCCTCCCCGTGCGGCGACCCGGCGTTTCCCGGGTCCTTCGCCCTCATCGGCGTGCCCAAGTTCAACGAGGGCACGCCCCGGGATCTTTACGGATGCGGGGAGACATGAAAAGGAGTTCGCCCATGGCAGACTCTTTCGACGTCATCGTGATCGGATCGGGCTTCGGGGGCGCCTGGGCCGCTCGGGAGCTGGCTGAAAACGGCCTGAGAGTGAAACTCTTCGAGTCCGGGCCGCGGTACGATCCCGACAGGGATTTCACCGAAAGCGTCGTGGAGATGTACGGCCGCTTCGGATGGAAGGGCCGGCGCGTGCACGTGGGCCAGGGCGTGGGAGACATGTCAACAGGCGTGGGAGGCTCATCCCTGGACTACTGGGCCTTCAGCCCCCAGCCTCAGAACTTCGCCATCGACGAATGGGCCCCGGTCATCCGAAACGATCTGTTCGACACCGAGGTGGATCCTTACACGGGCTATTACAAACCCATCAAGTTTTACGCGTGGATCGACCGGCGCGTGCCCATCGATTTGCGGCAGGACCGGCCCGTGAGCTGCGCGGCCGAGAAATGCATCGAGGCCGCCCGCGCCCTCGGCTACACAGCCGGCCGCTGCCCTGCGGCAGTCCTTCCTTCCAACTTCAGGCGGGTGGACGAAAAAGGGATTCCCCTGGAAGGCTGCGTGGGGTGTGCCCACTGCGTCATCGGGTGCCGGAGGCCCCTCCACATGCCCCTGCACGCAAAGGCCAAGCGGACCATGCAGGTGGCAGCCGTCTGGTTCGCGGAGTATTATGGCGCCCAGGTCGTCTCGGACGCCCACGTGACTCGAATCCTCACGGACGGGTCGGGAGCGGCCTGCGGAGTGGAATATAAAATCAAGAACGACTCGCAGACGTACACCGAGTACGCGCCGGTCGTTTTCCTGGCTGGCGGGGCCATCGAGTCTGTCCGGCTCTACCTCAACTCGGGCCTGCCCGACCCCAACCCGTCCTGGCCCCAGGTGGGCCACTGGCTCACGGACCACCAGCAGTCCGAGGTGATGTTCTTCTGCGACGAGCCGGTCGTGACACGGCCTTACGTGGGCTGTTTCCCGGGCGCGTTCATCACGAACCCCACGCCCGCGGACCAGCGCGACGGGATCATCGAATCCATCGGCGGCGGATTCCCGATCATCGCCATCAACGTGATGCTGAGCGTCCCCCAAAAGAACCCGGACAATCTCCGGGAGCCCCATCCGACCCGGCCGGTGATCTGGGGCCCGGAGATGAAAGCCCTGGCCAAGGAGTTCATTCGGGCCGCGGGAATGGGCACCCAGACGAACGACGAATGCATTTACGAAAACTATATCACGGTTTCGGATTCCGTGGCGGACGAATACGGCCCCGTGGCCGAGATCCATTACGAACCCACGCCTCTGACCATGGAACGGCACGAAAGGCAGACCGCCCGCAAGGTCGACTTCGCACGGAAGGCTGCGGGTTCGAACGCGAAGATCGTCCTGAACTACCCGGGCGGCTCGGGCAGCCATCCTCTCAGCACCCTGCGCATGGGCCTCTCGCCCGCGAACTCGGTCTGCGACCCCTACCACGAGTGCTGGGCCGTGCCCCGCCTGTACGTGTCGGACGCGAGCTGCGTGCCCAACGGCCTGGGCGGCTCGAATCCCGCTCGAACCATCAACGCCTTCGCGAGCCGGGCCGCTTACTACGCCATGAAGAAATACTTCCCGGGGAAATGGGAAAACCGGACCTGGCCCTGGTGACTCAGTCCGCCCCGCGACACCCGAAAGGGAGACCCACGATGAATCGAATTCTCGCCTGCATCGCAGGGATCCTTGCCGCAGCGACCTTTCTTGTCGGCCCGCAGCCAGCCCGGGCGTTTTCCTCGGGCGATGCCTGCAAGGGATGCCATTTTTCCTACTACGGCTCACCGAAAGAAGTCTGCGAAAGCTGCCACCAGGGCGCCCTCCATTACCGACATCTCTATCAAAATCCGGGCGAGCGGCACTTCTTGCCTTGCGATGAGCCTCCCACCACCTGCGCCTGCTGCCACGGCCAGCCGCCGGACTACGGCACCCCGCCACCCGTGACCGAACGGTGCACCTCCTGCCATTCCGTCGCCGCTACCAATATCGTATCCTTTCACGCCTGCAGTCCCTACTATCACCCGGCGCCGGGCCAGGCTTGCACGGACTGCCACTGGGCCATCCCGGGCCATTCCCTTTCTCCGGAAGCTGACGAAAACGACAACTGCGACGACACCCTCGACAATGATGCGGACTGTGCAAAGGACCAGGCCGACCCGGACTGCACCCTGGCGCCCTCGTCCGAAGTCTGCGACGACGGCCGCGACAACGATTTCGACGGGCTCATCGACGGCTCCGATCCGGACTGCTGCGGCGACCGCGTGGTCACCCCGCCCGAGACCTGCGACGACGGCAACCGCATCGACTGCGACGGCTGCTCGAAGACTTGCCGGAGCGAGTCCTGCGGAGATGGAAAGCAGTGCCTGGCCCTTGGCGAGGAGTGCGACGACGGTAACAGGACGAGCTGCGACGGTTGCTCGGCCTCGTGCCGGGAGGAGTTCTGCGGCGACGGCGTTGTCTGCCCCAAGCTCGGCGAGGAGTGCGACGGCTCGGTGGGCTGCCCGGAGGGGTTTGTCTGCGACGACAAATGCACGTGCCGCAGAGAGCCCGCGGCCTGCGGGGCGACGCCGGGTTCAGGGGCTTCGGCAGGAAGAGCCCTGGGCATCAACCTGTGCCTGCTGGTGGCGCCCCTTCTTTTCCTGGCCCTGCTGAGAGCAACGCAGGAACGCAGGGGTCAGTCCTTCATTTTACGGATAAGACCTGAAAGGCGATCGTCCCGGTCTCGTGTAACACTCGATTGTTCTTTGAGGATGTCCGTTACCCGAGACTTGCGGAATCTATTTGCGTAGACCCTTTCCCTCCGCGTTCGCCGGACCGAACCGCTCCGGCTGCCCGGTGGCCTCGATCACGCCCATCCAGAGTTCTCCCTCGGGTGAAATCCGCTTTCTGCCCCGGATCACGAGCGGGATGGGTACGTGAATGAACACGTCGTGCATGAGGCCGATCAGCACATCGGTCTTGCCAGCCATGGCCGCATGGACAGCGTGCCGGGCCAGGCCGTTGCACAAAAGGCTGTCGTCCCCGTTGGCCGGTATGCTCCGGATGATGTAACTGGGATCGAAATACTTGAGGTTGATGGGCACGCCGCGCGAGTGGAAATGCTCGGCGATGCGGTCCCGGAGAAACGCCCCGATGTCCTTGTAACGCAGATTGCCCGACTCGTCCCGTTCCTCACCCACACCCCCCATGAGGTCCTGGCCCGCGCCCTCGGCGACCACGATCACCGCATGGCCCCGGTCCGCGAGCCGCTTTTCCAGGACTTGCAGGAATCCCCCTTCGCCCTCCAGAGAGAAAGGAACCTCCGGAATCAGGCAGAAATTCACCTCCTGGCTCGCCAAGGTCGCCCCGGCTGCGATGAAACCCGAATCCCTTCCCATGAGTTTGACAAGACCGATGCCGTTCGGCGCCCCCCTAGCCTCCACGTGGGCGCTGTCGATGACCTCTCGGGCCTTCTCCAGGGCTGTCGAATACCCGAAGGTCCTGCTCACGTGCATGATATCGTTGTCGATCGTCTTGGGAATGCCCACGACCGAAATCTTCGCTCCCCGGCGCGAGGCCTCCTCGTGAATGAGGTGGGCCGCCTTCTGGGTTCCGTCTCCGCCCACGCAGAAAAGCACCGAGATGTTCTCTCTCTGCAGGAAGTCCACCATCACACCGGGATCCTGGTTCCCGCGGGACGAGCCCAGGACCGAGCCCCCTTCCTTATGGATCTTGTCCACGAACTGGCGGGTGAGCAGGACGGGGGGCTTGCCCTGAGCCGGATTCAGGCCCTGGTAGCCGTATCGGATCCCCAGAACGTCCTTGACCCCGTAGTGGTAGTAAAGCTCCAGAAAGACCGAGCGGATCACGTTGTTGATGCCGGGGCAGAGACCGCCGCAGGTCACGATGGCAGCTCTGGTCTGCTCGGGCCGGAAAAAGATCCGCTCCCTCGGGCCCGCCTTCTCGAAAGAAATCTCGGTTGCGCACGGCCGATCGGGGAAGAACTCGATGCAATGCAGCACCCGCGCCTCTTCCGGCACAAAATCCCCGAGGCCGTCCCCGGGCGTCGTGGAAAGACGCTTGGGCGAAGGGACGGTTCTTTCTCCCAGCGTGGCGACCCGGGTGTTTTCCGCCGTAAGCATGTTTCTGCCTCCCATCTGCTCAGTCGGACAGGGGAAATCCGCACGTGCACAAGAACATAAACCATTTCAGCCCCCGGATCCAAGCCGGACCGGAGGAACGGTAATGCTTGGTCAGCCCGTCCTTGGGCCGGAGGTCTGGAGCGTTGTCACGTGAGACAGTTGGTCAGGTCCTGCGATAAGCTTTCAAATTGCATACGGGAAAGGCGCCGTAGGACCGGGGACCGAAACCACACGGTCCCCTCTGCCAGCGGTCGGCCGGATTCTGAACCTGGATTCACTCCCAAGCGGGAACTATGAAAGAAGATCCTCGGATGGTTTTGCGCTCGGACACTGACACCGGGATGGGCTCATGAAAATTGCAGACAAGCCAAGGATTGCAAGGTTGCAGAAGTATACCAAAAAGTCATAAAAGTTATAGTGCGCCGTTCACGCCCGGAGGAGATAGCAGTCTATGAAGGCGCGAGAATTCGACAAGAAATTTGACAAAGGGGAGGACATCTCGCAGGTCCTGGATTTCTTTAAGGCCAGGAAGCCGATGGCCGGCACAAAGAGGATCAACGTCGATTTCCCGGCCTGGGTGGTCGAGAAGCTCGACAAGGAAGCCAGTCGTTTGGGTGTGCCCCGACAGTCCCTAATCAGAGTCTGGATCGCGGAGCGGCTTAAAGAAATCGACTAGGGTCAACTGTCAAACCAGCGCCTTGAGCCGGAGCACGGCAGTGTCCAGGCGATCCAGGACTCTCTTTGAGGGAGCCCATGCTCGGCGGCGGAGCGGACAAGGGAAGCGCGATCATTCCACAGGTTCTCGTGAGCACCGGGGATCCGGCAGGAATCGGACCCGAAATCTGCATGAAGGCCTTCAAGATCCTCGGGCCCGAGTGGGCTGGCCGAATCTTTCCCGTGGGCGATTTCGACTTGCTATCCGAGGCGGCCCGCCTGGCCGGGTACCGGGAGCCCCTGCTGAAGGTCACAGGCCTCCCCAAGGAAAAGGACCGCGTCTCAGAGCGGTGCCGGATTTTGCACGTGCCCCTCAGGCAATCCCCTCCCAGAGGCATCCCTTCCGCACCAGCAGGTCGGCACGCTTACGAAATCCTCAAGACCTGCGTCCGCCTGTGCATGGAGCACCCGAACCTCGCTCTTGTCACATGCCCGATTCACAAGGAGTCCATGAAGCAGGCCGGTTACGGGCCCCGGGGCCACACCGAGCTTCTGGCCGATCTGGCGGTCGTGGCACGTGTGGAGACCGTCTTTTGCGTCGGAGACCTCAAGATCTTTTTTCTTACCAGGCACCTCTCCCTTCGGGAAGCGATCGAGCGAGTCAAGAAAGAGCGGATCCGCCAGGCTGTGCTGCGCATGGAGCGCTCGATGAAAGACCTTGGGTACGAGCGGCCCAGGCTCGCCGTGGCCAGCCTCAATCCCCACGGCGGCGAAGGCGGGCTTTTCGGTCGAGAGGAGATCGACGAGATCCTTCCGGCAGTGGCCGAGGCCCGAAAGCTCGGGGTCAACGTGGAGGGCCCCTTTCCGGCGGATTCGGTTTTTCATCTGGGACTGGAGGGGCGCTTCGACGCCGTCCTCAGTCTCTTCCACGATCAGGGCCACATCGCCGCCAAGACCCGCGCCTTCTTCCAGACCGTGACCATCTCCCTGGGCCTCCCCTTTGTGCGGACTTCGGTCGATCACGGCACGGGAATGGATATCGCATGGAAGGGGCTCGCCAACCCTGAGAGCCTTGTCCGGGCAATCGAGCTGGCAGCCAACCTGGCGAGAAAGAAAGCGTAAAAGCGAAAATTCGACTCTCTCCTTGCGGCCCCAACGAATGCCCTCCCCCGCCGTCGGGGCCAGGTCGAAATCCAGTCCCCAAGCCCGGGCCATTCAATAAATTCCGAAATCTGCCGATTAACATCAATACCGGGTCCTGATCGCCGCCCTGGAGACGGGCCCTTGATCGCCGAGGCCTTTTGACCATGGTTGAAACCAATAAAAAACCACGGGGGCTCAAAGAGCTTCTCGGCAGGATCGACCAACTGCCCACGCTTCCCGTCGTGGCGGCGAAGCTCTTGGAGGCCACGGACAGCGAATTCACCTCGGCCCGCGACGTGGCCCGTTGGGTGGAAACCGACCACGCCCTGGCTGCCAAAACCCTTAAACTGGCCAACAGCGCCTATTACGGAAGATCAGGGTCGATTTCCACGCTGCGCGACGCGGTCTCGCTGATCGGCTTCAACGCCGTACGGAGCACCGTGCTGAGCATCTACTTCATGGACGCCTTCAAGCGCGCCAGCTCCGCGACCGGCTTCGACGTCGAGGGGTTTTGGGTCCATTGTCTCGCCTCGGCCATCTGCAGCCGCGAGATCGCCCGGAAAATGGGATCTCCTGTGTCGTTCACCGAGGAAGCCTTTGTCTGCGGCATGCTCCATGACGCCGGAAAGATCCTTCTCAATCAGTACCTGCCGGACGCATACCGAGACGTTCTTCGCACCGCCCGGGATCGCGGAATCACTCTCGCCGAAGCGGAGCAAGGGGTTCTGGAAACCAATCACGCCCGGGTGGGAGCCGTACTTCTCGACCGGTGGAAGATCCCCCGGCACGAGGTAGAGGCCGTATCGATTCACCACGACTCCTTGCCCGGGCCGAAGCTGGCCGACGGGCCGTCCCGGCTGTCGGCGATCGTGAAAACCGCCGACGCGGTGGTCCGGATTCAAAAGATTGGCTCGGGCGGGGACGACGTGCCCCGGCACGTCGACGCGGCCTTGCTCGCCGCCCTCGGGCTTGCCGAGGCTCAGGTTTCAGACATCGCCGCAAGTCTCGAAACCTGGGTGAGCGACGCGGCCAAGGCGGTCGGAATCCAGATGGGCCGAACCGCCTCCACCTTCACGCTTCTCAACGCCTCGAACCAGGAACTGGCCCTGCTGCGCTCCGTCGCCGCTGCGGAAAAGAAATACGGCGCCTTGTTCGAGAGCTTCCCGGAAGCGCTCTTTCTCATGGCGGATACGATCCTCGAGTGCAATGAAGAGGCCTGCAGGCTTCTCGCACTCGAGCGCTCTGAAATCCTCAACCGCAGGTTTTCGGACTTCATTCCCGCCGACTCGGCGAGAGGCCGCGCCGGAGCCGATCTTTTTGAAACCAAGCTCCGGGAAGCCTTGACCGGGCAGCCCGCCTCGTTGGAATGCCGCCTGCGGCGCGCGGAAGGAACGGTGCTCGATGTTGAAGTCCAGTTGAAAGTCTTTCAGGGGGCGGGCAACGGGGTCCTTCAGGCCGTTGTGCGGGACGTCACCGAGCGCAAGCGGGCCGAAGCGGAGATTCGAAAGCTCAATGAGGAGCTCGAGCACAGGGTGCAGGAGAGGACAGCCCAGCTCATGAAGGCCTACGAAGAGCTCAAAGTCCTCGACCAGATGAAGGACGCCTTCCTGTCAGCCGTCTCGCACGAGCTCAGGACCCCGCTGACCTCGATCTGCTCCTGCTCCGAAATCCTGCTCCAGTACGAGGACGAGGATCCCGCCACCCGTCGGCAGTTCCTCGAAGTCATCCACCGGGAAAGCAAGCGGCTGAGCCGACTCATCAATGACGTGCTCGACCTTTCGAGGATCGAGGCGGGCGAGATGGCTTGGCACGACGAGATGACCTCTGTCAACGACGCGATCCGCCGCGCCGTGGAAGCCCAGGCTCCCCAGCTCCGCCAGAAATCGATCCGCCTTCGGACCTTTCTGGAGCCCGGCCTGCCCGCCGTGTACGCCGATCCGGACAGGATCTTGCAGGTCGTGACGAACCTGCTCGACAACGCGATCAAGTTCTCCGAGGTCGGTGGAGAAATCCGCATCCGCACCGAGTCCGTGGCCGGTGGCGGTGCTCCCAGCGCAGGCTCAAACTGGGTCCGGGTCAGCGTGGAGGACCATGGAATCGGCATCGACGAGAAAGATTTTCAGGCCATCTTCGATCGGTTTCGCCAGGTCTATACGGACATCCTCAAGGACCGGCCGCGCGGAACCGGCCTCGGACTGCCGATCTGCCGGGAGATCGTGACCCATTATGGCGGTACGATAGATCTCAGGAGCCAAAAAGGAAAAGGCAGCACCTTCTTCTTCACCCTCCCGGCGGCTTCGGCCGCACGACTGAAACCCGCCGCCGAGGCGCGTCAGGCCCAAGATCCCAGGACTCCCTCCCGCTGAGAGCCGCTGACGAAACCCGCCCCGCTTCGGTCCTCTTCTCAAACCGCTCCCGGGCGGCGCCGGCAACGTTCTTTTTGCTCCAGAAGCATTTCCAGAAACGCTTCGACCCGCGTGCGGAACTGGCCCACCGAAAAGTTGCGATCATCCATGTGGTCGCCGTCAACCACGACAGAAGGGATGCCGAGCTGCTCCTCCAGGGCCCTCTTGATGTCCATCTGGCCGAGCGTGATGGGCACGCAGGACTTGTTGCTGTGCAGAACGGCCCCGTCGATCCGGTAGTCCCGGCACGCCTTGAGAACCATCTCCTGGCGCTTGCGGATCGACGTGCACGAGGCCATGGGATAGGAGACGAGCGATTTCAAGGCCAAGGATTCGATGGGCTTCCGCGGATCCAACCGCATGGACCAGGCCGCCGAGTAGGTCTCAGCCACGAACACAGCACCCCGATCCTCGAAGGCGTTGAAGAGGCCCATGTTATACCAAAGCGGTATGTTGTCCCAGAAGAGCCGGATCCTCTCCGGTTCGATCACGCCGACACCCTGTTCGGCCCTCTCCCGCACCTCGTCCCGGAGCCACGTGAGAAAGTCCACGGCCACCTGTGTGCCCTGGCGGGTGACCATGACGAACATGACGCCCAGCTCCGCGGCCGAGATGGGCGTCGGGACGAACCGACGGAAACTCATGATCTCGTCCCACAGCTCGCACGCCCGATCCGACAGCCTTACCACCTCGCGCAGGCGTTCCTCGTCCAGTTCGAGACCCGTCACCTCGCTCAGCCAGGAAATCAGGCGCCGCATCTCGCTCACGGCGAATTCCAGGTGATAGGGCCGGATGTTCTCGTAGCCCACTTGGGGAAGCTGGCTGGTAAAGATTCGCGCTTTCGGGAACCTGCGCTCCAAGGAATGGAAGATCTTCATGGCCGGCACACACCCGCCGTAAGCCGACACGATGAGGTCCGGCTCCGGCAGCCCGCCCAGGGGAACGCCTTCCCCGTTCATGGGGCCGTGCACATAGCCGACGATGTTGCGCAGGTAGCCGCACAGGTCCCTCGAGAATCCCAGGGCCTCGGCCACCTCGAAGTTTCGGGGCGCAAGCCCGAAGGCCGCGCACACCGGAGACCAGTTCTCGGGAAAGACCGGCTGGATTCCCATTGCGTAGAACACTTCGATCGCGCCGTTCATGGGCGGGATCCAGCCCACGGGCCTGCCCCGCGCCTTGGCGTCGTGGCCCTCGAGGTAGAACTCGGCCACGACCCGGTTGAGATCACGGGCCGCCCGCAGCCGCTTCTGGGACTTGCCGGACTTCTCCATATCACGCTCCCACCATATCCAGGAAAGTCTGTAGCCGGGTTCGAATCTGGCCCTCGTTCACGCCCTCCTCCTCCAGTTCCACCACCACGCCGCGGATTCCTCTGGACTGAAGCGCTTCCAGAACGACAGGCAAGTCGGCCAGGTGGGGCGTGCAGAACTTCTGCACGAAAAAGACGACTCCCTTCGCACCGGAGCCTGCAGCGAGGTCCGCCAGGAGCGGCGCCCGCTCCTGCGCCTTGCGGCGGGCCGGGCAGGGAAACCGACCGAAATGGCGGTCCATGAGCCTCTCGACCGGATCGCGTCCTTTCTCAGCGCCAAGAGCAGGGGGCGAAAAGGCCCGCCATCCTGTACAAAGGTCGTCGGCCACGACCCGAGCCCCACAGGCATCCAGAACCTCTAGGACTTCGAGATCCTGGACCACGCTTCCTGAGAGAAGCACAGGTATGCCCCGGCCCGTCGAAACGTGCGGGCCGGCCGCCTCTGCTTCGGAAACGAGTTTGCGGAGCATGGGCAGGTACTCCTCGGGCGGAGTGACAAGACCCGCCAGAACAACCGTGTAGAATTCCACGGAGGAGAGGGCCAGACATCCCCGGGACCTGAGCTCATAGAGGCGGCGAGCCAGAACTCGAATCTCCTCGTACAGCCCCAGAGACGCCTCTAGGGAAGACTCGCTGATGCGGCCGCCAGCCGCCTCGAGTTTGTCCGCCAATTCGCTCAGGGACGCCCGGAGAAACCGGCGGGCCTCCCGTGTGTCCATGTAGGGCAAAGACACCGTGTGGTAAAGATCGCCCGGGACATGGAGCTCCCAGATGTTCACGACGCCGCAGGCCCCATCGCAGGTGTAGCCCTGGACGACTCCGCTCAGGTACCGGTACTCTCCCCTCAGGCCCTTCTCCAAGGCCTGGCGCAGATAAGGGCAGACAAAAGCAGGCGCAAGGGTCGAAGCTAGAGACAGCGCCGCCGTGCCGCCGCCCAAGATGCGCACCGGCACGAACCCCGCCGCATGAAGCATCTCGACCGGCGTGTACGTGCACAAGTACCCCAGGATCCTTCGGCCCGAAGAGGCGAGAAGGGCCAACCGGTCGGCGTGGTCACGCCAGACCTCAGCGAAGGGCCGGATTTCCAAAGTCGTCATGTCTCGCGCCCTCTATCCGAAATCGGGGCTTACGCGGCGCAAGCCTGCTCCCAAAACAGGCCGCCGAACACGCGTTTGCAAGCGTGGCGCAGGCGCTTCGGCCCACGAAATCTCCGAAGACAGCCCCGATCGGTCCGGACACTCTACCCGGAGCCGCCGTTCCGTTCAAGGCCCATGGGCCTTTCTGCGGGCCTGTCCCGAAGGCACTGCGGGCACCCGGCCTTGGAGAGGACGATTCAGGAGGGAACAGAAGCTCTTGCGTATCGCCGTCCGGGAGAACCCGGCCTGCCCCCGCGGGTCACGAGCTTCGGAAAAGCTGCCCGCCCGCCTGGAGTTCTTTGAGGACCAGAGCGATTTCTTCGGCGCCCTCGGCCACGCGGTCGAAGCACTTCTTGTTCTCGCCAGCGGCGTAAAAACGGACGGCCGCCTCCACGTCAGTGAAATCCACTCCGGTCAGCTCTCTGCACGAAGAGGATCCGAGCCGCCTGTTCAGCCGCTTCACGAGTTCCTGCGCGGGGACCACGATCGGAAGAAGCCCGTCGAGTCCCCCTTCGAGCTTTTCGCGGCCCACAAGAAGCCCCAGCACCATGACTCCGGCGATGTGGATTCCGCAGGTGAGTGACGAGACCAGCCCGCCGTGAAGCGCGCCTGCCGCCCGCAGAACCATTGGATCTTCGATCCCCAGCTCATCCAGAAAAGCCGCCAGGATGCTCTGGGCGCAGCTTTCGTGATGGATCATGTTCCGGAAAGCCTTTTCTTTGACCCTTTCGATCCATTCCGGAGATTCGGGCAACGCGACAGGGATGATCATCGCACTGGCTCCTTATCTTTTCCCTGGAACTGCCTTCACCGCACGCACGCGAAGGCTGGACAGTTGAAACGGCTGGCTCTCGGAAGGCGTCACGTAATCGAGCCTGTCCACGATCTCGACCCGTTCGAAGCCCGCTTCGCGGATCATCCCGAGGTATTCGCCTTCTGGGACCGCTCCGGCCACGCAGCTCGCCCAAGCCGAGAGGTCCTGCCGCAGGTCCTCGGGCAGTCCCTCGGCCACCACGTCCGAAATCAACAGTCTCCCCCCGGGCTTGAGAACGCGGTAGGCCTCGGCAAAAACCTTTTCCTTCTCGGGCGACAGATTGATCACGCAGTTGGAAATGATCCAGTCCACGCTTTCGCTCTCGACCGGCATCTCTTCGATCTTCCCCAACCTGAACTCGACATTCCCGTACCCGTTTTCCGCCGCCGTCTTCCGGGCCCTGTCGACCATCTCCTGCGTCATGTCCAGGCCGATGACTTTCCCACACGGCCCGACCCGCTGGGCCGCAAGAAAGCAGTCGATCCCTCCGCCCGAACCCAGATCCAGGACAGTCTCCCCGGGCTGAACCTCCGCGAACGCCAGGGGGTTGCCGCACCCGAATGAACTGCCGCTCGCCTCCCGGGGGATGGAGGCCAGCTCCGACGGCGCGTATCCGAGCGCCTCCGCGACCCCGGCGCCGGGCTGCGGCGTGCAGCATCCGGAAGAGCAACAGGTCCCCTGCTCCCGGATGAGTCCTGCGTAGAACTCGCTCACGTTCTTTCGAATCTCTTCGTGCTTCGTGGTCATATGCCCTTCCTCCTCGTCGTCCTTTCGATATTTTTAAGATTCGAAAATTATCGTACTTTCCACTCAAAAAAATGGGCAGCCCGCCCTGGCTCCCTCTAGGAGACTTTCTCGCCTTTGCGGACCAGAACGAGCAGGGAGTTCGAGAAGGCGCAGAGGGCTTTCAAAGCCTCGGGATTCGGAAAGACCCGGATGAATTGACCCCTTCGCTGCACCTTGACCAAGCCGGCTTGGGCCAGTTCCTTGATGTGATGGGAGATGGTCGAGGGCGCCAGTTGGAACCGTTGGACGATATCCCCCACGCAGCTACACCGCTCCACGCAGGGCTTCTTCCCCTCCAAGGTCCCGGAAATTCCCTCCTGGCAGATCGCCTTCAGGATCTCCAGGCGGCTTTCGTTTGAGAGGGCCTTGAAGAGCCGCGCGGGATCGTAGTCCATTGAAAGCGCTCCATTGATATTTCGAGGTTTCTGAAATTGTAGAAAAATAGAAAAGCCCTGTCAACTCCTATATGAAGAATCCCCTCTTTGGCCTCTGGCCGTCTGACCCCGCCACGGGCTGCTAGGGGGCGGCCGAGCCGCGCAAGGCGCATCGCCGGCTCCATCCGAGGGCCCGGGACAAAGACCGGGCGAGACCCCGCATGGAGTGAAACACCGGAAAGCCGGCTTCGACGAAAGCCTCCTGGGCCGCGAGGAATTCTTTCATTCCTTCGAGATCCTCCGGCGGCCGCAGCGCCAGGAGAACCTGTTTTCCGGTCGCCTCCGCAGCCCCCTTCATGGCCCTGATGGCGGGATCGAGGAAGCTCTTGGCCGAAAAGCGGCCCATGCCCCAGCTTCCGATCGGGTGAAACCCGAGATGGTAGACGAGCATGTGAATCTCCGGCACGCGGCCGAGAATGTGCATGGCCGCGGAGATGGCGCTCGCATCGGTCATGTTCGTCGTGTCGATCGGGTTGATGAAGATGCCTCCGGCCACGGGCAGGTTCTGTTTGAGTTCGGCCTGCACGACCGCATCGAGGGGCGGCAGGCGCAGGCCCTCCCGTTCCATCCCGTCGCCTGCCAGGACGCTTGGCCCCCCGCCAGCGCCGATCAGGGCCACGCCCGGGCCTGCGGGCAGAGGCCTGAGGAATCGCAAGGCGACCAACACGTCGATCATTTCCTCGAGGTCGTCCACCTGGATGGCATTGACCTGCCGGCAGAGAGCCTCGAAGATCGCAACCGATGTCGTCAGGCTGGCCGTGTGGCCGTGGGCGGCCCTCCTGCCGGCCTCGGTCTTGCCGCCCTTGTACAGCACCACGGGCTTCCGTGCGGCGATCCTGCCGAGGGCGCCCAGGAAACGCGGCCCGTCCTTGACGCCCTCAATGTAGGCAGCGACGATCTCGGTCTCCGGGTCGTCGCGGAAATAATCGAGAAGCTCGCTTTCATCCACGTCCAGCGCGTTTCCGTAGCTGACGACCTTGCTGAAGCGCAGGCCCCTGGCACGGCTGTAGCTCGGAAGATTCTGGGCATGCCCGCCGCTTTGCGAGATGAAGCCGATCGAACCCGGTTCCAAGGGAACATCGTAGTGGTTCACCAGCCGGCTCTTGGGCACGAAAAGGCCCACGCAATTCGGCCCGATGATCCGGAAACCGCCCTCCCTGGCTTTCACGAGCATCTGTTTTTCCAGCCTCGCCCGTTCCGCGTCCCCGCTCTCGCCGAAGCCAGCGGTGAAGAAATGAACCGACTTCACTCCCTTGGCGGCGCATTCGTCGAGCAGAGCAAGAGCAGACTCCGCAGGGATGTTCACCACCACGTGGTCGACCGGCCCCGGGATGTCCAGAAGGCTGGGATAACACCGCAAGCCCAAGACCTCCTGGTATTTCGGGTTGACCGGATAGATCGCCGGGAACTTGGCGACCTTGAGCGAATGGACGACAAGCTCGGCAAAGGCAAGCTTGGAAGCCGAAACGCCGACCACCGCAACCGAGCGAGGGGAAAAAATTTCGTCCAGAGGGACCCTTTTAGTCGTTTGGCACGCACTCATGTCCGTCTTTCCTCGTCCCTGACAGACCCTCCTTTTTCATTCTCCGGCCGGAACTAGCCTTATACCAGTCTGAAAACATTTTGTCCTGCCCCGCAACCCCCTCTGGGCCCCCCCGCCGCAGGTGCGCCCTCCGCCGGGAGTGTCCGCTGGCTTAAAAACGAGATTGACTCGTCCGTCCGTTTCGTTTAGAATCTATCCAGAAAGGAACATATCCTTGAAAAAACCAGAGAGCCTGACGCCGCGGAAACCCCATGCCCTCCAGCCTGCGAAAAGAACGAGACCGGCAGAGAAAAGAGAGGACCCGCCAAGCCCTGCTCCGGGCCGCGCAGAAAGTGTTCGCTCGAAAGGGGTACCACAAAACGCTCGTTTCGGACATCGTCGCCGCGGCGGGCGTCGGCCAGGGCACCTTTTACCGGAGCTTCCGAGACAAGCGGCACGTCCTGCAGACCCTGATGGAAGAGTTTCTGTCCAAGCTTCTCGCCGAGTTTTCCGAGATGGAGAAACACCTGCCCGCCGACGCGGCGGAATATCGCAAGGCCTCGATCGACGCGTTCCTGCGGGCCGCCCAGGTCGTCGGCGAGAACCGCAGACTTTGCCTTTTTCTCCTGCGCGAAGCGGTCACGGTCGACGACCGAATGGCCGAACTCGTGGGGCAGATGTACGACCGGTTCGCCAGGCGCGCGCAATTCTACCTCGATCACGCGATCGCCCGCGGATTCGCAAGGCCCTGCCGCACCGATCTCGTGGCCCAGGCCATCGTGGGCATGGCCCTGCGCACAGCCGAGCTGTGGCTCAAAGGACGTTTCGGACCCGTTCCAATCGATGACATCGTCGTGGAACTCGTGGACTTCGCGTTTCAAGGGTTTGCCTCCTGCGGTGCGGGCACATCTTGACTCCGAAGGCACGGAAAAAGCATGGGCAACCGTTCCCTCTCAAGAAAACGGGTTCTCATCACCGGAGCCGGCGGCGGAATCGGTTCCCACCTGGCCCGAGAGTTCGCCCGGGCCGGAAACGACCTTGTCCTGACGGACCTAGACGCAGCCAGGCTGGCCCAGGCAAGCCGTCGCCTTTCGAACATGGGCGTTTCGATCGAAACCCGGGCCTTGGACGTCTCGGACCGTAACGCCGTGGACGCCCTGGCCCGCTGGGTCGTGGGTGAACTGGGCGGACTGGATATCCTGGTCAACAACGCGGGCGTAGGCTTCCAGGCGGAACTGGCCGAAACGAGCCTCGAGACGTGGAAAAAACTCCTGGACGTCAACCTCCTCGGACCCCTGTACCACGTGTACGCCTTCCTGCCCCACTTCAAGCAGAAGCGCTCGGGCCACATCGTGAACGTCTCCTCGGGCCAGGCGTTCTTTCGGCTGCCCACCTGGGGAGCGTACGCGGCCGTGAAAGCCGCCCTGGGCGTCTTCTCCGAAGTGCTCAGTTTCGAGCTTCGCAAGCACCATATCCGGGTTACGACCGTTTACCCGTTCCTCGTCAACACCCCCTTCTATGAAAACATCCAGGCAGCGACGCGGCGCGGACGATTCGCCCTGAGCCTCATCCCGTACTGCTCGATGTCTCCGGAACGGGCCGCCCGGATCATTTTCAAGGCCGTAAGCCGCGGAACAAGGGTGGAATACGTAAGCAGGCTCAACGACCTGGGAAGAATTCAGGGGCTCATCCCTTTTGCGCGCGACCTCGTGTCGCACGCGAGCCACTTCCTCCTGACACAGGAAACGGAGAGCCGGCCATGACCGAGGCGGTGCGCACACGGCTCCGCGCGATCCTGGGCCGGACGGCCCGGGCTCTCAGCGGAAACATCGGATTCACGATCACGGAAGCCCTGGACGGCGAGCACGAATTCGCGCCGCCCTTCGGCCCTGCGGAAAAACGCCCCATGGGATTTCGGGTCACCTGGGGGCCTCGGCGGTTGGGTCCTTGGCTCAACCCCGCAGGAGAGCAATTCCTCGCGAGCGACCTTTGGGGCTCGGTGACCGTGGACGGACTGTGCCGGGAAGCGCCTTGTGCCGGCCGGCTCGAACTGCGCTACTTGCGGGATCGCTCGATCCGGTATGTCTTCGACTTCGAAGTGGACGGAACCCCGTACCGGTTCGCGGGCGAGAAAGTCCAGATCCGCCCGTGGAACCTCCCGTGGTCCCACACGACCTGCTTCGGGACCATCACCCGAAGAGACACCGGCCAACTCGTCTCCACCTCGGTCGTCCGCTTTCGCCTTCGCAGCCTTCCCGCGTTCCTGGCCAGCTTCCGCTTGATCGCGAGCGACAGAGACCCTCGCCGGCCTCCCACGCCAGCCTGACCCTCTTTCACACGAGGAGTTTTCAGAACCGCACGGTCGTCTGAAGGAAGAACCAGTCCGCGTCGTCCTTCTCCGGAAAGACGGCGGCTGCGGCTTCTGCGCCGAAGAAATGGGAGTAACCGGCCTGCACTTCGACGTGCTCCGAGAGGGCGTACGTCCCGGTCAGATCGAGTTCGCTGCCCAGGAAACGCTTCCCGCCCGCAAGCCTTGCCGCACGGCCCGTGGAAGAAACATACCCGCCTGCGTAGCCGAAGCTTCTCTGCGCCGGCGCTCCGGAGCCCGCGTACCAGCTGTCCTCCTTTTCGCTCAGCCAGAAGAAGTGGCCGTCCATCTGGACCGAGAGCTTCTCGGCCGGCCTGACGAGGAATTGCAGGTACACATTCAGAAGGTTGGAGAGAGCCGCCGTATCCATGTAGCCGTAATACTTGTGGTTCGTGGGGACAAGATTGAAAAAAGTCTTGTGCACCCCGGCCGCGGGGTTGTTGTCGCCCGAGGCGTGAGCCACGCCCGCCCGGATCCAGGGCTTGCCCCTGGCCTCTGGAAGCTGATAGCCGACCTCGGCCAGTGCCGCGTAAGCAGCCTGGTCCGCAGGCCCCCAGTCTCCCCACTGATAGCATCCCCACAGGAGCAAGTCGGCGAGACCTCGGCCCGGAGCGGAATACAAACCCACTAGGCTCGCCCCTGCGGTGTGGATGTTGAGGCTCCCCCCGGCGATCCCTCTCGTCACTTCCCGGTCGTCGTGATAAAAGATCTCGAAAACCCTGATCTCGGTTCCCTTGAGCAGGGCGTCCTTCTTCAGAGTGAGGGATCCGCCCAAAACGTCCACATCGTACAGAGGACTCATGGCGCCCCCGTACTCGGTCCCACCGGCGAGTACCTTGGAAGCGTAAGCGTCCAGGAAAACGGGCCCCCCATTGAAGAAAGCGTAAGCCCCGTCGAAGCGTCTGCCGACGTTGGGCCAATCCCAGGTGCCCACGAGCCTCTCGGAGAGCCTGGCCTTCTTGAGCCAGTCGAAGGCCTGGTCTTTGTAAAGAACCTCCACACCCTCTCGGATCCCCTGCCTGCCCACACGAAAACCAAAGCCCTCCACTGGAATACCGCGGGCCTCCACATAGAATTCTAGCACGTCCGAGGCCTGCGGGTTTTTGTCCGGAGAGCTCAATGCGAAATATCCCGCACCCGGGCCCGAGAGCCCCTTGTCCGGCAGATCGAAGCCGCCTGCGTACTGAAACTGGAAGAAGAAAGTCAGAACGCTGCCTGGATATCGCAGATAGGGTCTAACGCGCAGGCTGTAAAAGTCGTAGTCCCCTTCTCCGGCGGCCGAGGGCTCTAACCCTCCCCACCACTCGTACCGGAACCTACCCTCGGCGCCCGCTTCGATTTTCTTGACCTCCTCTGTGAACTTTTCCCACGACAGGGAAGAGCCGGGTCGAGGCAGCGCCAGAAGGAGAAGGAAAATGAACACCAACATGAGCATACGGTTTCTCGTGCGCATGATTCGCTCCTTCAGATAAACAAACTAAAAGTACATGATCGCCGAACGGACGAGTCCTGCTGCCTGACGATCTCGAGGGTACAAGGCCTGAATCGACCAAGCACGGAGGACGCAAGGGAGAGCCGGGTTGCGGACCGAAGGGCCGGCGAGGAACCAGAGAAGGGAGGGCCTCAACCTTCCGGGCCCCCAATCCTTCTAGCCCATCTCGAGCATGCGTTCGAGGGCAATCCGCGCCCAGGTGCGCGTTTCGGGATCGACTGAGACGCGGTTCACTCGACCGATTCCGTCCAGGGTCCTGAGGAGCTTGGCCAGGTCGATCCGGAACATGTTGGGGCAAAGGGAGCGGGCCAGCTCGAAGACGTGTTTGTCCGGATGCTCCCGGGCGAGCCGGCTCACCAGGTTGATCTCTGTGCCGATGAAGATCGTGCTGCCGGCGGGCGCCTCCTGGACATAGCGACAGATGAACTCGGTCGAGCCCGCCGCGTCGGCCTCGAGCACCACCTGCTCCCTGCACTCAGGATGCACGACGATCTTCGCCTCCGGGTTGCTCCGCCTCGCCTTGCGGACGTGCTCAACCCGGAACCGGGTGTGAACGTGGCAGAAGCCCTTCCAGAGGATGAGGCTCGCCCGACGCACCTTTTCGACGATCTCAGGATCGCGGGGCGATGTCTCAGGATCCCACAGAACGATCTCCCGGGGGGGGATTCCTATACCCCGGGCCGTGTTCCGTCCGAGGTGCTCGTCCGGGAAAAAGAAGACTTTTTCACTCTTCGCAAAAGCCCACCGGAAGGCCGCCGGCGCGTTCGAGGACGTACAAACCGCCCCGCCGGATTTGCCGCAAAAAGCCTTGAGGACCGCCTCGGAATTCATGTACGTGAGGGGCGTGACTCGGCCCCGGCTCCCGTCTACGGCCTTCTCAACGATCTCCCAGGCCTCCTGGACAGAGGCGATGTCGGCCATGCCGGCCAGGGGACAGCCGGCATTGAAATCAGGATGCTGGACCGTCTGGTGCTCCTGGCGCAGGATCTCGGCGCTCTCGGCCATGAAATGCACACCGCAGAAGACGATGTACTCGCATTCCTTCTGGGCGGCGGCCAGGCGGGACAGGCCTAGGGAATCGCCCAGGAAGTCCGCGAAGTCGATGATCTCCTGCCTTTGATAATGATGGCCAAGGATGACCAAGCGCCTGCCCAGCTCCGCCTTTCTCTCGCCGATCCGCAGCCGAAGCTCTTCTTCGCCCAAACTCCGCAGGGCCCTTGCGCTCTCCATGTTCAAACGCTCCCTATCCCCGTCACCCGGCCCTGGCCCTCCCCCGCAAGCGCCCTTACAGCAGAGCACCCATTTCCCGAACCAGTCTTCGGGCCTTATCGCCGACGCCCTCCCCGAACTTCGCTTCCTCCCTCTCGAATGCCTTGGCCAGGTCCTTCATCTCGCCTTCCGTGAGCTCCCTCTCCACCAGGGGATAAAAGACGTGATCCTCCCGGTGGATGTGATGCCGCAGGAGCGATACATAGGCAGCCAGATTCTCCAGAAGAGCCGAGGACTGGACCTCCTGCCCCTTCCCGTACCCTTCCAGGGACTTTGCGATCTCTCCGATGAAGTCCCGGCCCCTTTCGTGCTGATACCGAAGCGACTCGAGCTGGGCGTCGATGGCGCCGTTCTTTCTCTGGGCCAGAAGGCCGAACATCACGTGCTCTTCCTTGAAGTGATGATACTTGAGCACGAAGGTTCGCGCAAATTCCAGGGCCTTCTCGAAGAACTCGGTCTTGGGCCTTTCGCCCGCCTCGAGCTTCTCCTTGGCCAGGCTGAGGCTATCCAGGGCCTGCCGAATCAGGCCGTGTTCGTTCCCGAGAATTTCCAGCGGGTTCATGGCGGCTCCTCCTTTTCTCCTTTTTGTTGGGCCCTCTTCAACGCCTCGGGGCGCACGCCGAGGGTCCGCGGCACGCCCTTTTGCGCCGAAGCATACGGTAAGGCCTTTGGGCCTTTCCTTGACGCAGATCAAAGGGATGGGATCGGAGCCGCCGGTGTCCGCCTCTCCACTGCCGGGGCGTCGGCTCAGACTCAGAAGCGGACTTCCATGGCCTGCAACGGGCAAACCAGCACGCAGTACTCGCAGGCCGTGCACCGGTCAGGATCATACAGGACGCGCCGGGTCGCCGGGTCGGCCGCCAGCGCGCCGCTCGGGCACAGGGTCACGCAGGCTCCGCACTGGATGCATCGATCGTCGTCACGCACCACATCCCGGGAAAGGGGCTGGTGGGAAATCCCTTCCCCCTCCAACCGAGCGAGAGCCGCCTGAAAATTGCGGGGCTCCGCCGAGATCTCGAGGACCATGAGGCCGCCGGTCTCAGGAGAGACTTGGGCCCTCAGAATGTTGAAGTCGAGACCGAACTCCCGGGAGAGCTGGCAGAGAACCGGCTTGTCCACGAGCCTGGGCGGATACTTGATCACGATGCGTCGGGTCGTCATCTTCGGCCTCCTTCCCGTTGCAGACGTTCGACGGGCTCCTCGATGGGCCTTTCGTGCAGGGGTTTGAAGGTCAGGCCCGACTCGGCCCCTGGGATGGGCGCCACGGGGCTCGTGATGAGAAATCGCCCCTCCAGAATCCACTTCTTGAGCTCCTCGGCGATCTTCAGGGCCATGGGGTAGCTCGAAAGAGACCCGGTGGGCACCTCACGCCCCTGAACCCGGATGCGGCCTGAGCGAAGCTCGGCATAATTGACCTCGCCCAGCGTGTCCGGCAGCCGCTCGGGGTAGGCTTTGCTGTAATCCACGATCTGGGTCCAGATCTCCTCGTCCCGGACAGCCGTGAATCTTGCCATGTCCTCATCCAGGATCGGGATCGGAACGCCGAGGCCCACGACCAGGGTGGCTCCGTATCCGTAGAAGCTCGCCCCGCGCAAATACTCGGGCCGCATCTGCTTCAGATCCCCGATCACGGCCAGGGTGCCGGCCGGCGCCTGGGGCACCCCATTCGGCTTTCTCGGGACGGACGGGTTGTGCTGCGTGCCCTGCCAGGCCACGTAGCCCACGCCGCCACCCAGAAACACGCGCGTCCCGATGCCGATCGTCCGGTAAAGCGGGTCGTTGAGCAGCGGTGAAAGCTGGCCAGCCGAGCAATAGGTGGCATTGCCCAGGTTCGGCTTGAGCACGCCCATATAGGTGTAGATGGTCTTGGCCGAGAGGTTCACCGCACAATTGTAGTTCTGGTACCCGTTGCGTGGATTGAACAGCACAGCCTCGTTCACGTCCGCGATGCGGATCAGGGTCTCAAGTTTCCTTCTCGGGTAACAGTCCGTCCCGTACGCTTCCACGGCGAGGCGAATGTCCTTGCCGGCCACGAAATCCTCGATGACGTGGCCGCCGCCGTACCGAAAGCGGCCAGGCCGCACCTTGTTCCGCGGGTCGTCCTCCGGAAGGGCGGTGCATCCCAGGTAGATGTCCACGGCCGCGAAGCCGGTATAGGCCGGCACGTCGTTGAGGGTGCAGCGGCCGCCGCCGGCTTTGATCCTGGGCTTGGAGTGTCCGAGGTTGACGTACATGCCCGAGGAGCACATCGGGCCGAACGTGCCGGTGGTCACGACGTCCACGACTTCAGCCGCGGCCTTGGTCCCCTTTTCGGCCACGATGCCGATCATCTCCTCGGCGTTCACCACCACGGCCTTGCCAGCCCGGATCTTCTCGTTGATCTCCTCGATCGTCTTTGCCATGTCGTCTCCTCCCAGTGACTTCGGAAAAACACCAACCGGCCTTGGAACCGCATGCGCATGATCCACACTAGTATACTACCAATAAGGTAGATAATAATCCAGGGCTCTCCTTCGCGGCCTTGACCCAAGTCAAGAATTGGACCGGGAAGACTTCTCCCCACGCACAGCCCGGCCCACAGGCGCCGGCAGCCTCAGGCCGCGCCGACGCGGAACCTCCTTGCCTGGACGGGCGGGCAAGCAAGAAATTCCGGCCCTTTTGATCTGGATCAAAAAAAACCGGCGTGACCTGTGGTTTGATCGATTTCGGACCCGCAACCCGGCGCAAAGGCCAAAAGCCTCGACCACGGGGAAGCGGGAGGATCTTGCCCTGGGCCAGGCCGGATTCGGTTAGCGAGGGAAAACCAAAGGAGAACCGTGGAAGGAGGGAGAACGTGGCCTTGATCACAGAAGCTGTCCGGGCGTCAGGAACTCCCGCCGAGGCGGGCCAATACATCCAGAGCTGGCTCCGGCCTGCGGTGCAGGTCGGCTTCGTGCTGTTTTCGATCCTCATCGGGATCGAATTCGGCCGGTTCGTCTCGTCCCTAGCGCAGCCACTCGGCACCCCCTTCGCCTCAAGGCCTCCTTCGGTCGAAGCCTACCTTCCGATCAGCTCCCTCATGAGCTTGACCTACCTCGTCAAGTCCGGCGAGGCCAGCCGGGTCCACCCGGCTGGCCTCGTCATTTTCTGCGCGGTTCTCGTGTCGTCCTTTGCACTGCGCAGGGGGTTCTGCTCCTGGATCTGCCCGATCGGCACCCTCTCCGAACACCTTCACAAGGCAGGCCGAAGGATCTTTGGCAGGAACCCTCGTCTCCCGGTGTGGCCCGACCGTCTTTTGCGGCTGGCCAAGTACACGCTTCTGGGGTTCTTCTTGTGGGCCATCCTGCCCATGCCGCCTCAGAGTCTCCGCGCCTTTCTCGACGGGCCTTACAATCGCGTGGCGGACGTGAAGATGTACCTCTTTTTCGCCGAGATTAGCGGGACCGCCGCAATCGTCCTGGTCACGTTCGCCGCGTTGTCTCTGCTCATCCAGAATTTCTGGTGCCGCTATCTGTGCCCTTATGGAGCCCTTCTCGGGCTCCTAGCCCGCCTGAGCCCTTTGGGAGTCCGGAGGGACCCCTCCCGATGCAATCTCTGCCGGCGATGCGACCGAACGTGCCCGAACCGAATCCAAATTTCCAAGACCCGATTTGTTGCAAGCGAGGAGTGCACCGCGTGCCTTTCCTGTGTTGCGTCCTGCCCGACTCCCCAGACCCTTCGGTTCTGCGGCCCCCGAGGGGCTCTTTCAATCGGCGCTCCAGTCTACGCCTCCCTTTTGCTCCTGTTGATTCTGTTCGTTCCGCGCCTTTTCGCCTCCCTCGGGTACTGGGAATCGAACACGCCCCTGTCTGTCTACAGGCGGCTTTACGCAACCATCCACGAGATCGATCATCCCCGCGGCCCGACCCGCGCCCAGGCGCCGCTGGCCGCCCCGGATACGGTCGAACCTCCTTCGTCAGGCCGGGCACCCTGAGCCCGCAAGCCGCCCCCCACCCCTTGTCCCATCGCTTCCATTCCAGCAGTCTTGGCGCGATCTGGACACCAGGCCCTCGCTGTGGTATCTCAAAAGGGCCGCTCGTAGGCTCGGGCGGCGCTTTCCGTGCGGCTTTTGACCTCGGGCCGTCCGGGCCGCTCCATCCTTTTCCGGTTCTTGGGACTCAGGCGAGCATGTCGGAAAAACCTTCTCCCAGGGCCAAAGGGTTGAATCCTTTCGGCGACCTCATCGGGCTCAGGTTCACGGCCTGTCGGGACGGTTACAGCCGGTGCGAAATCAAAGTCCGCGAGGACCTCCTGAACCCGCACGGCGTTCTCCATGGAGGCGTTCTTTACAGCATGGCGGACACGGGAATGGGAGCGGCCTTGTATCCGTCTCTGGCCGAGAACGAACTCTGCGCCACCGTCGAAATCAAAATCGCTTATTTCCTGCCCGTGCGCAGGGGCACCGTCACCTGCGACACCAAGGTCGTCCACAGGCGAAAGACCGTCGCGTTTCTCGAGTCCGAAATGGCTGCGCAGGAAGGCATTGTGGCCAAAGCGACAGGGACCTATTCCATTTTTCAAAAAAGAGAACCCGGTCAGGAAGCGAAACCACAGGGGGCAGTGACTTCTTGAAGACCGGAGCGAACCGCGGCAGCGAGAAAGGAGGATCTTCGATGGCCAACCTCGCAACCACCTATATGGGCCTCAGGCTGAAAAACCCTCTCATCGTCGGCTCCTCGGGTCTTACCGCCACCGTGGCGGGCGTGAAGGACCTCGCGGACAAGGGAGCCGGCGCGGTCGTCCTCAAATCGATTTTCGAAGAAGAGATCGCTTTCGAACTCGACCAGGTCATCCGCAAGGCCAAGTCCGCCGTGTACAACCTCGAGCAATTCGATTACATGGATTATCAGATCCGGGAAGAAAAAATTCAGAAATACACCCAGCTCATCGAAGGGTGCAAGAAGGCCGTGTCCATCCCGGTCATCGCGAGCGTCAACTGCGTGTATTCGCACGAGTGGAGCGCCTTCGCGAGGCATCTGGAGGCGGCGGGCGCCGACGCCCTCGAACTCAACATGTTCTTCCTCCCCTCGGATCTCCACCGCTCGATCAAGGACCGGGAGAAAGCCTATTTCAACGTGATCGACAAGGTCCGCAAAGAGGTCAACATCCCGGTCTCCCTCAAGATCAGCTACTACTTCACGGACCTGGCCAAGATGATCCAGAGGCTGGCCGACACCGGCGTCTCGGCCCTGGTTCTTTTTAATCGCTTCTACAGCCCGGACTTCGACATCGAGAAACTCCAAATCACGCCCGGCCACGTGTTCAGCTCGCCCGGAGAACTCTATCTTTCCCTTCGCTGGGTGGCCATGATGTCCGGAAGGGTTCGCTGCGATCTGGCCGCTTCGACGGGGGTTCACGACGGCAAGGCCGTGATCAAGCAACTGCTGGCCGGCGCGAAGGCCGTGCAGGTGGTCTCGGCCCTGTATCGAAAGGGCAAGGGCCAACTGGGCGTCATGCTCGCGGAGCTCGAAGACTGGATGAAGCGCCACAAGTACAAGAGCATCGATCAGTTCCGGGGAAAGCTCAGCCAGAAGGAGAGCACGAACCCGGCCACGTACGAGCGCGTCCAGTTCATGCAGTACTTTGGCGCGAAGAAATAGAGGCCCTCCCTCGGAGGCCCCTGCGCCTGCCGTGTCCCTTGCCACGCGAGGCGAAGGGGTCTTCGAGTCCGCCGCGGATGCGGCGACTCTCGCCTCTGGGAGGGGGAGACTTCCCCGTCCCCTCTCCCGGCCCCTATAAATTTGACGCCTCGCCAGAACCTTGACGTCCGTCTCGATCAAGCCGGATCGATCGCGTTCGGCTTGTAGGGCGGAAAAAGAATTTGCCCCTGGGCGGATTCCGGCTCGAAACGGACTCCCGCCGGGGGAAAGCCCTCCATAACCCTCCGAGAACAAAAGGCAAACGTTTTCTTTCCCCCTGTCGTCTGCCTGCGTCGCACGCTGCCGCAAAACCCAATTCCGCCAGTGGGCGATCCCCCGGGCCACCGCCCCGGACGCAAAAAACGCGGTGGCATACTGATTGCTCTAGGCCTATTTCGGGGGCTCAGGGCTTGGAAAGCCCACCCGATCCAAACGCGGCTCTTGAAACACAGGCCGCACCAAGAGAGAGGGCGAAGCCATGAACCAAGCAACGGCCATCGATTTCAAGGAATTGATTCAGGAGGCCCGGGCGAGAAACGGCAAGAGACACTTCCGGGGCACCTTTGTCGAGTACTTGGAACGGGTGAAAGAGAACCCGAAAATCGCCAAGCTCGCCCATGCCCGCATCTACGACATCATCACCCAGCCGGGATTCCGGATCCTCAACAAGGAGGAGAACCCGAAGATCCGCAGGCTTTTCCGCAACGAGACCGTCAAGTCCTACAAGTTCTTCGAGAGCGACTTCTTCGGGATGGAGCGGGTGCTGTCGAACATCGTCCGCTACTTCCGCTCCGCCAGCCTCAGAGGCGAGGAGAGCCGACAGGTCCTGTACTTGGTCGGACCCGTGGGAAGCGGAAAATCGAGCTTGATCGAAAAGATCAAGGAAGGACTCGTCCGGAGCGAGCCCTTCTACGCCCTCGAAGGCTGTCCCATGCACGAAGAGCCGCTCCACCTGGTTCCCCATCACCTTCGATCCCAGATGGAGAAGATCCTGAACGTGTCCATCGAAGGCGACCTCTGCCCGGTCTGCCGGTATCGTCTTCGCGAGGAGTTCCACAACGAGTACGAGAACTTTCCCGTGGTCACCGTGGAGTTCTCCAAGAGAGCCCGGCGCGGAATCGGGGTTGTGCCCCCGGTGGATCCCAACAACCAGGACACGTCCGTTCTGATCGGATCGGTGGATATCTCCAAGCTCGACAAGTACCCAGAGGACGATCCCAGGGTGCTGAGCCTCAACGGTGCCTTCAACGCCGGGAACCGGGGCATCGTGGAGTTCATCGAGGTCTTCAAGAACGAGATCGAGTACCTCCACATCATGATCACCGCCACGCAGGAGAAATCCATTCCGTCGCCGGGCCGGCAGAACATGATTTACTTCGACGGCGTGATCGTGGCCCATTCCAACGAAGCGGAATGGAATAAGTTCAAGGCCGACCATACCAACGAGGCCATCCTGGACCGGATCGTCAAGATCGAGGTGCCCTACGTCCTGGAACTGAGCGAAGAGATCAAGATCTACGAGAAGATCCTCCGGAACAGCAATTTTGACGCCCATATCGCGCCCCATACGATCGAGATCGCTGCCATGTTCGCGATCCTGACGCGGCTGCGCGAGACGAACAAATGCGACCTGATGACCAAGCTCAGAATTTACAACGGCGAGGAGGTGGTCGAGAAGGGGCAGGCCAAGAAGATCGACGTCGAAGAGCTTCGAGAGGAGGCGCCCAACGAGGGCATGACGGGCATCTCAACCCGGTTCATTCTGAAGGCTCTGGACAACGCCCTTTCCGACAGCGAGTCGAACTGCATCAACCCGATCAACGTCCGGGAGGCGCTGATCGCGATGCTCAAGGAATCGAGTCTGCCCGAAGATCTCCGCAAGAAGTACCTGGCCTTTCTCCAAGACACCCTCCACAAGGAGTACCTGGGGATCCTCGAGAAAGAAATCACGCGAGCCTTCGTGCACAGCTACGAAGAGCAAGCCGAGGCGATCTTCTCCAACTATCTCGACCATGCGGAGGCTTACGTGAACAAGACCAAGGTCAAGGATCCAACGACCAAGGAGGAACTGGAGCCGGACGTGGAGTTTCTCAAGTCCATCGAGGAACAGATCGGGATCACCGGAACCGCCGCCGATGGATTCCGCCAGGACGTCACCTCCTTCATGTTCTCGGTCGTCCGCAGAGGGATGAAGATCGACTACCGGTCCTACGAGCCTCTCAAGGAGGCGATCGAAAAGAAACTGACGACCTCCGTGCGCGAGCTCTCGCGGGTCATCACCAAGGCGAAGACCCGGGACAAGAAGCAGCAGCAGAAGTACGACGCCATGGTCGCCGAGATGATCCGGAACGGCTATTGCGAGCACTGCTGCGACGTGGTTCTCAAGTACGCTTCCCATCACCTCTGGAAGGATTAGGAGACGCTCCTGAGTGCGGGTCGCGCGGACAGGACGCTCCGGAGAGGCAAGAGGTTCGGACCCATGGCCGTGTTCCGGGATTTCAGGAAGGAAGGAATCGATCGGAGCGCCCGGGACCGGGCGCGGCACCGGCAGCTCGTGCGCGAGGCGATTCGCGACAACGTGGGGCACGTGATCTCCGAAGAGTCGATCATTGGCCAGAGCGGCGACAAGAAAATGAAAGTGCCCATCAAGGGCCTAAAGGAGTTCCGTTTTATCTTCGGAGAGGGCGCGCCGGTGGTGGGACAGGGCGACGGCAACTCCAAGCCGGGACAGGTCATCCAGCGCGATCCCCAGGGCGTCCGGGGCCTGCCGGGCGAGCCGGGCAGTGAACCCGGCGAGGACATCTACGAAACGGAGATCACCCTGGAAGAACTGGTCGAGCTGCTCTTCGAGGATCTAAACCTTCCCGAGATGGAGCGCAAGCGGTTTCACGTCCTCGAGTCCGAGCGGCAGGTCCGACCAAAGGGATATCGCGTCAAAGGCATTCGGCCGCGCCTGAGCAAGAAGAAGAGCTTGATCGAGAAGATCCGGCGGGAGCAAAGCCTCGCGCGGGGCGGCACCTTGGAGGACGAGGCGGAGGAACGGGTCCCGTTCCACGAGCGGGACCTGCGCTACGTTCACAAGGTGGTGCGGCCCAAGACGTTTTCGAACGCGGTGGTCCTTTGCATCATGGACACCTCCGGCTCCATGGACGTCACGAAGAAGTACCTTGCCCGGAGCTTCTATTTCCTCCTCCACCGATTCCTGAAGACTCGGTATCAAAACGTGGAGGTCGTTTTTATCTCCCACGACACCGAGGCGCGGGAGGTCACCGAGGACGAGTTCTTCCACAAAGGTGAATCCGGGGGAACCATGATCTCATCCGGGTACAAGAAGGCCCTTCGGATCATCGAGGAGCGGTTCAACCCCGACCTGTGGAACATCTATGCCTTCCACTGCTCGGATGGCGACAACTTTCCGAGCGACAACGAGGACGCCATCCGCTGCGCCAGGGAGCTGGCCCAGGTCTGCCGGCTGTTCGGCTACGGCGAAATCAAACCCGTCCACAGCCCCTCCTGGAGCTCCATGCTCGAGATGTACAAAGAGATCAAACAGGACAACTTCGTCACCGTCACGATCCGGTCGAAGGAGGAACTCTGGCCGGCCTTCCAAACGTTCCTCAAACACGACCGCTCCGAACGGGCTCTGGCCTCCAATGGGTGATTACACGATTGCAGATTTGGAAAAGTGGGACGAGAGGATCCGCGCCGTAGCCGAAGGCTTCGGCCTGAGGCCGTACCCGCAGGAATTCGAGATCTGCGACTACAAAGAGATGATCGGGTACGAAGCTTACGCCGGCATGCCGGCCCATTATCCCCACTGGTCCTTCGGCAAGGCCTACGAACGGAGAGAAACCCTTTACCAGCTGGGAATCGTGGGACTTCCCTACGAGATGGTCATCAACTCGAACCCCACGCTGGCCTATCTCCTGCGGGACAATTCTCTCCTTCTGCAGATCCTGACGATCGCCCACGTATACGGCCACAACGATTTCTTTCGGAACAACAGATCGTTCTCTCTCACCCGGCCCGAATACACCCTCGAGCGGTTCAAGGCCCACGCGGACCGGGTCCGGTCTTACACGGAAGACCCCAGCATCGGCGCGGAAAAGGTGGAGAGGATCCTGGATGCCGCCCACGCGCTCCAGTTCCAGTGCCGGAGGGCTCGGGGTGTCAAGAAGCGCTCAGAAGAAGATCAAAAGCGGTCGGCTCTCGAAAAGGCCCGACCGCGGCAGGATCCGTTCCGGTCGATTCATGCGCGGCAGGAGGTTCGCCCTCCGGATCTGAACCGGGTCCCCCTGGAACCGGAAGAGGACATCCTCCTTTTCATTCGGGACCACAATCCGTACCTCGAGACATGGGAAAGAGACCTGCTGACCATCGTCATCGAAAGGGCGGACTACTTTCTTCCGCAGATCGAAACCAAGATCATGAACGAGGGGTGGGCCAGCTACTGGCACTACCGGATCCTCAACGCTCTCGACCTCGGTCCGGACCTTCAATTCGAATTCATGATCCGCCACAACCAGGTGATCCGTCCCCTGAGGGGTGGAATCAACCCCTATCATCTCGGTTGCAGGATCTTCGAGGACATCTTCAGACGCTGGGAAAATCCTTCCCGGCAGGAGCAGGAAGATTACGGCCTTCCGGGCGGGCAGGGAATGGAAAAGATCTTTCTGGTCCGGGAGGCGGACAGGGATGAATCCTTTCTGCGCCAATACCTGACCGAGGAGCTGGTGCGGGACCTGGATCTGTTCCGGCATGAAAAACGGGGCAGCGAACGCGTGATCTCCCACGTCGCGACGCCCGAGGACTGGACAACGGTCAAGGAGACTCTGCTGAAGAGCGTGGGCCTGGGCACGGTCCCGGTCATCCGGATCGTGGAAGTGAAGACTCACGGGAGCCATGAAATGATCTTGCGGCACGAGTTCGACGGCAGAGAGCTCGATGCCGAGTACGCCGAAAGAACCCTCCGCTACATCCAGCGGCTCTGGGGCAGGAAGGTCGTTCTCGAGACGAGACTCGCAGGCGAGCGCTGCCAGATGAGCTGCGACGGCAAGGAGGGCAAGGTACAGGTCTCAAGACTCTGAAAGCCTGCTCCCGCCCGCCCGGGTCTTGTCTGTCGACCCTGCCAGGGCAGAAGCAAGCTTCCTTGTCCCGTCGCCAGTCTGTCCCTCAAATGTTCTGGCCGGCCAAGAACCCGGACGTGATGGCTTCCATCAGCTTGGCGGGTTCCGCGCAATCTCCAATGACATAAACCTCGGGGCACCTTCCCTGGAACCTGTCGCCAAGGTCCCTGTTGGTGGTGATGTTGATCGGAACCACCGTGTCGGACTCGACAAGGGTTTCGCTCTCTTTGTGCCGGATCCTTACCCCTTGGTCCGTGACCTCCACGACCTCGGCCTGGGTGAACAGCTCGGCCCCCCCCTCCCGGAGATTCTTGAGGAACACCCAGCGGTGGATAATATCGACATCATAGCCCATGCGCTTGGAGGGCTCCACGATCGAAACCTTCTTGCCCCGATGCAAAAGGGTTTCCCCCAGCTCAACCCCTGCAAAGCCTCCTCCCAGGATCGCGACCCGCCTCCCGAAAGGAAAGGGACCCCCGAGGAGCCATCGCAGGAGACGGGGATTGTAAAAGAAGCGAACGAAAAGGGCGGCAAAGAACGATAGAAGCCTTCTTGCAAATCCGCCTTTCGAGATCGGCCGCCCCCCCAGGATGGACTCTGCGTCGCTTCGGGTCAGCACGATGTCCTTGTCCATCCCGGGCACCTGCGGGGTGACCGCCTTTCCCCCCTGCGCCACCACGAGAACGTCCGGATTCAATTTCTGCACAAGCTCAGGGGTCACTTCGGTGTTCAGTCTCACGTCGATAGCGAGTTTCTTGACCTCTCTGACCATGTACTGGAGCACCGGCCCAATGCGCGGATTCGTGATCGAGCTCAGGAGCATCGCGCCACCCAGCCGAGGCCTTTTCTCGCAAAGCGTCACCCGATGCCCGCGCAGCGTCGCGATCCGCGCAGCCTCCATGCCTGCCGGACCGCCCCCGACCACAAGGACACGCTTGTTTTCCCGAGCCGGCCGTTCCTCCGGGTACTGCCACTCTCTTCCCATCCTGGCGTTCACGGTGCAATGGACCGGCGGATCATCGGATGCAGCCATACAGCGGCAGCAATTCATGCAAGGCCGGATTTCCTTGAGCCTCCCGGTCTGGGCCTTGAGCGGCAACGCAGGATCTGCCACCAGAGCGCGCGCCATGTACACCATGTCCGCGCGGCCTTCGGCTACGACCCGCTCCGCGACCCAGATGTCCTGGATCTGGGTGCCGGCCGCCACAGGAATGCTCACCACGCTCTTGACGCCCTCGGCCAGATGGACCCATGAGCCTTGCGGCACCTGGGTTTGGATCATCGCGACCGACGCATTGTGCCAGCCGGCCATCACGTCGATCTCCGCAACGCCGGCTTTCTCCAGCATGGGGGCCATCTTCTTCGTATCTTCCAGGCTGTATCCCTTTCCGTCCAGCAGATCGGCGCCGCTGATCCGACACAGGATGGGAAAGTCTCCACCGGTTTTCTTGCGGATGTTTTCAATGATCTCAAGGAAGAACCGCATCCTGTTTTCCAGGCTGCCCCCATATTGGTCCGTGCGCTTGTTCGTGGCGGGCGAAAGGAACTGGGCGATCACGTAGCCAACGGCCGCGATGATCTCCACCGCGTCAAAGCCCGCTTCCTGGGCCCGCCGCGCCCCGTCTCCGTAAGCCTCGACGATCTGTTGGATCTCCTCGACCGTGAGTTCCTTCGGCATGGTCGGCTCAAGAGGTCCCCCCATCCGAAAGGGTGTGCCCGGCTTACCCGTACAGGTGATCCCCGATGGGCTCACCAACTGGACCGGGCCGTCTCCAAAAGCCCAACTGTACCCAACTCCCATCTGGGCGTAGATCTTCGCGCCGTAAGGACGAACCGTGTCCACAAGATCCTTCAGCCCCGGAATGAACCGGTCGTCGTACAACCCCAGCATGGGATCCTGGATCAGGCGCGTCGCTGTGCAGCTTACGCCCATGAGCGCCACTCCGCCTTTGGCGCGCTCGAGATAAAACGCCTTGGCCGCCTCCGATACGCTCCCTTCCTCCCCCATGGCGATCGCCATGGCCGGCATCTTGATCCGGTTTTTCAATACCATCCTTCCGACGCGGATCGGCTCGAACAGCTTCGTTGGTTTTCGGGGAGCAACCGCATCCCTCACAATCGATATCTGACGCAGCATTTCCGTGTTCTCCTTCCGTGAAAGGACGATTCAAAGCTGCTTCTTTCTTCCTCCAATTGCTTCCTTCCCTCCTTCTGCTTTTCTTCTTCCATCCTTTCCTTGTCTTTTCCGGCAATCGCCGAAACAGCCCGCCACCGTCTTACCCTAAAAGGAAGCTTAGCTGCTTAGACTGACCTTCTATAAGATTGACATGCTATCAAATCTACAAGAACGCCGTCAACCGGTGAGGGATAAAAACGCACGGGCGAACGGGGCTCGGGCGGGCGGATCGCAGGATAGATCATCACTCCATTTTCCGTACGCAAAATAACCAGCATATAAAGCATTCATCATCTTTTCTTAACAAAAGACAGCGAAGATAGAGATCTGAGGTTAACGGTCTAGACCATCGCGTTTCGGTTGTCTTCGCCTCCCCGTTACGCCCCAGCACGAGGTCTGGACCGCACCTGTCGTATACCTTTTGGTCGAGACCACAACCCATGGGTTACATTCTGGTCGTGGAAGACGAGAAGAACCTGCGCGAGCTGGTTTGTCACCACTTGCAAAAGGAGGGGTTTCAAGCCGAGGGGGTTCCAGACGCGGAACAGGGTTACACAAAGATCCAGGAAAGGCCACCCGAAGCGATTGTGCTGGATCTCATGCTACCCGGGATGCAGGGCACCGAACTCTGCAGAATGCTCAAATCCCACGAGCAAACGGAGCGCATCCCCATTCTGATTCTGACAGCCAGGTCAGACGAATTCGACAGACTGCTTGGATTCGAGATCGGCGCCGACGACTATATGACCAAGCCGTTCAGTCCCCGCGAACTCGTCGCCCGTCTACGGGCTGTCCTACGCCGTGCCGCAGGAACCCGTGCGGCGCAGCAACAGGAAATCTACCAGGACGCTTCGCTCTACATGAACTTTGCCACGTACGAGGTGAAAGTCGGCAACCGGCAGATCCCCTTGAGCTCTGTGGAGTTTCGGATCCTCAAGCATTTCGTTCTTCACCCGCACAGAGTCTACTCGAGAGACCAGATCCTCGAGGCTGTATGGGGGTTTGATACACACGTAAAACCGCGCACTGTCGACGTGCACATCCAAAAGCTGCGGATGCTGATCGAAAAAGAGCCCATGACGCCCAAGCGGATCGTCACCATACGGGGCATCGGATACAAGTTTATTCCGGACCCGGTCTTGAGCGCCCCAGAGGAAGATCCAAATCCCTAGTGCTCGGAGACGCGCCTGCCCGCTGCCTCCTGCAGAGTCAGAGCATCGGCAGGCCGCCGGCTAGGCAGCCCAATTCTCTGCTCCATCTGAAGTGAGCCCCCGAGGCAGAACAGACCACCCCTCAGCCGCTCGCTTCTGGAGTTTTCTCTTGCGGCGCCCGTGCCTCAATGCGGTCAGCACACTGACGTGGCCCACTTGCAGGACCTCGTCACCCTCGTGGAAGTTCATCAATCTTTTGTAGTACTCGTTGAGAAAGCCGTTCCGGTGATGAAACCGGGTGTCGGATGCGGATTTTTGGAATACCGTATCCCTGACGCTTCCTCGAAAGACGAAGCGCTTTTCATCCAAAACCGCCTCCTCGCGGATATAGATTTTCCTCCGGTACTTTTCTCCGATCGCCCTGGCGATTCGCACATGTTTCTCGGACGGCTGGATCTTCCCGAACGGGCAGGGGACGACCCGATCGAAATACAAGGCCACATTGCCTAAACTACTCAACACGGCAGCACAATTCGTGACCCAAACCCGCCCCACGGGTTTGTGGCGAAGCAGATAACCCACCACGGCTTTCTTCATCAGAAGGTGGGTCAAGCCGGCCCCCCGTGCCTCAGGCCGCACGCATGTTAGGCCCAGATGGAGTATTTCGCCCACTCCGGGAACAGGCAACAGCACGGTCGAACAAAATCCCACCATGGATCCGTCCGATTGCCGCGCCACGGTGATCACCTTGTCAGAAAGCTCCTCGCGGCTGCCCAGCAGCGCCTGGTAAGGGGGAATCGTTTCAAAGCAGGTTCCGGCGACTTCCCTGAGCTCGCGAACCAGGATTTGAATCGCCTCGTCCCCCAGCTTTTTACCGGGTCGATAGAGAAACTGAATACGATATGGATGGGACTTTTTCTTTCTCAACATCCTTTTGATTTTCATCCCTTTTCCCTTTTGTTCAGGTTGGATTCTGGCGGCTCTCGTGACTCCTGCCCCAATACCGAGGAAATCCAGTGCCAGGCACCCTTCTGCAGGGTGACTCCCTCGGAGCTGTTCAGGACAGGACCAAAGTGAACCCTGACACTGATCCTGGGTTTGGAGAAGGTCTTGAGAAAGTGCCCCACAAAAGTGTCTTCCCCGACCCATGCATCCGAGGGGTCCCGGTACTCGAGGGCAACCGGCACCACGGGAAACCCGTCTCTTGCAGCCAATCGAAACATGCCGGGCCGAAAAGGCAATAAGCCTGGGCCCCGAGACGTCGTGCCTTCTGGAAACAGCGCTACGGAGACTCCGGCCCGAAGGATCGAACGCATCGCGGTGATCGACAGGCCACGGCTGGCCAAACTGTCTCGTTTAACGAACACGATGTTCGCAAACTTCCGGGCTCCATAGCCCACTAAGGGCCAGTGGGCCACCTCCTCCTTCGCGAGAAACGAGCAGGGCGTCTGGGCCGCGATCACGGCGATGTCGATATAGGACCGATGATTCGCCACAATCAGAGCCCCTGAAGGCGGCAGGATGCCGCAGCAATCCACTTCCACTCCCAGTGAGCGAAGAACTGTCGCCGACCACTTGTTCATCCACAGCGCAGACTGCCTGGGTTCGACAGAGCGAAACCTTGCCTCTTCTGTGCAAGTTGCAATCGTCTTTGCCGTCACATACCCAAATCTGAGCAGACGCCAAATCCCAAGAGCTGGATACCTGCTTGGATCCGGATGTCCCAACGCCATGACGCGGGTCTGCTTCGCTTCTGGGCGCAGAGACTTGCGCCAACTCCTTGACATTGCGGCTCTCGTGCAGGGAGGAAGGGATTCTTGTCCTATCCTTTCCTCCCCATTCTCGGCCCAGCCCATTACAGGCAGGTGAAGAAGGATTGAAAGTACGATGAAATCGGCAGGGAAGAATGGATGAGTTCTTGGCAGGCTCTGGCCGGGGGAAGCAAGGGAGGGTTACGGATGTCGCTCCTTTTCCTGGGGCGACAACACGTGATCGGCTTTTGCCTCTCCATACTTCTGGAGCAACTCTTCGACCTCCACCTTCTTGATCTGCGTGAAAGGCTCCTTCTGGAGCAGGCTGTCCATGACTCCCTTTTCTTTGAACTTCTGCATCAGCTCTTCCGCAAGACCAGCCAGCCTGGCGTTGTCCGCACGACAACGTTCCCGGTATTCCACTTCCCGCTTCCAATCGTCTTGGAGCTTTTGGTTTTCGTCCGTAAGCTTGGCAATCTTGCTGTTTAGCTCCTGAACGGCTTGGGCCGCATTGCGTTCGAGATTCTTTTTTTCCTGATCGCTCTGTTCAAGCTTCTGCTCGAGCTGTTTCGCTCGAGCTTCCAGGGCCTGGATCTTTTGCTGCATCTGGACTCCCCCTTCCCCCACCCCTCCGGTGCCGGACAGAAGAATCTGCCGCTCCTGCTGCATTTTTTCCAGATCGCTTTGCAGAGCTCTGATCTGGCTCTCCATAGAACCCTTGAGCCGCAAAAGATCCCCCGCACGCCCTTTTTCCTCGGCGTATTTCTTTTCCAGCAAGGTCTGCTTTTTCTCCAAGATTCGCTTCTGCTCGAGAAAGCCATCCCTCTGCCTTTTGAAGTGAAGGAGAGCGTAGCTCTCCAGTAGCACACCCCCTGCCAGGATTCCAACGAGGATCAGAACACCCTTCTTTCGAGGGCCGGCCATTGGCTCCCCCTTTCTAGAAACTCGCGTTGAGGTCGAGCAGCAACACATCGATTGCCAGGGGAGGGCCATCCACCTCGTCGGCCGTGAACCAGCGGCCCCGGAGCCAGACGTTCTTGGCCAGGCCGAACTCGCTGCCCAGAACCCAGCCCTTCACGTTTGTGCCCCCGAGGTAGAAGTCCGAGTCCGTGAAGGCATCCAGCACCGCATCGGCCTCCAAGCACTTGTAGAAGAGGGACGCGTTCCATGCCGCGAACCTTCGAACGTGCGGGTATCCCACTGTCAATCCGACCTGGTAGCCCTGGTTCTGTTTCTTCACGCTTGGGTTGCCGGTGCGCTCCGCCACGTCGTCTCGGTCAAAGCCCAGGTTGATGACGTAATCAACCAGGAAGACCACATGGATCGGGTCGAACATCCCTAGATCCAGAGAAGCCGTCACATTGAATTCGTCATAGTCAGACGCCAAGGCCGTCTTGATGCCGGGGGACGGATCGATGTCCATGAGGGTATTGCCCTTCTGCTGAAACAGAGGGGCTGTCCAGTCCTTCTCGCCGGGTCTCAGGGGATCGTTGACCTCTCCGGTGATGTTCTCATAACTGTAATAGGCGAAACCGATCTTGCTCCCCACATCCGGAGATGGACTCCATTCCGCGCCGATCTGGCCAGCATAGAGCCACTTGTCCTTCTTGGAAAACTCGATCTCCTGGAGAGGGAAAAGGCCCGCCGTAAGGAACCCCTTCCATTTCGGCGCCAGAGTCCTCTTCGCAGCCACGGAGAGACCCTCGAAGTTCAGGTCCGGATCCCAAACAAGATCCGAGCAAAACCACGGATTCGGGATTCGCCCGCAATGGACCGAGACCTCTGGGACCGGCTTCCAATGCAAGTAGAGCTGATCAAAAACCACGTTCCCGTTGGTCATGTAGTCGCCGAAAGTTTCGTTGGTGGACACCGGATCCTTCTCATTTCCTGTGCTCAATCTCGCTGCAAACTCCACAGAGTCGTTCACCTGGGCCTTGATCAGCAATCGAGCACGCACTCGGCCGCGGTGGCGATCGACGCGGGTGTTCATCAGCTCCGAAGGGTTGTCCGGCTCCAAAAGAAGCGCGTTGTCATCGTCGAAAAAGTCCGCATCGTATCGCAGCCGGATGTCTCCTCCCCAGCGGATCCGGCGTGCCCAATCTGCCGCCGCAGAAAGCCCTTCGGAGCGGCTAGAAACAAGGTCGGCCTCGTGCGCGAGATTCTCTCCGGCACCGGGCTCTGGTTTCTGCTCGACCGCGCCGTGGACCGCTTCTTGTGCACGGATCGCCGGTGGCGCCTCCAGTCCGACGGGCTGGGCCGCGTCTTGAGACTTCGATTTTCGGTATCTCTGCAGAAAAGCCTCAGCCTCTTCAGCACGGATAATGCCTTTTTCCTGCAGAATGCCAATGAGGGCCTCAATGCTCTCAAAAGACTCTCCAGAGGGCTTCGACTCCTCACAGTGGACGGGCTTGGGGCAAGTCCATGTCCCGCCCTGCATCATGGCCCATAAGACAAGGAAGCTCAGAAATCGAACAAAGGATTTCATCCTGTGTCTCCTGAGGGGTATTCGTGAAACCATGCGACGCAGCCAGGAGTTTCCTCTACCCCTGCGAGGAAATTCTGAGCTTCATCGTTCTGGGCATTCCCTGAGGCGGGGGCTCGCTCAATCGGACAAATTTCAGGACTTCCCCCACAGCCCTGTCCAATGCGGGATCTCCGGACGATCCGTAGATCTCGTAGTCCCGAACGACGCCTTGTTCGTCCAGCACAATCCGAACCAGAATCTGACGGCCCCCATCCGGCAGGCCCCCGTTCCGATCCAGATGCTCGTGCACCTTCTTCCGAATGTCGTCCTGGACGATCCGGACATACCAGGCGTATTTGCGCAAAAGTTCAGCTGTCTCGAAGTCGCCGCCCAACAGAGGTTTTCCCCCTTTTTTGGCCAGGAGTCCGAAGGCATCGGAGCCAGCCCCTCCGTCAGCATCCAACCCCAGCCCGTCTTCCTGCACCGGCTCCTGAGCGACCTCCTCTTCCACTTCTGGGGGCGGCTTCTCCTCCTCCTTCTGCACTTCCTGTTCGGGCGGTTTCTCCTGAACAGGAGGAGGTGGAGGAGGCTTGAGGAGCGTAACGGTGTGAATCTGCCGGACCCGCCTTCCCCCCTCGCCACTCACCAAAACCTTAAGAATCAGAACAATGCCTGCCATAAACAACGCGGCGGCAACAGCGGAAAGAATCCAGATCCGGTTTCGGGTGCGATTTTTTCTGCTTCTTATCATGGCTTTCGCGCCTCCCCCATTGGGATCGCGGTTTGTCGAGGCTTTCATTTCACCAATTTCTGCGTCACCAGCCCGAGCTGATGGATCTCGATCCGCTGGAGAAGATCCAGAACTGCTATCACGGTCTGGTAATACACTTTGCCGTCCCCTTTGATCACCACCGGGAAATCCGGCTGCACAGCCTTATACTGCCGCAGGCGGATTTCGAGCTCCTCGAGAGTGACGGGAAATGCGTCCAGATAGATTTGCCCGTCCGCCTGGATCGAAATGGCTTTCGTCTTGGGCTTCATCAGGCTCGGATTCTCGCTGGCCTTGGGGAGGTCGACCCGGATTCCCTGCACCGCTGCGGTCACGGCAATGATGAATACGACCAGAATCGTCCAGGCCAGATCCAGCAGAGGAGTCAGATTGATGTCTTCGAACAGGCCTTGCCCGTACAGGTCTCGCCTCATGCTTGTTCTCCCAACGCTTCTTCAGCCCTAAGAGCCAGCAAGTCTGCAAAGACGTTTGTGTCCACCGTGATTCCCTTGACCCGGTTCGTCAGGTAGTTGTAACAGAACAGAGCAGGAATGGCGGCCACGAGGCCCGCTACGGTTGTAGCCAGAGCCGAGGAAACGCCCGGCGCGATCGCCATGATGTTCGACTCGCCCGATTCCGCCATGGAGGCAAACGTATTCATGACGCCCCAGACCGTCCCGAGAAGCCCCAGCATCGGTGCCCCTGCGATCGTCATTGTCAAATGCAGGAGCCAGGAGTTGAGCCGGCGCGTTTCCTCCACGACCCCTCTGTCCAAGGCCGCTCTTAGGGCGTTCAAAACTCTTTTGGGCGCGAAGCGCGACGGGCCGGTATGGGGCGGATTGCCAATCCAGCCGCTCATAAGGTCCCGGCTGGCACAGTAGAGGGGATACAGGGTCGAGTTCTGGAAGTCTTCAGAAGCCACGGCCAAGGACATTGGATCCCGGGCCTCTTGAAAAGTGGTCAGAAACGCCTTGTTCTCCCTTTCGACGAGTCCCAGGATGGCCGTCTTCCCGATGAATACAATCCAGCACAGCATCGACATTATGGCGATGATGCCGATGATCACCCAACCATCGAGCGTGATGTAACGGACGACGGTCTTGAGATACGTGAATGTCAAAAGCACATAGCTTGCGGCTGCACCTGCCTCTTCAACCCCCAGATGACAAAGAGGCCCTTCTGGTGCCTGAGAGGCCCAGGCGGCGCGCATCCATCCCGCAGGACGGGCCGTACTCGAAAGCTGGATTTCGTCCACCTCGCCCACGAAAGCGTGATTCCCTTCTGCGGTCCCACCCAAGACGATTCCGGTCTTCCATGGCTGGATCCGGAACGGTGCGTCGGCATAGAAAAGTTGAAGCCCGTCCACAAAGATCGCGATCCTTCCCGCGGACTCCGCCGTTACGGCCAGCAGGTGCCAGGTCCCGAGAGTCAAATCCACGCTTCTTTCGGACTCGACGGCTGTCCCCCCTTCCGTCGCAACTCGAAAGTACGCTTTGGTTCCCTCGATGCCGATGACAAAAGAACGGTCCCCGTCCTGTCGAAAGTACACATAGGCATCCGCCTGGGGTTGCGCTATGCGGATCCAGGCCGAGAACGTGAAGCCCTCGGCAAACTCCAAGGATTCAGAAGGCTCCACCACAATCTTGTCTTCCGCCCCATTCAGGCTCACGCCGTTCCCTATGGCCGAGGGCAGCCCCTGGATCCCTTTGAAATCGGACGCATGGTTCTTGTAGAAGCTGCTGTCTCTTGGAGTACCTTCTATCTCCTCGAAATGGTAGACCAGAGCCTGACGAACATCGTAGGTCCCGTGCTCGTCCTGACCCCCGACAGCGTCCGGGTTGCCGTAGTACATCCAGACGAAGTCCTGATCTGTGCCGCCGGCAAGGCGGGGCAGCTTGACCCAAACGAGACCGATCTCCTCTAAGGAGTCGAACTTCTCGATGTGATGCTTGAAAACCGTCTTGTCGTCCGAGCTGACGAACCGCAGATCCGACCCGTCTTCCTTGGCGTTCCCGAAATTGAAGTTCCCGCTGTGCAATCGGATCAAGATCGGGACTTCTTCCAGGTTCTCTCGAATGTCAGCCCCTTCTTGCGTGGTATCCAGACTTATCCGGATACGGTAGCGCCACTGGTTGTCCCACCAAGTCCCGGCCCATGCGGGCACGAGTACGAGCAGGGACGTCCCCAGGAAAAGACTGAGCACGAACGCGAAGACCAGGCGTGGTCTCATGGGTTTCCGGAGCCGGTTCAGACCGCGTCCGCGGGAGCGATTGCAAGTTTCGCCCCCTTGTGTATTGAGGTTTTTCATTTCAGCTTTTCCGGTCTTTGTCATGTTCCTTTTCTTTCCCCGCATCCGGCTCCTGAGTCTCTTCCAGCTCTTTTTCGCCGAAATCGATGACCTTGACGTCCAGCCATTTGGGTTTGAAACTCTCCGCCAGTTTATCCCTGTCGCTATCGAGCCGATCCTGCGCAGACCCCAGAGACGAGGATTCCTGGGCCATCCGGCTCGTCTCAGCCAGAGCACCGCTCCCAGCAAGGGCCCCTAAGGCACCCGATCCCTGGGAGGCGACGGGTACGCCTACCGATCCCTGGGAGAACTGAATGTTCTGAGCGTTCACGATCGTCGTGGCGCCCAGGACGACGTTCGTGCCCGCAATGCCAGCTTCTCCGGCGTCGATTTCTCCTTGGGGAGCGAACAGGTGGACATCGCCGGCCACAGGCGCCTCCAGAGGGCCTTCGATCCCATCCGGATCGTAAGTCAAGGTGCGAATTCCACTGCCCACCGCAGGCGGGTTGAACTGAATCACGTACACACCCTCGATCAGGACAGGTCTCGGGGGCTCGGTGTTGATCGCCGTTTTGGATCCGCGGCCGGCGTTAATGTTGCCCTCATCACTCCAGACCAGGATATCGCCACCGCGGAAGGTCATGATCCTGGACTCGTTTACATTCACGTCCCCTCCAGCAAAAACATGAATACCGCCTCCGGAGGCCGTGTAGATCCCCGTACTCTTGCGCTCTGTCTCGTTAGCAAAAAACGTGCTCCTGCCCACGTTCAGGTCACCCCGGATCAGCAGGTAGATGTCGTCATCCTCTGCGCTCGTATTGATCTGGGAGTTGATCATGTTGAGGTCGCCGCCGTTTCCCGTTGGCGCCCCCAAAAAGGGTTCGATGATGTCCGCCCGAGCCTGTTCCACCCTGCTTTCGGCCGCCAGGGCCTCCCCCGCTGCCAGAAGGGTGCTGTACTCTGTTCCGGCTTCCTTCAAGGCATCAAAGAATCCTTGCAGGGCTTCCTTGCTGGTCCCCAGATCGTAACCCGCAATCACCGCCACCGAGCTGCCTGCAGGGCCAAGAGCCGGATTGTACTGATTTCCGACCGAGGAGATGCCCTTCGACGTCCCCAGGTCGATCGTGTTTTTTGCCTGAACGAGCAGAAAGCCCGGCCCAGCGTGCTCGATCCCTGTCTTGAAGACCACGTCCGGCAGAGAGCTGAACCTGATGTCGCGGCCCGCCTGAATTACGGTGGTATCCTGTGAAGAAACGTTCTGACCGAAATAGGAAATGTCTCGAATATCTCTGCCCGCCGTGATTCTCGCTTGCTTCGTCAAGGACAGTTCAAGATTGCGGATATCCCGCCCCGCCCTGACCTCAACCGGGCCCTCGTCTCCCTGATGCACCGGATCAGGAGCGTGGCGATAGACATCCTTCAGATCATTGGCGTCCAAACTAGACCCTTGCTGCCCGTAAACCTCGGCAGGATCCATGTCCGACAGGTAAAGGCCTGAGCGTTTCTCCCGGGCGTTGGCGCCCACGCCTTCAAAATACTGTCCGTCAATATCCCTGCCTGCCACGAGTCGGACATTCCCCCTTGGGGCAGGAGGAACCATGAAGTATTCGTTGGAAAGCCGGATGTCGCCTCCAGCGACAATTTCCACGTTGGGGGGAAGAACCCGGCTGCGAAGGCCACCACCCTGGAACAAGTACGTGTTCACGCCTGACAGGGAGACATCGCCCGTCCTGGCAAAAAGTCCGATGCGGCTGTCCTGGCTGTAGGTCAGGTTCCACTGATTGGTAAAGCCGTCCCTGGCCAGAGTCGGGTTGACGACCGTGCCCAGTGCGACGCTGCCTTGGGCGATCACGTCGATCCGGCTCTCGAAAGCCTCCATTGCGGTGTGGGGGATTCTGTTGCCGAAGTTGCCCATCGCCACGAAAGAACCTGTGCCTCTGCGCACCAGAAAGCGACCGTCCAAGTCTCCCCCGGCCTGGATGCGGAGATTCCCTGTACCGAAGGTGCCAGCCTGGCATAAGAAGTCGCCTCCCGCGTCCACCACGAGGTCGCCCCCTGCCATGGTGGCCAGACCCTGTGTCGCATTTCTGCCCAAGAAGCTCGCACCCCAGGAAACGCCTTTGCGGCGAACTCCTTCCGGATCCGTGTAGTTGTAAGCGTATGCATAGTCCCAGGCATTGTTGTTCAGTAGACTGTCTACGTTGCCGTTGACCCGCACGCGAATATCCCCTCCACCAGCGTATTCCCAGAAGGGCTCCCGGGAATAAGGGGACGTGTCGAAACCGGACGGTAGCCTCCCGAGGGTGCGGACAGCCCCCAGCACGCCCTGTTGGGATCTCAGAACGAGATCTCGCCCCGCCTCGATTCGAATTGCACCCGTTTCGGACTGAATGGAGCCTCCCTCCACGAGAAGATCGCGACCGACCAAGCCCTCGATCGACCCGGTCGAGGTTCCCATGGTGAAAGGGACGGCGCCGATCGACTGGGTTCTCTCACTGTTCGCCCTGCCGATCACAGCATCCCGGCCTGCCGCAAAACGCAAGGAAGCATCCCGTGTGAAGACGGCCTTCTCGCCAGCGACAACCAGATCCCCCACCCCTCGATTCACGGCCAGGGGATCCACGCTTCTCAGGTCCGCGCCCGCGCACAGTTGGAGCATCCAGGAGGAAGAACCCGGACCGGAAGGGTCCACCAGGTCCTCTCGAAAGAGCAGATCCCCGGCCGACCGCAGGGTCAACAGCCCGGCGGATTCGCCATATCGCCAGGAACTCAGATCCCATGGCGCGTCCAGGATCATGTTGCCCAGACCGCGAACTTCGATGCCGGCCGCAAGAGAAAACAAGCCGGGCAGAACGCCTCCAAGCGCCGGCTCCCAGAGGAGATGATCCATGAAGGACCTGGCATCATCGCTCCAGCTTTGAATCTCGGCGCCCGAGATGTTGAGATCCCCTGCGTATTCGTAAACCCGAACCGCAAATCCTTGGACTTTCGAAGCTCCGGAGACCGTTCCGGCCAGGTCCATCCTCACGTTCGTACCGTCGCGGCCCGCGACGAAGAGAACGCGCCCGCCTTGCTCTGGCGCCTTTCCCGAAACGTCGATGGCGGCTCCCTCCTCAAAGGTCAAACGGCCGCCACCAGAGCCCAGAATGACCTCGCCACCCGCTGCGCCCCCATCCAAACCTTTGGCCAAGACTTGGCTGCCTCGGGATAGAATCAGATCCCCTCCTGCCCAAATTTCCGCGCTCCCAGCCTGCTTTCCTGACGCATCCAGGACCCCGCGGAGCGAGACGCTCCCCTGGTCTGCGATCAGGCGAACCCGCTCTGCCCGAATCCGGTCGCTTTTTCCGATCGCGATGTCGCCTTCCCGGACACGAAAACTCCATTCGCCGTCGAATCCCCCTTCGACCAGCCGCTGGTTGAGATCCGAGAAAGCGGCAAGTTCGGCTGTATCCAGCGCAAAGGAGCCGCCCTTTCCCTCCGGCGCTTCGCCCAAAAGCTCTCCCGCGAGAGAGATCCGGCCCTCAGGAGCCGAGAACGACACAAAACCCGCATCCCCATCCTCGCTGGACGAAACATCGATCCGGGATCCCTCGCCAACCACGATCTCTCCTCGGTCAGCCCGAAGAGCCACGACACCCCCGGAAGCACCACCCGCGCCGCAAGCCCGGATCGTCGCACCCTTGTTCAGGACGATTGCCTCATCGCTTGATCCGAGAGCCGTCAGACTCAAGCGGCCGGAAGGAATCTCCAAGAGAATGGGAAGGCCCAAAGGATCTGGCGTACCCACCTGGAGGCGGCTGGCCAAGAAGGAAAGAGACCCTCCGACAGAGGATTCCTCTTTCGGCGTTCCCCCGTTGCCGATCAGACGGATGGACCTTTCCGGCGCGTTGATTTGAAAATCCGCAGATTGGTAGCCCCCTACCGAATCATAACGGGCCGTCACGCGCGGTGCGGAGATTTCCAAATCTCCTCCAAGGGTCAAGGATCCTTTGCCAACGAAGCTCACACCTGATTGGCTGGCAAGACGAACCTGTCCGAATCCGTCCAAGAGCACATCCCCATGGCCAATGAGGATCTCCTGGGCGTTCAGAGAGAAGAGCCCCTTATCTGCCAGGGCCTCGTCGCCGAACCCAGCCCCGGAATTGAGCAGGTGGATCCTGTCCGAACTGAGGCTCACCACCGACTCGTCTTTCGGATCGAATCCAGCGACAAGTGGGCTTGCCAAGACAAGATCCGCATCTGCTTGCAAGTCAACGTCGCCCAAGAACAAGAGTTCGGAGCGGCCATGAAACTGCAACCGATCCACCGAAGCGAACTTCTTCCACAAGTCTTCGGAAATTACGACCCCATCGGGTACGTCCGCGGCGTATTCATCTGAGAGAAAAACCACCTTCTCTCCAGAGAAGCTAAGCTCCCTGGCATCCAACTCCACGCCGCCACCCAGATCGATCGAGGCCGTGTCGACCTCCACGGTATCCGAGGCTTGGACCTGTGCGCCTTCTCGAAGGTTCACGCTCCCTTGGGGCGAAAGAAGACCGACTCGACCGTCTGTCCCCGAGGCCCGAATGGAGGACCCGGGTTCGAGAGTAATGGACTCAGAAGCCCGAAGCGTCACGGTCGGAGCTTCCAGCTGACTCCCTGCAGCAAGCGTAATCGCTCTCGTGTCCGTCTGGTCTCCGATCCGGATTTCTGCGAGCCCTTTGTCGGCCAGAGCAGAAGAAGCGACCGTCAACTTTCCTTTCAAATCCTCAGGCAGGGGGGAGTCATACTCAAATGCGTCGGGCAGGGGAGCCGCGTCTGTCCCGATCATGAGTTCCTCTCCAGTGAGATCGAGAACGCCGCCGCGATGGCCCGGGACAGCCGATCCAACAATGGTCCCATTCAGGACGGTCGTGCTCCCGGTCAGATTCACCCGGCCGGCATCGCCCGCGCCTATCTTGCGAAAAGCGAAGTACCCTTCCTGAATCACGTCGGCAGCGGGCCGCACCGAATAGGTCCGCGGGGCCGGTGACCGCAGGTCGGTCCCCGCCACGGTTCCGTATCCTATGACCGTGCGATATCCCTCGGGCGAAAGCATCGATGTGCCCAAGGCCGGAACGTGCCCCAGATCCTCGATGACCAGCGAACCGGGAAGGAAAGCGAACCACTCGGGCAAAAGCGAATAGGACCCGGCCGGAAGATCCGTCGACCCCGATAACCAGACGGCATCCCCGGGAAAGGAGACCCCTGGCACAATCACGAATCGGCCCGCCTTGCCCAGCGGATTCCGGGAGCCGTCGATGCTCGGGAGGAACTGAAAGCCAAAGATCTCCCCGCCACCCGAGCTGTCCAAAACAGCACCTTCCTGCATCACCACCTCGGCGCCGCGGATTTCAATATCCTTTGCCGGAGGTGACTCCACAGGCTTGGCCAGGTTCGTGCTCTTGTCGGTAACGGTCCAATACTCTTCGTCCAGGGCACCATAGGCCACGGATGCCTGCCCGGCCGTGGTCGTCAAACTTCCGCGGCCAAGGTACACCCTGCCTCTCTCCCCCACGGCATGCAAGACAACCTCGCCCATGGGCGCCGCCAGGGTTCCTCGATGTTCAATCCCGCCTGCTTCAAAGGTCAGTCTTCCGCCCGCGGAAAAAACCGGCTCCGTCGTTTTTCGGGAGGGAAGAATTGTGACCTTCCCCGCACTTTTGACAGTGAAGTTCGAGAGCGTGGTCGGATAGACGCGCGCGGCCTGAAGGGTCAAATCCCCCTTCGTGTCGAGGATGCCGCCCCAAACGGGCAGGGATCCTCCAGACTGAACGTACTGACGCTCGGCCACAGTCAGATCGTTTTTTGAAACAAGGCGGGCCTTGTTAAACCCGGACAGCGAAATGCTGCCCAGGATATCCATGGAATCCCCGGATAGAGTGAGCTGGGCCTCTCCTTCCGCAGCCGGGCCTGTCCAGGGCCAGTAGGTATTCCAGAGCTGCACCCAGGGCGCATACAGTCGGATCCTGTCGCTGCCAGAACCCAGGATCTGCGGCGCATCCAGGTTGAGTTTCCTTCCAATCGCCACATCCATCGATCCCGAGAAGCCAATGGAACGGAGACTCTGGAACGAAAGGGCATCGAAGCCACTTGCCACCATAGTCTCGATTTGGGTCGAATCCAGCGTAAGCCCATCCGCGAGGTCCACTTTCCTGAGACTCAGATTTCCCCCGCGGATGCCTTCGAGCTTCCCTCGCCCCTCGAGAAGCCCTTCGAGTTTCAGATCCGTCAGGAATTCAAAGGAAACGCTTCCCGGATCGCTTGCCGTAGAAAAAGTCGACACAGAGCCATCCTGATTCTGCAAAAGAGCCGAAACAGGATGGGACCCGGACACGTCGATCAGCGCCCCCGGCTCCAGGACAATGTCCCGAGCCGGCGCTTCAAGAGCCACTTTGCCTCCAGACACGGTTTTTACGCCGGGCGGCAAACCCTGGATCCGGAGTCCTCTTTCCGGCCGGTTGAATCCTCGGGCCAGAATGCTGCCTCCCCCTTCCAAGACAACGCTCTGCTGGGAGGCCTTAACCCTCACCTCGCCGCCCAAAGCCTCCAGGGTCCCGGCCATCTCAACAGCCGGTCCGGACAGCCCGATCTTCCCCTCCGGGGCAACCTGCACCGTAGCCCCGGGATCAATCCGGATCTTCGCAAGGGGATTGTCCTCCTCATCAATTCTCACGGCGGAGCCAGCTTCGAATTCCACAGAGGAGGGGCCAGCAAACTCGGGTCGCACTCGGACCAGGAGCTCTCCGCCTTTCGACCACTGCAACGGGTTCTCTCCCCGGTTGAAGGCTGCCGTGCTTACCGGTGCCTCCCCACCGAACATAGGAGGAGCCGAGCACAAATCGGAGGGAGCAAAATGGACTCCTCCGTTCACTGTAAGGTCATTTAGACTTTTCAACTTGATATGCGCAAAGCCCGTGTCGGCCAGACGGCTTTCGGCCAGCAGGAGCTTTCCTTTCAGAAACTCGGGAAGATCCGAATCGACTTCAAATCCAGAGGAAAGAAGCGGCGCCTTGGACACGACCGAAACATTCTCTGCGTGCAACGAGATCCGTCCTCCTTCCCTTTCGGGAAGGGAATGGCCTTTTAACTCTCCTGCGAGCAACAAAGCAGACCCTTGAAGGGAAAGGGACCCCGCATCCCCACCTCGGACCTTGCCGTCCGCATCGACTTCGTATCCTCCAGTCACGTCGAGTAAAGCGCCTCGGTGGACGACCAGCCCTTCTCCAGCGCGGTTCTTTTCCTCGATCGCAATCTGGCCCCCGTTGCGAAGCCCTCGCAGGAGCTTCTGACCCAAACCCTCGCCGACCTGAGAATTGTCGATCCTTTGTCCGCCCGTAGAAATCCGGCTTCCAGCTGCCAGATCGATTCGTTCTCGTACTGGCACATACCGAGGATTCAGCTCGCCCCCCAGCTCCACCAAGGCCGAAGTCACATTGTCCCGCGTCTCGATCCGCACCGATCCTGCCGGGACTTCGATGTTCCCGAAGTGCTGGATCGAACGCGCCTTCATCGCCAGGCTTCCTCCAGGAGCCAGCACGAGAGAGGCATCCGGGCTCGTTTTCACAAGCGTATTCGCATACAGCCCCAGACTGTCCAAGCCCGCGGCCGCGAACTTCGAGGCGTCGAGAACCGTGGCCATTGGACCTCCCCGTCCTTCACCGTAGTAGGCAGGGATAGGATCCGTTGGGCCAAAGTCCTCGGGCAGAGAGCTCAGGTTTGCAGCAAGAACGATCTCGTGGACGACCCTGTCGATGGACTGGGGAAAGGCACTGTCCTGAGGATCGCCGATCTCTACCCGCCCGGCTCGAGGCGCACGCCTGCCCCGAGCCATGAGCAAACCCAGTTCGTTCGTGGGTTCATTTTTCTCAGTCTGAAATGGCCCGGTCACGACCGAACCCAAAAGATCCCCGTCGAGGACGATTCGGCTCGCGATCAGCTTCATGGATCCAGCGTCAGCCCCTTCCACATAGCTCGGCACCCAGTCCATGACCGGCGAAGAGCCCCCGCAAAAAAGGCCTTTGAAGATTTCGGAAATCCCGTGCCGAGTGTAGCGGACTTCGTGCCCCCCTAGGACAGCGTCGTAGGCGACCCACTGGGGCGCTTCTCGAAGGTCGTAGATCTTCCGGACACACAGGAGTTTGGTCGTCCCTCCGGCCGAAGCCCCGTAGCGCAGGCCGCCTCCCGAGAAATCGACGGACCCGCCCGCCCGGATCACGATATCCCCGGAACTGGCCTGAATCTCGACCGTGCCGCCTTTCGTGCTGCGCTCAAGCGCAGTCTTCTCTTCTGCGGTGAGCGCGCCCGAGATGTCGCCAATGGCAGAACCTGCCGTGGCGTGGAAAACAACCTTTTCGCCTTGGAGCAATCCCCCTTTCTGGCCGTAGTCGTCCCGAAGCTCGACGCTGTTGAGCTGCATCTCAATGCGGTTCGTGTCCCCAGGAAGGTCCACCCAGGAGCCACTCACGTCGATCCGGCTTCCCTGATCGAGGTAGACCCTTTCCTCCGCTCGCATCGTGACCGTGCCAGAAGGCGCTTCCAGCGAGCCGCCATGCTCGATGCGTTTGACCGGAGTGGAGGGCGTGAGGGGGGAAGCAGGATCCAAGCCATCCATCTTGATCGCACCGGGCAGATAGGAAAAGGATTCGTGAACCTTCTCCGCCGAATCGCTCACAGGACAGGCTGTCACACTTTCGGGACTGGTGACGATTTTCTCCGAAGCCATCAGCTCGATTGCGCCGTTCCGCTTGATGGCTGTCACCGCCTGGGCCAACCCCTCCTGGCGGACCTCGCGGCCGTACATGCCCACAAGCCCCGTATCCGCGATCAGTTGGCCTTGTTTACGGTTCGCAGCCAGGCCCGGGGACGCTTTCACATTCACGACCAGAGCTGAACGCCGCGTATTCGGAGTCGTATCAGGCGACAGCTCTACCTCCGTTCCCGCGGCAAGGCCGATCTGGCCTAGAGGGGAGCGAATCGTGCCGCTGTTCTCCACATTCGGGCCGATCAGAAACACCGATCCGAGCTCGTCCGTCTCGATCGTCCCCTGATTGGATACTGTGCCGCCCGCCGCCGAATCCCCGCCGGACGCAAACCGGAGCAAGCCGGACAGAAACTTCTCCTGCTCCATCTCGAGGGAAGAAGCGACAACGGAATGAGCCGTCACTTTGGAGTCCGGGCCGAAGAGCACCCCGTTCGGGTTCACGAGATACACCTTGCCGTCGGCCGTGAGCCTGCCGAAGATCAGGCTGGGATTCTGATCGTAGATCCGGTTCAGGGCAGCCCAGTTCGCATTCCCCTGCTGATCGAAATGTGTCCAGGCTTCGCGGCCGATGTTGAAGGACTCCCAGTCGATGATGGCCTTGTCCTGCGCCTGGTGGACGACGAGCTTATTCTGGACCGGCTTCTGGATGGCCGAAACCCCTTGCACCGCATTTCGGAGAACCGGCAGCTCCTGTGCCACCGGAGCTGACGGCCCAATGCCCGCCCCCTGAAGTCCCGGAATCGCAGGCGCGCCGGCCCGGGCCAGCCCCGTCGGATAAAAGAGGCTCATCAAGAAGATCAAAAGGGTGTCGAATGCCAGAAGCCTGAATTCTTGTCTGCGTCGCAGCATCGCGTGGGTCTCTCTATATGCGAAGAAGCTTGCCGACGGCTCGAACGAATGAGTCCGGGTCTCTTTCGGCCCGCCTCAAAACTGGCCTTTTACCCTGAAGTGGATGCGACTGTCCCCAGAATTCGTGCGCTCCGTTTCTGTCAGAGCGACCGCCCAGTCCACCTCGAATTCGACAAAAGAGGTCACGTTGCCCCTTACGCCAAGGCCGACTCCCTGTAGGTTCGAGGATCTGCACTGGCCCGGCAGTGGATCCCTGAGCCACAGAGACGCGCGGTCATAGAAGACCCTGGGCGTAAGCCCGAAGGTTTCACCAAGACCGAAGAGGCTCGCGAGTTCGGGCCCATTCAGGGCCGCCACTCCGTGAAGGGCATGATCCCCCACCAGCTCGTTTTCCTTGTATCCGCGAACGCTTTCCATGCCCCCGGCCATGTACTGTTCGCTCGAGATCAAAGGCTCGGTGGCGTACTGCCCGTCAAGCTTGAGAAAGAGGCTCATTCCCGCCGGCAGATTTTGTGTCCGTTCCGCCCCAATCAGGCTGTATAGATAGTTCCCCCTGGCCTTGAATCGTTTGTCCTCGAACTCCTCTCGGTCTGTTACAAGCCCTCGGAAGGCAAGATTCACCATGGCGCTGAATCGGGTGCCGCCCCAGCTATCCGGCAAGGAGACGTTGTAGGCGAAAGACAGGGGCAGATAGGTGACCGGCGTCGCGATGTCTTGGCCCTCGCCCAGAAAACCCAGCGTCTCGTCGAGATCTTTATAATCCAACCCCATACTCAGAGTGTGCCCGTAGGAACCGAGCCGGGCCGGAAGCAGCCAGAATCGTTCTGGAGGCTGCCAGGAAGGCAGAGCCATGATGTAGCGGGCCCCGACGATCTGGCCTTGCCCGACCACTTCGAAACCCTCCCCAAAGGCCGTCTCGCTGTCCGACCAGATCCCATAAAGGGCCAGGATGTGATTCCGATTCCAAGGCATCGGCAGAAGATAGGAGCCCGCCACCACTTGAACTTCCTTCGGATCCTGAGGAGAGGTCTGATATTGGAGGGACACGGAGTGTTCCCGCTGCCAGAGATTGTCATAGCGCAGGATCGCGTTGAGTCGCAGATCGGTCGTGTCGTGTATGGACCGGTTGTTGATTTCCACGCTGCCGTGAACCGGAAGTCTGTCCTTGACCTTGAGCTCCACCTCCACCGTTCCCATGTCTCTACCCGGCATAAGGACCGGCGCAACTTTGATGTCCGGGTTGCGGTTGATTCCGTTAAGCTCTTCCTGGATCTTGGGCGTGTACAGGATCGAGCCCGGCGCCAGGGAAGGCAGAGCCCTCAGGATCGTCTCCCGGGTGAAATACCGGTTTCCGGTGACCCGAATCCGGGAGACCGTGCTTTCGATGACCTGGAGCTTGACGATGCCATCTTCCAGAGTCTGAGGAACAGGGATGTTCACCATCACCGATATGTAGCCGCTTTCGTGGTAGGCTTTCTCGAGAGCCGCTCTCGCCTTTTCCACGTCCTCTGCGCTCAAACCCGCTCCGGTGAATGGCGATAGGATCTCCCGGATTCTCTCCTCTTGGAAGATTGTATTGCCCTCGACCGCATAGCCCCGGATGTCGAAGGAAACATCCCCTTCTTCCTGCTGAGCCTGGACCGGCATGGCCAGTGCCCAAAGAATGAGCAAGCTTCCAACCTGAAAGAACCGATTCTTTCTCCGGTCTTCGCAGGGGCACCTCCCAAACCCTGGCCAAGAGTCCTTCATCGTCCGCCCTCCAAGTTGAACCCAAGAAACACCCACCCAGACGTCCCGTCAGCTCCGCGCGTCCTGGCCAGTTGTCCACCGTTCCAGTTTCTCGAGGAGGCCACGGGCGGTCACAAACCCTTCCTGCTTGCCCAGTACGGTTCCCATCGGGCTCAACAGAAGGAGAGCCGGAAATGACGTCTGCTCGCACACCACTTGCAGATCTGCGTTCTCAGCTGAATCCACCCGGATCCAAACAAAGCGATCTTCCATCGCCCTGAGCCTGGGATCCTCCAAGGTTTCGTCCAGAAGCTTTCGGCTCCAGGGACAATCCGAGGCGTACAGCACAAGAAGAGCTGGCATCCCTGTGATCCGGGCGGCGTCCATTCCCGCCTGATAGTCTTCAATCCAATGGATCTTCTTGCCTTGGACGGCTTCTGCCTTGGTTACGGCCGAAACAACCCATTCCACGAGAAGAGCCTCCCCAGCCAGAGGATGGTTGAAGTCGACCGTAAAAAAGTCCTCGTCGGCGGATACGATTTTCCCCTTGCGCTTCTCGTGTTCGAAAGGCGCTCCGATCAACGGATCCAGCCGGGTGACGATCTCCTCTGCCTGCACCGAAACCTCGGTCGTGCCAAAAGGTTCGTCGATCCGCTTTCCGTTTTCAGCGAGATTCTCGAGCGTCACCTCTCGAACCGTGGCGCTCACAACGCGCGTATCGAAATAGGGAACCCAGTTCAGCGACTGCCCTTCCTGCGGGAGCAGGCCGAAGGTAGCAGCGAACTCCTCGACGCTGATCTTGAGGATTCGGGGAGTCTTCCGAACCCTGGGGAACCTCAACACTTTCTCGGGATCGCGAGGGCCATAAGCTTCTTCCGGAGGGATGCGGAGAGTCCCGCCTTCACCAAGCCGAGCGCCCATCACGGCCTGACTGAGATTGGGGATGGAGGCATCCCGGCCGGCCAAAACAAACTCCGTCTTGGAGTTGCGACGATCTTCGAGCGAGGAGAGCCCCGCCGAGGAGGAATCGCCTCGCCCATCGGTTCCGGCCACAGGAACCTCCTGGCCCGATTCGGTGCGCACAGAATATTGGATCTCTGCGATATCCCCCTCCTCGACTCGGGTTCCGTCTCCGGCCCTGCTCCTATTCCCATCCTTTGCCTCGGCTTCCGGGGCTTCCAGAGCAGCAGCGTGAATCCTGCACTGCAAGATCTCCCCACCAAAAGGGTGCCCGAAATCCAGGGTAAAGGTCTCTTCTGTGACTTCCGTGACTCTTCCGACCAGGGAACCCACTCGAACGAGGGTGCCTGTGCTCACGTCCAGTTCGATTTCGTAATGATCTCCCTTGTCCTGAACTCTACCCAGACCGAAGTCCGTTCCAATCTCACCCCCGGATTCAGGCGTAACCCGTAACCTCACACTCTTGTCGTCCCAAGAGGAAACAACTCCCAGGAACCCAGGCTCCAAAACGACCTGCTGTCCCAACTCGGGCCCCTTGCCTTGGCTGAAACGCAAAAAAAACTCCTGGGTCATGGTCTTCTCTTTGGTGCGCTTCCTTACCCGCGCCATCTGGAGAAACCGCTCTGAATCCTTGAGACCAGGCGGTACTTCGGCCGAAAGGGCGACCTTACGGGTTTCTCCAATTTTCATCCCCACAAGGGCCTCGGAGAGCCTCGCGTGCAAAACCGATCGCATCTCCTGCTGCTCCTTCGCTCCGGATGCGGATCCGACGGAGCCAGCCCTCAGAACGGGCTCCCCCTGGGTCTCCCCAGCCACGTATAATGGCGACTTGCGGAAGAAACCGTCCTTTGCAACTCTTTCATCCGTTGTCGCCACGAGATCTCCGTTGGGCAGCGTGCACGTATACTCGACTCGCACGCGGTCTCCTGGAACAATCAAGCGCGGCGGGGCTTTCGACCAGCAGCCAGATACCCCCAGGCCCACAGCGAACAGAGCCACAACAAGGCTGGCCAGAAAACCCTCTCGTGTCGATCTCATGGTCCGTTCAGTCTCCCCACAGGGTCTTCCCTTCTCGGCTACAGAGTTTCGGTCCGTAAGGCAAAGGTCCTCTCGTCCACAGAGATCCTTTTTCTCACACGCCTGTTATTGCGTCGTTATCGGATTGTTAATTTTTGGTTGCTTCTTTGCCGCTTGCTCGGGGCCTGCCGGTGCACACTTGCAAAAAGAGGAAGGGCGTCCTAAGACGCCCTTCCTCATCATCTGGACGAAAGTGATCTTGAACTTTCGATTCGCCGCTCTCTTACTTGAACTGGGGCATCGCGAAATCGTTGGCCTTTTCCACGTTCATTTCGCTCTGGGTCGCCCAGAAAGCCGCCTTGGAAGCTGGCAGGTTGGCCGGGTCCTCGGCAAAGGCGTTCAGCAGAACCATCCACGGATGGTGGACCGGATCGCTCGGGTTGCACTCATAGAGCCACTGAGCAGACCAGAAGGAGTAGACGCCGTTCGTGATGTGGACCTTCTGGGCCGGGGCGCCTTCGTAGTTGACCGCCGCCACGTTCGGGTAGGAAGTCAGGGACTGGTCCGCGTCGGCATACCCCACCGCGGCGTAGGAAGCGGTCGACTGGCCGCCGTTTTCGTTGATGCATCTCATCTCATCCGCAGCACCGTCGTTGAACCACACATAGGGAGCGTCTTCGTAGGTCACCAGGGGCCAGTCACCCCGCATCACGGCCGCATCGAGGGTGGCGTGGGTTCCGGATCCAGCGTGCCGCAGGCAGGCGATGATGTCCTTGTTCACATAGGACGGACCGAAATCGCTCCAGTTGTAGGCCTTTCCGGAGAAGATCATGAGAGCCATAAGCCGGGTAAGATTCGTCAGGCCGGGGTTCGCTGTATTGTTTTTGAAGAACCCGAACGGAACGATCACCGGTCGGTAGTACGTCATGCCGGTTGTGTTGACGGGAGAGATCGTCCGGTCGATGTGCCCGCCGCCGAGATGCCCCCTGAGCTGGCCGTGGCTGCTCTGCTGAAAGGTCTCGCCTGCCACGTCCGAGGCGCCGATCGTGACCAGTTTGCAGGCCAGACCGTTTACGACACCCGTGGAGAAATTGGTCTGGGTCTCGTCCGCCATCTCACGGTAGCGAGGACCCTGGCCAGAGCAGTTCGGTTGGCCACCGGGAGGGACCTCTCCCTTGCAGGCGTAAATCCCGTCGTAAGATGCCTTTGCGGAATACCGAATGTAGACGGTGTCCGCACCGCAAGTGCCCCTCGTGATGCCGTGCTTTTTGGTCGAATCTTCAGCCTGCTGAACGTTCGTGCAGCCCCGGCTCAGCAGGAAGTTGTCTGCCGCATCGTTCCAGAACAGATACTGGGCCGACGCGCCATAGAGATTGATGTCGATCGTGGCCGCCTGCGCCGCCACCGCCGTCAGAAGCAACACCGAAGTCATGAGAGCTGCTGCCTTGAATGTCCTCTTCATGATTCCTTACTCCTTTTTTTCCAGTTTCAGTTTCCAATGCGGTTGGAGCCGAACGTCCCGTGTCCTCGGGAGGATCAGGTCCGAACCCCTTGACGGAGTTTCCTCCAGACCACGACGCCCGCCGGGAGAAGCACGAAAGCCAAATAGTTCAATGCCTTGCCGGTCTCGCCCGCTTTCGAGGCCCCGACAGTAGAGGCTGCCTGCCAATCCTGCTGCCCGCCGCTTGTCACCGTAAGCCGCCAGTCTTCGTCGTCAAACCCGTAAGAGTTCGTCGCGCGAATCGTCACCGTGAAGGGGCTGCCCGCAACCACCGGGTTTTCCCAGAACACCACGCCCGTGGCGGGATTGATCGTCATGCCGGCCGGACCTGCAACCAAAGACCAGGTAACAGGAAGAGCCCCCTGAAGGAGACTCGGGACAGGACCTGTATAGGGAACGCCCTCGGGCGTCGAGGCATCCCCGATTGGTGCAATGACCGGGGCCCCATAAGGCTGGAACGGGCCGGCTGCGATGCGGATCCGGCATTGGTACGGGTTTCCGCCCGGTCCTGGCACCAGCACGACTTCACGGTTGACTCTGGCGAACTTGTACAGATACATGGTAACCGAACCCTGTCCGCCCGGATCGAGCTCTGCAAGCGTCGCCTCGCCGTCAAGATAGTCGGCGTTGAGACCCGCATACTGACCGGGGGTCGCCCCTGAGTCCATCTTGTTCCAGTAGGAGTTGGGCGCAGTGGCGAGCCCCGCGGCAGGATTCGTTCCGATCGTCTTGTAGAAAGTGCCTTTCACCACGTCGTCGGCCCCGAGGAACGCGCTCCAGCTCGAACTGATCACCCGCGGCGCAGTCGGCTTGGTCGTGGCAAAGAAAACGTGATTGTCCTGCGAACCGCTGTATCCGTAAATCCCCACGCGAAGGTCGGCCCAATTCGGGTTTGTGACAAAAGCGGTTTTTTCTACCGACACGTTGAGTGTGCCGACGGTGGAAAAATCAAAGGTGGCCAGCGAGATCCCCAGATCGTGCCCCACATCCGCGTCGTCGCTCTTGTAAAGCGACAGCGTAAGGCCTCCTGGTTCGAACGCTGCCCTCGCCTGGACGGCCAGTCCGAGGACCAGGAAGGCCGCCACGAGAAGGACAAAGAACCGCTTCATTTCGCTCTCCTTCTTTGAACGATGTTGTTTCCTCTTTCGCCTTCAGGCAGCCCGGCTGCCCGAACCTTTCGGGCCCGCGGCTTTCCGCCAGCCGGTCGGCTATAGGCTTTTTCTGAAGGTTGGCCCAAATGGGCCAGTCCGAACTGAATCGTCTGCTTTGTTCAGGCTCTCTATCACCCCCTTTCTGAGCCTCCCTTTTGCTTCGAGTAAAAAACGAAGCCCGATCGCGGAGAGAGGAGCTTCCGGATCGGGCTTCCTGGTCCCCCCGGAGGGGTCAGCAAAGTTCCCAAGCATCAATTGAGGGCAGTCTACGGAGCCTCAATTAAAGCCGTGTGTCGTTTCAGTTGAGTCTTCATGAAATTTCCACCCTCTTGCGGCGGGCCAGCCACCATAGACCGAGAACCGTGGTTCCGAGGACAACCAGGAGTCCCCTTTCCCCTCTCCAGTCTCCCACGCCGCCACTGCTGGAGCCCTCGTCGCCGTGCATGGCGCTGGCGATGAAGCAGCAGCCGCTGCAGCCGCCCCCGCCACCGCCTCCTCCGCCACCGCCGGAGACCGACGCTGTCTTCGTGAACATCGAGAAATGGTCTACTTCGCAGAGCAGAACCTGGTTCTCCTCATCCACGAGACTTACGGAGATCTTCTTCCATACCGCCGCGAACGGATCGTACGTGTAGAGACTCAAGTCCGCAGGATCCGTCACACCCGCCTCCTGCAGGTCCGTCTCCGTATAAGGAAACTCCAGGGTCACCGATTCGTTGAACACCATGCCCTCAGGGCCGAACACCACGACCCTGCCCAAGGCCTTCACGTTCGAGGGGAGGGGCGGCGCATTCGTCACCACGCCGATCGTGATCGTGGCGTCCTGCGGGAGTGCGCCGGGTGGAATTCTCACGGCCACGCCCCGAATCGGACTGTCGGAGTCCGTTACCTCAAGGATCTCGGTCGTGTCCGACGAGGCCTCCACGCGCTTCGAGGCTACGATCTCCACCGCGGTCCCCGGACCAGCGGTCTTCAGCGTGAAAACGCCAGTGGCGGTCCAACTGCTGCTCACGTCCCCACGCTTGGCGCGGGCCCGCCAGTAGTAGGTCGCATTGTCGTTCAGAACCGTTTCGACGGTCCAGGATGTCGTCTCGCTTCCCTCCGGCTCGATGGACGAATCCACGAGCGTCGACAGCCCCGAGTTCGCGTACAGCTCGAACTCCACTTCCAGGTCCCCACCGGACGAGGAAGGGGAATTGGCAACCGTGAGCGTCGGGGTCCGGGTGGTCACCGTGGCGCCGCGGATGGGGCTGGAAAGAGTCGGTGGCAAGGGCGGGCCGCCTACGTTGACCACGAAGGAGACCAACCCTGTCCAATCGCTCGCCCCGTTGCCCGCCACCCCTTGATCGTCCAAGGCCCGGACGCGCCAGAAATAGGTCGCTCCATCTTGCAGGGTCACGTCCACGGTCCAGGAGGTCGCCTCTGTCACGGCCGAGTCCAGAAGGTCGGACATTTCCTCGTCGCCGTAGAGTTCGAACTCGTAGAAAATTGCATCCGAGTCCGGATCGGTCGAGGCATAGACTCTCAACGTCGGTGTCAGGCTCTGCACTTCGCCGCCGTCGTCAGGTTCTCGGATCGTGGGCACGCTCGGCGGATTGTTTTCCAGGTTGACAAAGAACGAAGCCGCTGCCCAAGGACCAAAAGCCTGCCCGTCCGATGCTCTCGCTCTCCAGTAGTGGGTCGTATTGTCCGCAAGGGTTGATGGCTGCCACGAAGTGGTCCCTCCGGCTCCCTCCTGAATTCCGGCGGATTGCTGCAGATGCGGGCTGTCAAACGTGTCGACCCGATCCACTTCGAAGAAGTAGGTAAGAGGATCGCCGTCCGGATCCGTCGCATTCCCCACTGTCAGCGTGGGGCGAAGCGTGTCGACCGCAGAGCCGTTCGCCGGACTTGAGACCAAAGGAGCCGAGGGCGACTGGTTTCCTGTCGCGCTGACCGAAAACGTCCACAGACCCGTCCAGCCGCTTGCCTCGCCCTCTGAATCGCGAGCCTGAGCTCTCCACCAGTAGGAACTCCCCGGTTGCAGGTTTGTATCGACCTGCCAGGAAGTGCTGCCTCCGGTCCCCTGGGAGATGCCTGTGGCAGAAGTCAGCAAATTCGTCCCGGCCGCGTTTGAATACACCTCGAACTCGTACGTGAGCTCGTCCAGGTCCGGATCCGTTGCGTTCGTCACCTGGAGAATGGGCCTTGTCTCGGTCACAGACGAACCATCCGGCGGAGAACTGAGGGGAGGCACAGAAGGCGGATCGTTTTCGGTGTTGACGAAAAACCTCGCCGTGCTCATCCAGGCGCTGCACACGTCCCCAGCGCAGGCGCGGCTTCGCCAGTAGAAGGTCGTATTGTCATCGAGGGCCGGGCTGACTTGCCACTGCGTCAGGGTCGTTCCTTCCGCGACACCGCCTGCCGAAGCCGCGAGAGAAGTGAGCCCGGAATCGCTGTAGACCTGAAAGTCGTAGGTCAGAGGGCCCCCGCCGGAAAAACTGCCGTTCTGGACGGAGAGAACCGGCGTGCGGGTCGTAACCTCGGATCCGTTCGGAGGGGAATGAAGGGTCGGCGCAGAGGGCGCAGCAGCCGTAACCGTGAGAAGCCAGGTTTCGTCGTCGCTCCCGGCCGTGTTCGTGGCCCGGATCGTCACTGTGTGCGGACTGCCCGTCGTAGTCGGGTTCGGCCAACTCACCACGCCGGTCGAGGCGTTGATCGTCATGTTGGCCGGGCCCACAACGAGAGACCAAGTCACAGGAAGGGACCCCTGGGACAACACCGGGGTCGGACCCGTGTAGGGGACGCCCGCAGGAATGGATGCGTCCGCTATGGGCTGGATCACAGGAGCCACAGCGCCAGTGGGAGGATTCAGAAGAGTGCTCCCGTTCGATCTCAGCCGCAGGACGGCGATGTAGGGCGTCGAAACGCCGGGCACCAAAAACACATCGCGGTTCACCCTTTCGAATTTATACAGGTAGAAGTCCACATATCCAACGCCGGAAAGCGCTTCGAGCGTTGCCTCCCCAACCTCTGGGTCCCCGTTCAGGCCGGCGTACTGGCCGGGGGTCGTCGCGGAGTTCATCTTGACCCAATAGGATCTGAACTCGCTGGGAAGGCCAACCACGGTGGCTGTCGTGCCCAGCTCGGAATAGTAGGCCTGCACGCCGTCCGCCGCGCCTAGAAAGGATCCCCAGCTTCTGCTGACCACACTGGGAGCGGTGTTCTGGGTGGTGGCGAAATACGCGTACGTGCCGTCAAAGGCGAAAAGCCCTGCCCGGAGGTCGGCCCAGTTGTTCGTGGTCACGAATTGCGCGAGGCTAAAGGATCCCGGAGGTGAGACCTGAACGTTCTGCTGGTTGAGATTAAACGAGAGAAGGTTGAGCAGATGCGTCCCCACCTCCACGTCGTCGCTTTTGTACACGACCTGAATGAGACTGCCGGTTTCGAAGTAGGCCTGCGCTCCTCCAGGGGCACAGAGGCTCGCAAGAAGAAACGCTGCACACAAAAACAGCCCGAAACGCCTTTCGAGGATCCGGGCCCCTCGCTTCGGCGCGCATGAATCGTACGGTTTCATCTTTTTCTCCACATGATTCTTGGAGACCGACGTCCTTTGCTGTGCAGGGAAACGGGTGGTCGACCGGGGGCACCAGATCTTTCTACTCCTTGAGAACCTCTTGGAATCTCTCCACCCTGCCAATGCTTCCCTGGCTGTAATTGATCTTGATGTAACCGGTGAATCCTTCTTCCTCGAGGTCTTTCAGGTATTCGAAAAGCCTCCGAAGCTTGTTCGGCCTCTCCCTGCCTCCTTCGCTGGCACTCGGGTCCTGAGGCTGGAAAGAATCGCCGGAAACATTGCAAACGTCTCTGTTCATCTTGGGTTGCGCCTTCTTACCGAGAGCCGGTGCCCTCATGGCCTGACTCCTTCCTCAAAGGAAACCCGCAATGCGAAGGTCCCGGCCGGAACCTTGCAGCGGCTCGCATCACGAACCCCGCGGTTACGGGCCGGTTTTCTGGAACCAGCGCGGTCCGAGGACCTCATATCGCACGGGGGTGACGCTCGTATCCACACCGATCACAAACCAGCCCGCCCACTTGTTCTTGGTCACTGTACTCCAAACGTTTGAAGGAAGAAGGAAGCTCGTGTCATAGGTCCAGTAGCTTTTCACGCTGTACTTGCCCGATATGGGCAGGACCAGATACAGGCCGTACACGTCGTAGGATCCGGCAGTCCATTCGAAGGTGGGCGCGCTCGAGAGCCTGGCCCCGTTTGCCGGCCGCACCATCTCGAAAGGAGCCTCGACCGGGTTCAAAACCGTGCTCCCGTCAGAGCGGATTCTCAAAACGGCTTGGTAATCCGCCGTGGCGCCAGGGACCAGATAGACTTCCCGGTCCTGTCTGCGGAACTTGTACAGATACATGTCAACGTAACCACCGGCCGCGTCCAGGGCCTCCAGCGTGGCCTCTCCAAGTGCAAAATCAGAGTTGAGGCCCGCGTACTGGCCAGGTGTGGTTCCAGAGTTCATTTTGACCCAGTAAGAGCTGAAATGGGTGGGCACGCCGATCACGGTCGGGCCTGCGCCGAGGGTATCGTAGTAAAGCAACACGCCGTCCACGGCGCCGATAAAGGAACTCCAGCTCCGGCTGTTCACAGAGGGCGCCACGCTCTCCGTCGTAGCGAAATAGACGTAGGTGCCGTCGTAAGCGAAATACCCCAGGCTCAAATCCGCCCACTGATTTGTGGTCACGAACTGGTTGAGGTTCACCGTGCCCGCAGGCGCCAGGGTCACGTTCTGTTGGGCGAGATCGAAGTCCGACAGATTGAGCAGATCCGTCCCAACTTCGACATCATCGCTTTTGTAGACCACTTGTACGAGGCTTCCCGTGTCAAAAGCGCAGAAGCCGGAGCTAGCAACCCCAAACGTTGCGACGAGAGCCAAAACCCACGAAATCCATCTCTTCGCGCTTCTTTTCATGGAGATCTTCCTCCTGAAACGGGTTAGAACTTCATCCTTCCATTGCTTTTGCTCGGTTTGCCCGGGACATCCGGTTTGCTCGAGCCCGACGGGATACAGGCAGACGAAATCCACCTTACCTCGCAGCCATGAATACAGCCCCTACGTTAAGAGGATGTGACGCGTGCGTGAACATCCTGTTTCCGTTGCGTGAAGCTTCCGCAAACAGAGAGGGCCCGTCTCCCGAGTCCCCATGTTATGAACTTGTCACGGCGCCTTCATCGAACCGAAAAAATCTTCGGATAGACTGGCTTGAAAGAATGCTCACGCGGGACCCGGCTTCCGCCCAAGCTGTGCCGGAAGGATCTGAGACAGCAAAGGCCGAGCCGTGCAAAACGCGAGGACCCCTGGCGACATGTTGCGGTCAAAAGAACAAGAAAAGGGACATGAAATGAGACTCCATGACGAATTCACTTTGAAGGCGACTTCGGCAGGATGGCCTGACTCCGGGCCCAAAGTCCTCGTGGATGCTCAACAAACCCGCAGCATGCCCAAGTTTCTGAAAGCGGCGGACCTGCACGTGCACACCTATTACTCCGAGGACGTTTTACCCGCGCCTTCGAACGATCCCATCCGGCTTTACGCCGAGGCCAGGCGCAGAGGCCTTCAGTTCATCTCCTTCACCGACCACGAAACCATGGACGCCTACGATCGAGTCGGATGGCAGCGAGAGGGGCTGGTGCCTGGCGTGGAACTGAGCATTCTGGACCGGAGGAACGTAGGCCACACGATCCACGTGAACGTTTACACGCTGAATCAGGGCCAGTTCAGGACGCTGAGGGAGTTGGCCTCACGAAAAAGAGACCTGGAGACTTTTCTGTCTTTCCTGGCCTCCGAGCGGCTTCCGCACACGTACAACCATCCGTTCTGGTTCGAGAGAGGTGAAAAGCCGAATATCCGGGCCGTTCTCGATGTGGCCAAGATCTTTCCTGTGATCGAGTACAACCGTGGGCGCACGCGCTCCCTCAATCGTCTGGCGCTGGCTCTGGCGGACCACTACGGCAAAGGAATCGTGGCAAACTCGGATTCCCACACCGGCAGAACGCTCGGGTTGGTTCGCACGTACGCCGCCGGGGAAACCTTTGAGGAATACTTCGACAATGTTCGCACGGGAAAATCCTGGATCCTCGCTCAAGACATGACGATCCGCGGGCTCGTGGAAGAAGCCAACGAATGGATCCGCCAGTTCTTCGCTCGTCACCCTTCGAGGGCGAACCCGGAGGCAGTCCCGAGCGAGCTGGGGCCCAAGCCCCTGGGATGGCTCCTGGGACTCCGCAGGCGGGACGGACTTCTCGGTGACAATCTCCTTTGGAGAACCTTGGAGCGCTGCCTCTACGCGCTCTCCAATTCAGCCGTGATCCAGTCCCTTTACGTTCGCTCCCAGGAGATGCTGGCCCTGCGCGTGCTCAAGCAGTTGCCAATCCTCCTCGCTCCCTATTCCCTGGCCCGAGACGCTACGTTTCTGCTTTAATATGCGCAAGGGGATAGAAAGGGATTAACGGACCGTTGAAGAGTGGGCAGGGCTCTACCCTCTTCGGCGGCCAGCCCTTGGCTGGTTCCTAGCCCGCCCTTGTGGCGCAGAGACCTTATGGCGTTCCGTGCGTTCACATCGAGCACTCCAATCTCGCGCCCACAATTGTGGGCAGGAGACCTTCGCAAAACCCTGCCCCGGGTCTTCCTGGGCGTCCTTGGATGCGCCGCCCTCGACACAGCCTTTGGTCTTGTCCTGTCGCGACGTCACGCCGAGGCGATCCAAGCCAAGGCGCGACTCTTCCTGGAACATGGCCTTCCGACGGTGATCCGGCCAGACGATCCGCATTTGACTGATTTGTCGTTTCAAGGGGGCGCCGCTGTTCAGCTGGGCGTCGCCCTCGGGGTTATCACCGGCCTCCTGGCAGCGGCGGTAGAAGCCTTTCTGGGGATCCTCCAGAGACGTTGGGGGCAACGTGCCCCCTGGCTGCGCTTTCTTCTGGCGCCGATCTACCTTCCGTTTCTTTTCAGCAAAGAAGCCCCCTTTCTCTCCTTGCTCTGCGCGCTGCTCACGCCCCTGGCGTTTCGGATACCCTGGATCTGGGACAATGGAGAGATCCCCTCGCCGAGAAAAGGAGATCCCGTTCGTACAGGGTTGTTTGGCCTTCTCTTCGTTCTTGTCGGAGCCAGTCTCGTCGGATTTTCTCCCCATCGTGGCCGGGACACTTTGATAGACTTCCCTGTGGGCCGCAGCATCGTTCATTTCTATTACGAACACACGCCGCTGGCCGCGCACGTCATCCAGCCGCTCCGCCATCTCGCACAGAAAGTGATCGTCCAGTCCGACAAACTCCCGCATCCCACAATTCTGCCCCACGGCACGCTCTGGATCGCGACGACCGATCCCTGCGCCGTGAGAGGTGCCAGTCTTGTCCTCTGCGCAGAACCTGGCGAGTGCCCTTGCTACCATCTCTCCAGCTTCGGAACAGAAGCGAACGGGATCCGTCTTCTCGAGAAAGCCAGTCAAGAAATCGATCCGAACCGGGCGGTCCGCCGGGGCGTGCGAACCGCTGTGCTGTGGGGACTGCCCGCACTCGCACTTCTTGTAGCGACCTGGCTTGGCTTGATCGCTGAGGATCTTTGGCAGAGAGGGAGGAAGGAACGCCTCCCTGTCCTCGCCGGATGCCTGATCCTGGCTGGATTGCTCCTGTGGACCCATTTGGAGCGCACTCTGACGAGGCTCGACCCGAGCCGACTTCAGACGTACGCGCGTTCCGGCTGCACGCACAAACGTTATCTGGCGTTGACTCAGTTCCCGGATCAAGTGGCAGAGGAGGATCTGGAACGTCTTGCGTCGGACCCGAGTCTCAAAGTCCGGCATATGGCTTTTATCGAAATCGGAAGGCGAGGAAACAAGCGGTTTGAACACATCCTGAAAAAAGGCGTCGAGGACCCGGAGCCTCTGGTCCGCGCCAAGGCCATTGCAGCTATCACCCAAACCTCGCCGCAGTTCGCCCTGGCCGTGCTCGAAAGAATCCTGGCCACGGACCCCTCGTGGTACGTGCGGGACAACGCATTCAGAGCCTCCTTGGCCGTTCAGCCCTCGCACAAAGGGGCCCACGGATTCCCCTGAGGTCACGAGCGCCGGGTGGTTCGTCGTCCCAGGAGGGATCAAAGCTCGAACCATGCGGCGGGGTCTGGGAACCGCTGCGGGCTCCCCGGAGATGGCGCGCTCGCTCAAAGGACCTTTTCGGGAGGGGACACCACCGCTTTCCGGCCCACGGGCTTGAACACGAGAAGAAGAGCCGGCAGGACCAAAAGATCCCCCAGTATGGCGCTCGCCATGGTGAAGCTGATGAGCATGCCGAGGTTGCGGGTGTACTGGAAGTCCGAAAAGAGAAAGATCAGGAACCCCACGACCAGGATGACGCTCGTGATGATAATGGGCTTGCCCGTACTTTCCAGGGTTCTCTCGATCGCGGCCGGATAGCTCCCGTCTTTGCGCAGTTCGAGCCTGAACCTCGAAAGGAAATGGATCGTATCGTCGACCGCGAGCCCCAGGGCGATCGCCGCGATGGGCACGGTCATGAAGTTCAGGGAAATTCCGAAGACTCCCATGGTCCCCAGGGTGATGAGAATCGGAATCAGGTTGGGAACCATGCAGAGGAGGGCCATTCGGAAAGAGCGAAACAGGGCGACCATGATCGCCAGGATGGCCAGGGCAGCCACGAACAAGCTCTGCCTGAAGCCGTGCAGGATGGGAAGGAACGTGTTGGCCAGCATCATGTTGGTGCCTGTGGCGTAGGTGCGCACCTCCGGTACCGGACCGAACTCCCTTTTCACGTAAGGCAGAACGGCCCCCATGAGCCTGCTGTAGTGATAGAAGTCGTGGTACCGGAAGCGGATCGCCACAGGGGTCGCGGAAAAGGCCGGGTCAAAAAACCGCGCCAGCAGCCCGTCTCCGTCCGAGAGACCAGCGGCCAGCAAAAGTTCGGCCACGGCGCTCGAGTCCGCTGGAATCCGGTACTCAGCCGGGTCGCTGTCGTGGAACCGGAAGTTCAGGTACTTGACGAGATCGGCGGCGGACACGACCTGGTCCACGCCCTCCTGGCTGCGGAGGAATTCAGAGAGAGCGTCGATCTTTTCCAGCAGAGCCGGGTCCTTCATCCGGTCTGGCCGGTGGCTTTCGACCACCACGAAAAAGGGGATGAACCCGCCCACCTCGCGTTCGATGTAGTGCATGTCCGAAATGACCCGAGAGCGGGTGACGAACTTGCCCGGGTCGGTTTCCACGTGGAGTTTTTTCGTGCCGTAGGCACCGAGAACGAGCGCCAGCCCCGCGACCGCGAGAATCAAGAACGGGCGCGCCTGCACGAACCGCGCCAGCCTCCTCAGCACGCCGGCAAGAGCCTGGTAGGGAGGAGGCCCTGCGCTAAGGCCTTTGGTGTCTGCCATGTTCAACCCGATGGGCAAGATCGTCATGGCCAAAACAAAGGCAAATCCCATCCCCACAGCGGTGAAAAGGCCGAAAAGCCTCAGGGGCGCCAAGCGGGTTGCGGCCAAAGAGGCGAACCCCACCATGGTGGTCACCGTGGTCAGAAAACACGGCAGGGCCATGAGCCGGACCGTCTGCCGAAGCGCCTCTGTTTTGGTCTTGCAGGTGTGGCGGCAGTCCTGGTATTGGCTCAGAATGTGGATGCAGTCCGCGGTCCCGCACACGAAAAGGATCGTGGGGATCATGGCCGAGAGGAAATTGAGTTCGCTTCCGGCCAGGTACATGAAGCCGACTGTCCAGACCACGCTCAGACTCACGGCCACGAACGGGAGAAGCACGCACAGGTAATGCCGGAACACGAGGTACATGGAGACCACAAGGAGCACCATGCCGATCGGAAGAAGGGTGCTGAAATCCCTGCGCAGCACCCGGAACACCTCGGACCTGCCGATCGGCGAGCCGGCGAGGTAATAAACGCTTCCGCCGCCTGCGCCGGAAAAGGCGGCGTTAATCTCGGCCAGCACCCGGTCCCTTTCGCTTTCGCTCAGTCTGGCGTCCAAGGTGATGTCGAACAGGGTGTTTTTCCGATCCCGGGACACAAGGAGGTTCTTGTAGAGCGGGTTTTGCTCGATCTGGTGTACGAGGGCGTTTTGAGCTTCCAACGTCTGGGGAAGGTTTCTCAGCAACCGCGCGACTTCGATCGTGCCGTCCCGGGCAAAGACATCCTGGGCGTTGCCGAGCGAAACGACCCGGGTTACCCCCTCGATGTCCTCGAGACGCTCGGTGATTCTGCGAACTCGCTCGAGGTGGAGCTTTTCCAGCACGTTTTCGGCCGAGTAGACGCCCACCACGACCTCGTCGTAGCCGAACTGCTCGAAAAAGGCCTTGAGTTGGGGATAACCGGGGTCGTCCTTGTACAGGAGTTCGTCCGGCCGCTGATTGAGATCGACTCGAAGGGAGAAAAAAGCGAGCACGACCGTGACAACGACGATGGCTGCCAGAATGGGCCTCTGCCAGGCAATGATAAGGGGCGGGGACTCTCGAGAATGCATGGGACTTCTCCCGGCACGGGTTCTTTGTGGCGACGGCTAAACAAATCCCGTGCCAAAGCGCCTCAAAAACGCGCCCGGATGCACACAGATCGAGCCTATCGGCCGGAGCGAGCGCTGAGTCCCTGGGAGGCCTTTAGGTCTCCAGGAGGGGCTAGCTCCGCCGCGGCCGCCTTCATTCGCACCCACGGGAGCCCGCGATCCTTGCAGTCGCGCCTCCCACGCTGCCGGTTGTCCACGATGGCTCACAGGAGTGAGAAGGGGCCGTTTCCGGCAGGCCACACCTGGGATTATTTTGGATAGCCTATACATTCCAGGCCCTTACAAGGCCATTCCCTTTTTGATCTCCGATTTTTCTCGCCCGGGGCGTGTCCGAACGTACACACTAAAGCATCGTCCGGCCCGTGTTTCCTCCATGACGGTCACCTCCGGGCCGAAAATTTTTCTTGCCAACGGGTGCGCGGAGTGTTTATAAGTCCTGTAAACTTTTTACGCGGTCTACTGGCCTCAACGTGCAGCCATGCTGAACACGGCTCTGCACCACAAGTTCCAGATCCGCCTTGCCGACTACTTTTTCAGAGCCAAGGTCATCCTGGGCTGCGTTCTCATTGCCTTCACCCTTTTCGTTCACACCTTTCAGTTCCTCGAGGGCATCAAGCCGGCTCCGGTTATCGGAACGCTGCTGGCAGAGATGGCGCTCTTTCTCTTTTACTTTTTCCTGCGCAGGCAAAAACCCGAGTGGGTTCTGCCTTACAACGCCGCGACTCTTTTCGTTGACGTTCTGGCCATTACCGTGGCGCTCCACTTCACGGGCGGAGTCTACTCCATGATGTGGAGCTTCGCCTACCTGCTGCTTCTGGCCGTAGCCAGCCTGTTCTTCTCCCGGAGAGGGAGAATCCTCTATGCGGTCTACATCTTCCTGGCGTACTCCTCCCTGTTCCACTTCGAACGAACGGGCGTGGTCCCAAGGCACAACATCTTCCGCGTGCCCGAAAGCTTCGGCCTGGATCTGTTCTGCTGGGCCAGCACGGTCCTGCTCATCGTGGTCATGGCTTTGGTCGCGCACAATTACGTGGAGCTCCTTGGCAGATTTCAGAGCTTCGCCAACCTGGGACTCCTTTCCACGGAACTCGCCCACGAGATCCGAACGCCCTTGCAGGTCATCGAAGCGGCCGTTCAGCGTCAAGAGTTTCCATCGACCCTGAGACGGGAAATCCAGGCCCAGACCGAAAGGATCGCCCGGTTCATCCGCGAAATCCTTGCCTTTGGGAGAACCGAGACCCGCAGGGTCTGCCGCGTGCCGGTCCGGGAACTGCTCGATTACTCGGTCGGCCTCGTTCTCAAAGGGATGTCCGATCTGAACGGGATCGAGATCACGAAGGACTACGCTTCGGAATCGCTTTGGGTGGAGGCCGACCCGGACCAGCTCGCCAAGGCTTTCTCCAACCTCGTGCGCAACGGCGTGGATTCCCTGGAAGGCAAGGGAAGCCTCAAGGTAAGCCTGTCCAGGGACGGGTTCGAGTGGCTCCGGGTGGACATCCGGGACACCGGAAGAGGAATCGACCGAAGCGAGTTTCGAAAGATCTTCGAGCCCTTTTACACGACCAAGACCGGCCGGCGCGGGGCAGGGCTCGGGCTGGCCATCGCCAAAAAGTTCGTGGAGGCCAACGGAGGCCGGATCGAGGTCCGAAGCCGCCCCGGAGAGGGAAGCGTGTTCACGGTGAAGCTGCCTCTGGCCGCGGAGCAGAGCCCGCCCGGATGCATGGACCTGGAGGGATCTTCTCCCCGTTCCGGCGAAGGGGCGTGACTCGGGCTTGCTTTGAGCCGGAACGGCAGAGGGCGGCCGGTCAAGAAAAATTTTCTCAAGTTTCTCCGGCCTATCGCCGATTCTCAGAATACGCGGTTCCGCAGATGGGGGGCCCGTGCCTCGTGCAGGGCGCTGGGCCTCGACGCAAGAATGGGCCCCCCAAATCAGGATCGGCACTCAAATGGCGAACACGGCCACCGCGATAGGAAGCGGTCAGGGGACGGGCGGCGCTCCGACAGAACCGACCCATCCCGCAGACCCCCGCACAGCCTCCCTGCGGCTCGAGGAAGACCTTTCGGCACTGACCGGCCTCACGGACAAGTTCGCCAGGATCACCGACGAGGCAGTGGCTCTTCTGAGAGCCGAGCTCGCCCGGATCTGGATCGTGGCGCCCGGTGACCGCTGCGAGTCGGGCTGCCTGCACGCTCGTTTTCGGACGCCGCCCCATTTCTGCCGGTCCCGCGAGTTCTGCCTTCATCTGATCGCCAGTTCGGGCCGCTACCGTCACACCAACGGCGCGGTCCACAGCCGCATTCCGCTCGGGGCTTACAAGGTTGGCCGGATCGCGGCCGGCATCGAGCCCGGCTCGGCCTTCAACAGCCTGGCCGCGGACCCGCACTTCCACCACCTGCGGTGGATCAAGCGGCTGGGGCTGTTTTCTTTCGCTGGATTCCCGATCCTTTCGCCCGAGGGCAGACCAGTCGGCGTTCTGGCCCTGTTCAGCCGACAGGCCATCTCGGCCCGCGAGGCTGGCCGGGTCCAGGAACTTGCCTCGATCGCCGCCCGCATCCTCGCGACGGGATGAATCAGACCGCCGGGCCTCAAGGCCGGCCCAGAAGCCCTCCCGCGCCGCCGTCCGACCCTCGCGCCCCTGCACCTTGGTTCCTTCCTCCCTGATTCCCTGCGCCCCTGCTCCCCCGCCGCGTCGGCTGCTCCCTTTACAGCCCTCGTCCAGCCTGATAGGAAAGAAAAAACCCTCGAGCGCAGGAGCCAGACATGCAGGAATCCCAAACCCCCGCGGCCGAATGGAACCCTTGGAAGCAGTGGGACACGATCCGCCTGGAGACGAACGCCGCCAGTCCCGAGATCGGCCTCATGACCCTCAACAGGCCCGACAAGCTCAACGCGGTCAACCTCGCCATGATGCAGGACCTCCACGCGTGCCTGGACTTTCTCAATCATGCCTTCGACTGCCGCGTGGTGATCCTGCGCGGTGCGGGCCGCATTTTCTGCGCCGGCGCAGACCTCACGTCGAGCCCGGCCGGAGACGCGGGCTACGACTGGGCCAAGTTCCCGGACAAGGTGAAGAGCTTCTGGCAGATGCAGCACGAACTCAGCTCCGCGATTCTCAAGTTCCGAAGGATCCCGCAGCCCGTGCTGGCCGCAGTGCACGGAGCAGCGGTGGGTGCCGGCATGGCCTTTTGCAATGCCAGCGACATCGTGATCGCAACCAGGGGAGCCAAGTTCGTAAACGCTTATATCAAGATCGGGGTAAGCGGAGCCGATTGCGGCTCCTCCTACTTCCTGCCCCGCACGGTCGGGTTCCACCGCAGCGCTGAGCTCATGTACACGGGCCGAGACCTGCCGGCCGAGGAAGCCCACCGGTGGGGATATGTGAACTACCTGGTGGAAAAGGACGAGGAGGCCGTGCCCTTCGCCGTGCGGTTCGCCACAGAATTCCTCCTCACCCGAAGCCCTCTGGGATTGAGACTCACCAAAGAGGCCTTGAACTACAACATGGACGCTGGCGGCATGGAGGCCGCGGTCAAACTCGAGGACAGGAACCAGACCCTGTGCGCCCAGACCGACGACGCTTTTGAAGGGGTCCGGGCCTTTTTCGAAAAGCGCAAGCCCCGGTACGGCGCCCGCTGAGGCGAGGGGACGCCCGCTACGGGCAGGACGCAGCCAGACAATTCAGAAGACAGAGCGAGCAAGCCTGGGAGTCTGGATCGGTCAGGCAGTCTCCCAGGCACTGGGTGGCACACCCCACCAGCACCGTCGCCGGATCCGCTCCGCCGCAACTACACGCCGTGGCCGCGCCCAGGCAGAGCGACTGGCAGGTTAAGTCGCTCACGGTGCAGCCGGCGAGGCACGCGAGCATTTCGCCGCAGGAGCCTTCGGCCCCGGCCACGCACTGGTTCGTGGCCGCGCTCCAAGTGAACCCGGATTGGCAGCCGCAGGTAAAGTCGCCTGTTCCCACCGCGACGCAGGTCCCGGCCGTGGCATTCTGGATCGCTGCGCAGGGGTCCGGATCGCAGGGGTCGTCCGCGCAGGTGTTCCCGCCGCTATCCCAGAGATACCCGCTCTCGCACGCGCAGGTGTAGTCGGTCGTGCCGACGGCCTCGCAGGTGTCGGCCACGGCGTTCTCGATTCCTTCGCAAGGGTCCGGATCGCAGGGGTCGTCCACGCACGTGTTCGTGGCCGCGGCCCAGAGGAATCCTGTTTTGCAGTCGCAGGTGAAATCGTTGGTCCCGACGGCCTCGCAGGATCCGGAAACCGCGTTCGTGATGTCGGCGCAGGGGTCCCCTTCGCAGGGTCCCTCCTCGTCATCGCCGAAAAGAGTGAAGTCGCCGCAGCCGGCCCAGAGAGCAAAGAGGCCCAAGCAGGTCGCAACCAGGAGAAGACTTCTTTTACCCATGTCTTTATCCTCCGGTTGAGGACGTCGCCAGAAGAGGCGCTGCGACTCTCGCCGCCGGCGCGGCCGCTCTCGGGCAGAGCGCTTTCGCCTGAGAGCCTACGAGAATTTCGGGGAGAAGGCAAACAAAAGGCTTTGCCTTGCAACCAACGCCCATGACCCGATCCCGGATCCAGCCTTGGGACGCGCTCCGTCGCGTCCGCTAGGGGCCAGGCCTAAAACCCTGATCCACCAGAACCTGCGGATGCCTTTTTTTGCGGCCATGACGGAGCATGGCCCTCCATTGGATGACGGATTCTTTTGCCGCGGCCATGACAGAGCATGGCCCTCCATTTGGCGGCCACGAGGGACCGTGGCCCTCCATTGGTTTTCCCGGGAGGGTCGCGCTCCGTCGCGTCCGCGCTCTTTGGCGGCCGCTAGTTCCCAGGCGCCGGCGGAGGCCGAGGCTCCGCGACCTTGCCGATGTGCCGGAGCAGGTCTCGCCCGAGGGGCATCTCGGGATGCTTGAGGACCATCCGCTCGGCAAGATCCCTGGCTTTGGCCCACTCTTCTCTTTTCAGATAGTGGTCCGCCAAAGCGTACAAATACTCCGGATTGTCCGGCTCGCGCTCCAGAGCCGCCAGAAGCTCGGCTTCGGCCTCGGCCACGCGCCCAAGGGTTTGGAGGAGCAGCCCCAGGTTGTAATGGATCCGGCCGCGCTCGGGCATAGCCCGGGCTGCCTGGTCCAGTTGGACCGCGGCTTCCTCGTAGCGCCTCATTTCTGCCAGCAGCAGGCCCAGAGAATACCTCACTTCGTGCAGTTCAGGCCTGGCCGCAAGGACCTCCCGAAAAAGCTTCTCCGCTTTTTCGTTTTCGCCCCTTTCGTTGTACAGCATCGCGAGATTGACTTTCGCCGGATAGAACTGATCATCGATCCGAAGGGCGGCCGAGTAGTGCCGGACAGCTTCGTCCTTGCGGCCCAAGGCGGCGCAGAGGTTGCCCAGGTTATGGCGGCTCGAGGCGAAATCGCCCGTGTATTCCATGGCGAGCCCATATTCGCGCAGCGCCGCTTTCAGAGCCCGTCGCTCATCCGGGTCGAGATGCTCCGAAGGCTTGCCTGCCAGGCTGGCGGCTGCCTCCATGCGCACGGCCTTGACCGGATCATAGAGAAGGGGGGCGATCCGTGCGCTCTTCCCTTCCGGGTCCAGCAGGTTGATCCTGTTGACGGCCGTCCGTCGGATCAGGGCCTCTGGATCCGACAGAGCGAGTCCCAGGGCCCGGAGGGTTTCTTCCCCGGGGTATCGGACCAAAAGGGAAAGAGCGGTGGCGCGGACGATGACCGGATAAAGAGGATCCCCGGCCATGCGGATCAGGTCCTTTTGCGCCTCGGGCAGTCCTTTGCGGCCCGCGGCCAGGACCGTTCCGTAGTGCCTCCTTCGGCCCGGCCCGTACCACTTCGTGACGGCCTTGTCCGCCCACTCGGCCGTCTTGTCCACGTGGCAGCGGTTGCAGGCGTTGGGAGAACCGGTGGCAAGGCTGAGTTCCGGCTGGGGGATCCGGAAACTGTGATCCAGCCGGTAATCGATCCCCATGTAGAATCGGCCCGGCATGTGGCATTCGGTGCAAACCGAGCCTGTGCCGACCTCGAAGAGCGTTCTGCCGTCTGCGGTGCGTATGGGTTCGCCGGCCTCGCCCGTTTTCTTGTGGAAGTGATGCTCTTTCGTGTCGTACAGGTCCGCGCGGTGACACTGCAGGCACGTTTCATTCCCTTGGCCGACCCGCTTCAGGCTGTGGACGTCGTGGCAATCGCTGCAGCGCACGTTTCGATGATACATCTTGCTTTGGGTGAAGGAGCCATATTCGAAAACCTCGTCCAGGATCTGTCCGTCCGGGTGATACAAACCCTCCTCGAGCAGGCTCGGGAGCACTGTGTCCAGGAGGTCGGACTCGCCTGGGGCATACTCGCCCAGGGCTGCCCGGCGCGAATGGCAGGGCGCGCAGAGTTCCACCAGCTTGCGGGAATCCAGACCCGAGGTACGCACGATGAGTCCGTAGTTCTCGGCCTCCTGGCGGGCCATGTCCGGCATCTCGGCCCAGGCCACGTGGACCGAGGCCGGACCATGGCAGGCTTCGCAGCCCACGTCGATGTCCGACCAGGTGGTCTGGTACGAGTCGGTCTCGATGTCGTAGTTTTTCCTGAGGCCGGTCGAATGACACTCGGCGCACATGCCGTTCCAGTTCTGGCCCCCGTTGGTCCAATACAGCCAATCCTTGGGGTCGATGGGGCCAGCCGGGTAAAGGTGATACCATTTCTTCTCCCGCACATCCCAGGCGATGGGCAGACACTGAAGCCGCCCGCCCGGAAAAGGAACCAGGTACTGCTGGAGAGGGTACCAGCCGAAGGTGTGGGTCACCTCGAAGTCATCCATGCGGCCATCCGGGCCCTGGGTATGAACGAAGAACCGGCCCTCCTTGCGGGTGAACAAGCTACGTACCCCGTGCAGCTCGAACACAGCGTCGTTGAAATCCCCGAGGACGGTGCTCTCGCTGGCAAGGTCCATGGCATGATCATGATGGGAGCCCCGCCAGCTATCGTATTGCTTCTTGTGGCAACTCTCGCACTTTTGGCTGCCCACGAAAACAGCGGTCTCCAAGGTGCCCGCACCCCTGGCACGGATCCGGTGCGCCTCTTGAAGCTGGTAGAAGGGAATCGACAGGACAATGACCAGGGTTGCCAACAGTCCGGTCCACTTCCAGCGTTCCATCGTTCAGGCCTTTTTGGCGTAAACGACCTGCCCGGACCGGAAGGCGTCGCGGCGGATCCGCCTGCCCGTGTCAACCTTGACGGTCATGTTCTCGATGAAAACGCGATAGAGGTCCAGGGGGCGGGACGCCGGGGGGCGGATGACATCGCCTCGGACGTCGAAGGCGGATCCGTGGCAGGGGCAGGCGAATTCCTTTTGCTCGGGCGACCAGGGGACCGTGCACCCCAAGTGCGTGCACGTGCGGGACAAGGCCAGAAAGCCTCCGTCCTCGAGGCGGACCAGGTAGAACCTGCCCCTGGGGAAGGCCGTAACCGACATGGGGGAGAATTTCTCCACCGGGCCAGCCTCGATCACGGCCGTCCCTCCCGGGTCTTCGGATCTCCTGTTCAAGGGCCTGGGTCTGAGAAATGCGGCCACGACCCATGCGAGTTCGGCCAGGGCGAGAATCCCCAGCCCTGCCCAGATCCAGTTGAACAAGGACCTCCGCGAGAATTCTGGAACGTTCTGGCTTTGAAGTCGCCCTTCCGGAGTCACTCCGTCGGCCAGGACCGTGCGTCGTTTCTTTCCCTCAAGATCTCTCTTCTTCAAAAATCCTCCCTCAAGGCATCGGCGCGGGCGCCGAACCCGGCCAAAACAGCTTCATCCCTTCCCCCCGAAAGAAGATTCCGATTAGAGTCAGCACGATAAACGCCGTGACCACAACAACAAAGATCGTCTGCACCGACTCGCCCCGGTCAGGACGATACTTCCACTTGAGGAGCCAAAAGAGCGCCACAATTCCGGCCAGGACGAAGCCGAACGGGATCAGCCCCCCGGAGACCACAGAGGGCAGGCCGGCAAGCCAGAAGACACCGCCCCCGAAGCGCTCGTCCGCCAGTACGGCCAGGGACGTCCCAACGCACGCAACCCCGGCGGCGAGCGCAGCCATCCTGCGTGCTTTGAATGAAACGAACCAAACTCCTGCGGGACCGGGTCGATCGTCGAGGTAGGGCAGCGCCACCAGGCCCGCGGCCAAGAGAATCGGGATTACAAAAAGAGAAAAAAGCGGATGGAAGTGGAGCAGCAGTTCCTGGACCCCCAGGAAATACCATGGCGCCTTTGTCGGATTCGGGCTAAGCCCGGGGTTGGCCGGTTCGCCCAAGGGAGCGTCGAACAAGACCGACATCACCAGAAGGCATGCGATCACAACCAGAGCGGCGACTGCCTCGCGCATCACAAGATGGGGGATGGATGCGACCGAAACCGCGCCGGCTGACCGTTCGTCCTCGTCTGGCCTGCGGGGGATCACCAGGCCTCTGGCCCTGCGGATCCTCCAGAAATGGAACGGAAGGATCGCCAGGAGCGCGGCGGGCAGCACGGCCGTGTGGATCGCGTAAAAATTGGAAAGAGTCGCGGGCCCGAATTCAGGCCCGCCTTGGATCAGCTTCTTGAGCCACGGCCCGATCCAGGGAACGTATTCCAGCATGCCTGTGGAGATGGTGATCGCCCAGAACGACAGTTGATCCCAGGGCAAGAAATACCCGGTAAAGTTCGACATCACCACGGCTAGGAACAGGGCCAGGCCGATGATCCAGTTGAACTGCCGGGGGCGGCGGAACGCTCCAGTGAAGAAGACCCTCAAGAAATGAAGAAAGACTGTTAGCAGCAGCGCGTTCGCGCTCCAGTGGTGCACGTTTCGGACGAGTCGCCCGAAGGCAATATCGTTCTGAATGCTCAGCACGGACTCGTAGGCCCTGCCGGGAAAAGGCAGGTAGACGAACTTAAGCAGCACGCCCGTGCCAAGGGACAGAAGGATCAGGACCAAAGACGCTCCGCCCAGCCCCCAGGTCAGGCTAAGCTGCAGGGTGCGTTCCGGCACGGTCCGCGGGCGGAAATGAAGGAGCAAGGAGTTGAAACAATACCGATAGTCTTGCCGCTCCGCGTTGGAACGGAACCTGCCAGGAAAAATCGACCGCACGAAGCGCAGGAGGGAGCCGGACGAATCGGGCGTAGGATTCGGGGGGGTCATAAAGGTCTTTTCCAAAATGAGCGGGCGCCATTCTTGCACGGCCCCTTTCGCCGCGTCAAGACAGCGGCCAAGCCTGCGCTGGACTCGGTCAAGTTCGAGGCGGACGCGACGGAGCGCGTCCCTCCAAAACGGAGGGCCACGGTCCCTCGTGGCCGTCTTAAGATGGAGGGCCATGCTCCGTCACGGCCTCCATCCAAATCGGAGCGCCCGGATTCGCCGCCCAAGGCTTTTGCCGAGGGACCGGACGGGTCGCCTTCATATCGGTGCGCTCCCGCCCGCAAGAAGAAGGCGAACATTTGACCTCCGGAAGGGACGGAAGGCATGATAGGGATAGCGAGAAATCCCACGACGAGAAAGATCGGCAGCGGTTTTGAGACGCGGGGTATGCGATCCGGTCAATCCCCGAAGGAGGTCTTCATGACGGAAAACGGGTCCAGCCATCGAGTCGGGTCGGAAGAGAAGGTCTTACAGGACGGCGTGGCCTGCTCGTGTGAGCCCCCTTGGCCCGGGTGGGTGAGCTGGCTGACATCGCTCACCATGCTTCCGGTGGCCTTGTGTGGAGCTTACATCCTGGCCAATACGAGCCCCTGGAAGCTCGCTCTATGGTTGGGTCTTTTCGCCCTGTTTGCCGTGCCCCTGCGTTATCTGGTCTGCGCCCGGTGCCCATACTACGGCCGGAGCTGCTCCACTTTCATGGGTCGGGCCGTACCCCTCTTATTCAAAAAGCAAGAAGGCCAGTCCATGAAACTGGGTCTGTGGCTGGATGTCGTGTTCATGACCCTCCTTTTCGTGCTGCCCCTGACCGAGGCCTGGCGCCTCGGAGGACTCCTTCTGCTTCTCCTCTGGGTGAGCCTCTTCGGCTCCATGTTCGCGGTCCTGAGCCGCGTGGCCTGCTCGGTCTGCCCCTTCACCTTCTGCCCCATCGGCCGTGCCGGAAGGACTCTGTGGCGAACGGATCCGCGTGCCACCCCTTTGGCTTGATTCCACCATACGGCGCGACTCCACCTGGTTCCCCCGGGGTAGAATCCATGAAGGGCCACGGTCCCTCGTGGCCACTGGGGGATCCGACCGCGGCAAGATCCAAAGAGGGACGCTCCAGTTTTCCGGCTCCTGCCACGGTGCCGGAGGATCCTGTGGTGTGCTTAACTCACGCCACCTCGAGCTGGGGCTTGAGACTGTGGAGACGGCGAGGCAGGCGCGTCCGCTTCGGACACACCTGCCTCCACCGCTATACGCTGTGGCTATCTCAGGTACTTCTCCGGGTTGTTCGCAAACGGCTCCTTGCACTTGGCGCAGCAGAAATGGATCTTTTTCCCGTTGTGGGTAACCAAGACGGACTCGTCCGCCTTCATGCCCGTAACCGGGCAAAGAGCCGCAGCCTCGCCGGAAGGAGTCTTCTCGACGCTGGCCGCGTGGGCCCTCTTGGCACGAAGCAGATCCGGAACATCGTACTTCGCGTCCGCCGAGAGCGGCAGGAGCCATGCCCCGATGAAGAACACGGCCAATGTGATTGCAACGAGTTTCCTTTTCATCGCCTTTCCTCCCTTTCTGGGGTTTTCGGTGTTTGTTTCCGTCTGCCCCAGGAGCCTGTGCATAGACGATGCCAGGCGATGCCATTCAAAATTGTCCTGCTTTTACAATCGGTTGAAAAGGAGGCAAGCTACACGCCTCAGGCAGGACTCATTCTGTGGCGAGTATCCTACACCATGTGTGTAGAATATTCTCCAAAATCACGCAGACTGAAGGCGAACAGTCGAAATTCTTTCAAGCCACCCTGGCTTCCCTGCAAGGCGGAGCGGCAGGAAGCCAGATCGAAAAGGTGGATCCTCTGCCCAGGGCGCTCTCTACAGTCACCGCCCCACCATGCGCATCGAGAATGCGCTTGACGATCGAAAGCCCCAGACCCGTCCCTTCAGGCTTGGTCGTGTAAAACGCTTCGAAGATCAGGCTCAGATCCTCTTCGGCGATCCCGACACCCGAGTCTTCGACGGCGATGCACACCCCCTCGCCGCGGCCGCTTTCCTGAGCACCGGCCGGGACTTCGGTCCACTGGGACCGAACCGTCACGATACCACCGCCAGGCATGGACTGTATGGCGTTTGTCACGAGATTGAGAAGGACCTGCTGAATCTTGTCTTCGTCGAGAAGCACCTCGCGCACCGCTTCCGAAAGCCGGGTCCGGATCTCCACCCGATGTCGCCGCGCTTCCTCCCACACGAGCAGAAGAGTCGTATCGACGAGCCGGTTCGGATTGCAGGGGACAGGAACCACACGAACTTCCCTGCCGAAGCGCAGGATGTCACGAGCCGTCCGTTCCAGCCGGTCGGCTTCCCGGATCAGGATCTCCAGGAACGCTCGCTTCTCGTGGCCAGGCGGGAATGCGTCAAGCAGGATCTCGGCAGCCCCCTTGATGGATCCCAGAGGGTTCATGAACTCGTGCGCCACCATGGCGCTCAGTTCCCCCAGAGCGAACTGCTTTTCCGCCTTGCGCAGTCTCTGCTCCAGCAGGAGCAGCTTCGAGGAGGTGTTCTGCAACTCGCGGTACGCTTCAGCCAGTTTTTCGGATGCCTTGAGGTGTAGCTCCCGTTGCCTGCTCGCCCTTTCGGCCAGCAGCCCGGTCAGACATCCCACCCCGTTGAAAAGGAGGATTTCCAAGTACCGTTCGGGTGCCTGGGCGGGCAAGAGCTTCCATTGGAAAAGGATATGGGGGGCGTACAGCACGCTCGAGCCCAGAGACGCCCCGAGCCCCCCCTTCAGACCGAACCACAAGGCCGCCGCGAAGATCGGAAGATAGTACAGCCTGTCGTAGATCGCATGCACGCGATGGAGGTGCAGGTCCGTGTGGTAGTGGGCGAAGCTGACAAAGATAATGGTCCCAACAACCGCGGCGATCTTCAGGCGCCGGGAGCCCTCCGGCCGGCCTTTCGGCGAGCTCGATTTCTTCCCGCCCTCCGCGGGCGAGGGTTTTGCTCTTTCTCCCATCGGGCGATTCCCTTCTTCCGGGCGATGCGATTACAATACAATTCCTGTAGACACTGTGCAAAGAAGCGCCCACCCAAGCCACGCGTAGGAGATCTCTTGAGGAGGGCGGCCATGTCCGAGTTCAGGCGCATCCTGGTCATTGACGACGACGAAAGCTTCCGCAAAATCCTGGAGTACAATCTGAAGCAGGCCGGCTACGAAGTCGCCAGCGCGGCTAACGGCTCCGAGGGTCTGGCGTGGATCGAAAAAGACTCCTTCGGAGCGGTCCTGACGGATATCAAAATGCCCGGCATGGACGGCCTGGCGGTTCTCCGAGAGGTGAAGAAACGCGCCCCGGAAACCGCTGTCATTGTGATCACCGCCTACGGCAGCATCGAGATGGCCGTAGAGGCCATGAAAGAAGGAGCCTACGACTATGTCACCAAGCCTCTCAACCGAGACGCCTTGCTCCTGACCCTCGAAAGGGCTCTGCGCTACAGCAGGTTGAAAGAGGAAAACCTCCGGCTCCGTCGGGAGCTGGGCGAGACGTTCGACGCTGAACGTCTCGTGGGAGCCTCGGCGGCCTTCCAGGATCTCGTGGCAAAGGCGGTACGCCTAGCCCAGGTCGACGCGCCGGTTCTCATCACCGGAGAGACAGGCACCGGCAAGGATCTGGTCGCCCGATCCATTCACTACAACAGCGCCCGCAGAGATCACCCTTTCGTGGCGGTCAACTGCGCTGCGATCCCGCGGGAACTTCTGGAGAGCGAACTGTTCGGACATGTCAAGGGCGCGTTTACCGGAGCCACCCGCGACCGCAAGGGGCGGTTCCACGCAGCGGACCGAGGCACACTCTTCTTGGACGAAATCGGCAGTCTGGAACTGGCCCTTCAGGCCAAGCTGCTCCGAGTGCTCCAGGACCAGAACGTGTGCCGCGTGGGAGAAGAAAAACCGACCCGCGTCAACGTGAGAATCCTCGCCGCTACGAACGCGGATCTTCGCGCCGCAGTCGAGCGCGGCGAGTTCCGCGAGGATCTCTACTACAGGCTCAATGTGGTGGAGCTTCGCGTTCCGCCGCTGCGCGAGAGACCCGAAGACATCCCGCCCCTTGTGGACCATTTCATCGGTCTCCTGGCGCCGGGCAAAAAGATCCGAGTGGACCCCGAGGTCATCAAGACCTTTCAGGCGTACAGATGGCCTGGCAACGTGCGGGAACTTCGGAACGTCCTGGAGCGCATGTTGATCTTTGCCACCGGAGACACCCTTGGGAGAAGCAGCCTTCCTCCGGAAATCCTCGGCGGCGTCCCCTCAGGGACGGCTCGCAAAGAGGATTCCTGGATTCGGTTACCGCCGGAGGGGGCTCCTCTGGAAGAACTCGAGCGAGAGATCATCCTCCAGGCACTGGAAAGAAACGAATGGAACCAGGCTCGGGCCTCCCGGTTCCTCAAAATTCCCAGGCACATTCTCTTGTACCGGATGGAGAAGTACGGAATCCGTGCGCCGGGCACATCCGGCCATTGATGGAAGGCGCCGGAGGCTATAAAATGTGCAAGAAGACAGTGCGACGGGTGCTCCGAGTTCAGAGGATCCGAAACATGATCATTCGCAACGCTCTTCTCGCAAGGGGCCTCAGGCTCAGAGACTGAGGATCTTTTCCAACCCCGGCCGGGCGCCGGGGTAAAGGGCATATGCGGCTATGCCTATGCTTAGGACCGCCTACATCCTCTTCCCTCCCGAGCCGCTCGGCATTTGCCCGCCTTCCTCTCTGAACGAGCGCCGATCGCCCATCTCCCCACAAACGTTTCCGAGTCTAGAGCGCCTGACATCGAGCCCCGAGCCACCCCGATATCGCGGTCCCCATCCCTGTAACGGACCTACTTGCGAGTCTTCCGGCATCGCAGGCCGCCACGCGACGCGGCTCGGCTCCTGTCGCGCGGCCTTCCATGCAGTGACTTTTTCAGCATCCACGAGAGATGCGGGGCTGGGTCCCCCTGCGGGCTGCAAACCCGCGAGCCGGGCACGGGCAATGCCTGGAGTGGGTTCGATTCCCACCATCTCTCTCCATCCTACGTCGCCGCAACCCCACACAGAGGAGGACTGAAGCATGAGCGAATCGTTCGAACCCTCGATTCTCGCCATCTGCTGCAATTACTGCGCTTACGCAGCTGCAGATCTCGCCGGATCCATGCGGATGGAATACCCGACGAACGTCAAAATCCTCCGGGTGCCCTGCACCGGCCGGGTCGACGCCGTGCATTTGCTCAAGGCCTTGGAGTCCGGCCTGGACGGCGTCTTCGTTGCAGGGTGCCTGGAAGGCAATTGCCACTTCGAGCTGGGCAACATTCGGGCGAAAAAGCGCGTCGGGTACGTGAAAAAGATCCTGGAGGAAATCGGCTGGGATCCGAACCGGGTGGAAATGTACAACCTTTCTGCGGCAATGGCCTCCCGGTTCGTGGGGGTGGCCCGGGAGTTCACCGATAGAATCCGAAAACTCGGGCCGAGCCCGATCAGCCCCCGGGCGCGTGAGGCGTCGCAAAAGGAAGGCCAGTCCCTGCAGGAGACCTTCTGACAGCCGGATCGGAGCCAGGGAGAAGCTCCCGGCGCCGCGCGCCACAGGAAGGTGCGTGGCCGATTTCGAACATCCCATCACAAAAAGAGGAGTGCGCGATGAGTTCCCGATACGACGCCATGTGGGACAAACTGGGCCTGGACCTGCCGGCCCACGACAATTTGCTCAAGGTGCTGGGCCAAGCCTATGGGGACATTTACCTCGGTCAGAAGGGCCGACTACGGGGCGCCGAATATCTGGACTTCGTTCTTTCGGAAGTACACGGCCTGAGAATCCAGGAAATCCTGCAGGCCAAGGCCCAACAAAGAAAAGTCGTGGGCACTTTCTGCGTGTTCGTGCCCGAAGAGATCGTTCTGGCGGCCGACGGGATCTGCGTGGGCCTGTGCGCCGGAGCCGAAATCGGCCAGAAGGAGGCCGAACAACTGCTGCCCCGGAACACCTGCGCCCTGATCAAATCCTTCATGGGCTTTAAACTCGCCCGGCTCTGCCCCTTTTTCGAGTCCTGCGATCTCGTGGTGGGCGAGACCACCTGCGACGGCAAAAAGAAGGCTTACGAGATTCTAGGCGAACATGTGCCCCTGCACGTGATGGAGCTGCCGCAGATGAAGGACGAGCGGGACCGTGCATTGTGGCGAGCCGAGGTCCTCAGGTTCCTCCGCCGGGTGGAAGAGCTGACCGGCACGACCGTTACGGCCGATCGCCTGTCGGCTGCCATCCGCACCGTGAACGCCCGCCGCAGGGTCCTCCAGCGCCTCGACCGACTGCGGGCCGCGATCCCCCCTCCCATCTCGGGCCGGGACGCCCTGCTCGTGAACCAGATCTCCTTCTACGACGACCCGGTCCGGTTCACGGCAAAGATCGGGGAACTTTGCGACGAGATGGAAGAGCGCGTCCAAAAGGGTGAGGGGATCGTGCCCAAGGGTACGCCCCGCCTGCTTCTTTCCGGCTGTCCCATGGCGGTTCCCAACTGGAAGCTCCCGTTTGTTCTGGAGTCGAGCGGCGCCGTGGTCGTGGCCGAAGAAAGCTGCATCGGAACCCGCAACACCCGGGACCTCGTCGCCGAGGACGGCCGCACGCTGGACGAACTTATCGACCGCATCGTGGACCGCTATCTCAAGATCGACTGCGCCTGCTTCACGCCGAACGTCGAGCGAATCGAGCATGTGGTCGAGATGGCCCGCGCGCTCAAAGTCGATGGCGTGGTCCACTATGCCTTGCAGTTCTGCCAGCCTTACACGATCGAGAGTTTCAAGATCGAACGAGCCCTGCGGAGCGCCGGCATTCCCCTGCTCAAGATCGAGACCGATTACGGCATGGAGGATGTCGATATCCTCAAGAACCGCGTCCAGGCCTTCGTGGAAATGATCCGGTAACGCCGCCTGCGGGATCCGTTGGCCATCCGCGCGCGGCCTCTGAAGCCGTTACATGAAGCGGGGATGCCCTCCCGTGGCGTTCACAAGCGCGCTCGCCTTCTAGCGATCGAGAGGGCCGCCGGGAGGCTTTGCCCAGCCGACTCCATTCAGGCCTGGTAACACTTCATGGGCTGGCGGTGGAGCAGAATCTGAAGGGAGCAGCGGTTGCAGCTCGTGCAGGAAGAAGCGTCCGCCTTGCCCTCCTCGAAGAGCCGCACGAGGTTGGGCTGCCGGATCAGAGGCCGGCACAGGGAAATGAAATCCGCCCAGCCCTTCTCAACGGCCTCTGCCATCCTGGCAAGAGTCCGCATACCACCCACGGACAGAACCGGCACCTTCACGTGCTTCTTGACTTCGGCCGCAAGAGGCAGAAAGTAGCCTTCCTCGAAGGCAGCCGCCTTGCGCAGCGCCTTTGCGGCCAGGCGAAGGCCCGCTTGTTCGATCCAGGTCCGGCCCTGCATGAGCAGATCCATCGGAATGTCGCCCTTGATCGTGGAAAGGCCCTTTTCTGCGATTCCTCCGCTTACCTCGATCGCGGCGATGCCCAGTTCCTCGATCTTCCGGCAGGCCGTGACACAGATCTCCGGCGTCACGCCGCCCTTCGTATAGTCGACGGCGTTGATCTTCACGAGAATCGGGTATCCCTCGCCCACCCTGGCACGGATCGCCCTGTATACCTCCACGAGGAACCGCATGCGGTTCTCCAGGGATCCTCCCCATCGGTCCTTGCGCCGGTTCGTGTAGGCCGAAAGGAACTGGTTGACGAGGTAGCCGTGGGCAGCGTGAATCTGCACCCCGTCGAACCCGGCCTCTTTCACGCGGCGGGCCCCTTCCGCGAATTCCTCTATCGTTTTCTCGATCTCGTCTTCGGTCATCTCCCTGGGCTTGACCAGAGAGAGCTTGTCCCGCACGGCCGAGGGCCCGATGGGCCTCTCGCCGATGATCTTGGGATCTGCCTGGCGGCCGCCGTGGTTGAGCTGGGCCACGATTCTGGCGCCGTGCTCGCGGACCACGGAAACCACGCGCTTGAGGTCGTCGATGACTTCGTCCCGGTCCACGACCGTCTGGAGCGGGTAGCTTCGGCCGAGCCGACTCACATAGTAGTTGCCCGGCACGATGAGACCCGCTCCCCCCTTGGCCAGGCGTTCGTAACTTTTGAGGTAAGCGTCCGTGACGCGGCCGTCCTCGGTGCAGAGACTCTCGACGGTCGCTGACCGCACGAAGCGGTTCCGAAGTTCCAGCGTTCCGATTCTTGCGGGTTCGAACAAACCGTACATTTGGCACCCTCCCTCGACAGACGGCACTCTCGGTCGGCGCGCCTCTTTCAGTGAAAAATCGAGATCCTGGCAGGCATCATAGGCACGGGCACCGCCAATCGCAAGGAGGAAACTTCTCATCACCCCCCGCGCATCTCACTTTCAAACGAGAAAGGGCTTCTTCCCTGCCGGACCACTCCTTCCATGGGAGCCCCCTCAAAAAAGGCACAAGATCCTCATGAGGGTTTTATGATGCAGGCCCGATTTTTTCTTTCCCCCGGACTGGGACGTGTGCTAGAAGGTCAGGGGAGAATACCTGCACACGCCCTTTCAAGAGCAGACCGATTCGCCGGCCCGCCCGGTCGCTATCCGAGAGCGTGACGCTCCTCGGGACGATCGGCGCGTGATATTCCTCTCGCTTGTTGTTGAAAGGAGGTACACCATGTCCCTTGCAAAGAGATCGGTCGCTGAGCTTTTTGGAACGTTCTGGCTCGTTTTCGGCGGATGCGGAAGCGCCGTTCTTGCCGCGGCCTTTCCGGATCTGGGAATCGGCTTCGCAGGCGTTTCGCTGGCCTTCGGCCTGACCGTGCTCACCATGGCTTTCGCCATCGGTCACGTCTCGGGGTGCCACTTAAACCCGGCCGTGACGTTCGGCCTTGTGGCGGGCAAGCGCTTCCCCGCATCCGAACTCATTCCGTATGTCATCGCCCAAGTTGCGGGCGCGATCGCCGCCGCCGCGGTGCTCTATGTGATCGCGACCGGCAAGGCCGGCTTCGACGTGAGCGCGGGTTTTGCCTCCAACGGCTACGGCGAACACTCGCCCGGGGGCTACGGACTCGGCTCCTGCTTCGTGGCCGAGGTCGTTCTCACGTTCTTTTTCCTCCTCGTGATCCTCGGATCCACCGACAAGAGGGCTCCCCAGGGGCTTGCCCCTGTAGCGATCGGCCTCTGCCTGACCTTGATCCACCTCATCAGCATCCCGGTCACGAACACCTCGGTCAACCCTGCCCGCAGCACGGGTCCGGCTCTTTTCGCGGGCGGCTGGGCGATTGGCCAGCTCTGGTTGTTTTGGGTCGCTCCGATCCTCGGAGCCATCGTGGCCGGCCTGTTTCATCGGGCTGCCTTCGCAGAGGGCGAATAGTGCCCGCGGATCCTCTAACTTCTCCGGATCCCAGCGAATCGTGGCATAGGCTCGCTGCGCCGCGCTGCAGGATAGAATATGTTTTCCCCCGTAGGACCGCAACTCCTTCTAAGGAGGAAAGAAGAATGGGACTCCGTTTTGTTGAAGGCCTTTGCGCCCCCTGGGCGACTCTTGGGCCGCGGCGAACGCACAAACGCTGGCGAACGATCTGGGTCGCTCTCGCTGCTATGGGAATCGTCGCCGCTTCTGCGCAGGCCGACGAGGTCCTCCTTGCCAACGGAGACCGCGTAACGGGAAAAGTGATCGGTCTGGCAGAAGGAAAGCTCACAGTCGAGACGCCTTACAACAAGGCCCTCGAGATCGACTGGACTTCGGTAAAGGGTTTGCGAATCGACTCCGCGGCAGCCGAAATCGTGCTTTCGGACGGGACCCGCCTGAAAGGCACAACGGATCTTAGCGCCGAGGGAGGGCTGGCCGTCTCGACGGACTCAGCAGGACCGGTGGCCGTGCCCGCTCTGAACCTCGTCACCCAGATCAATCCGCCCCAGGTCAAGGCCGTGACCTATACCGGGGATGTCCAGGCCGCCGCCGCTCTCGCTTCCGGAAACTCGGAGACACTCAACGCGAATTTCTCCGGGAAGTTCGTGGCCCGGAGCAAACGGCAGCGGCTGACTCTGAGGGGTCTCTACCATTACGGGGAAGACCGAGACAAGCTATCGGCCCAGGAGGCGAGCGGCTCCGTGAAGTACGACTTTTTCGCTACGGAGAAACTCTATACATACGTAAACTCTCTGATGGAATACAACAAGTTCCAGGACCTCAACCTCCGGTCGACCCTGGGCGCCGGACTCGGCTACCAATTCCTGGAAGACGAACGAAAAAAGCTGAGTTTCGAACTCGGCGTCTCCTACTTCAACGAAGACTTCCGAAAGGCAGAAGACGATAGCTTCGCCAGCGGACGCTGGGCCGTCAACGCCGAGTACAAGCTGATCCCGGACAAGATCTTTCTCTTTCACTTCCACGAGGGATACTTCGGATTCGAGGACATCAAGGACATCTACCTACGTTCCGAGCAGGGCGTACGGTTCACGGTGCTAAAAGATTTCTACACGACCTTCCAGGTGAACCTGACGTACGACAACACGCCCGCGCCCGGATTCGAAAAAACCGATACGACCCTCTTGTTCGGCCTGGGCTACGCGTTCGATTTGTAATCAAGACTGGAGAGGAGGAGAAGTGATGTTCAAAGGATTCTTAAAGGAATTCCGGGAATTCGCCATGCGCGGCAATGTCGTGGACATGGCGGTGGGCATCATCATCGGCGCGGCCTTCGGGGCCATCGTGAAGTCCCTGGTCTCGGACATCATCATGCCGCCCATCGGACTCATCCTGGGCAACGTGGACTTCTCGAACCTCTTTGTCGTGCTCAAGGAAGGCGCAGCGCAAGCCGGTCCTTACGCTTCCCTGGATGCCGCCCAAAAAGCTGGAGCGGTCACCCTCAACTACGGCCTTTTCCTCAATTCGGTCGTGAGCTTTCTCATCGTGGCGTTCGCCGTTTTCCTGCTCGTCCGAGCCTTGAACCGCCTCAAGCGCCAGGAAGAGGCTTCGCCGACCACAAAGGAATGTCCGCACTGTCTGTCCAAGGTGCCGGTGAAGGCGGTCCGCTGCGCCTACTGCACCTCGGATCTCAAGGCCGCGTGAGGTGCTCGGCGTGGATTTCTGTTAGGCTCTGGCGAAGCACCTCGACGCAGGTATCCACCTGCTCTTTCGTGATCACGAAGGGCGGCGCGATCATGATATGGTCGCCCCGCCCTTTTTCGTCCTCGTAATATCCAGGATAGAAAAACACTCCCCTGAGCATGCACTTCGTGATCACGTCCATCTTGACCCGCTTCTCCTTGGGAAAGGGCTCACGGGTCTTGGGGTCGGCCACGATTTCGACGGCCCAAAGCATGCCCTTTCCGCGAATGTCCCCCACGATGGGAAGCTCGCGCAGCTCCTCGAGCCTCTGGCCCAGATAGGAGCCCATTTCGGCCGCTCGCTCGACGAGCTTTTCCGCCTCGAGAATCTTCAGGACCTCGCACGCCACGGCACAGGAAAGGGGATGGGCTGAAAACGTGTACAAGTGCTGGAATTCGGCTCCTTTCTCGAGAAAGAGATCCGCCACCTTCCTTCGCACTGCCATTCCAGCCAGCGGGGCGTAACCGCTCGATGCTCCCTTAGCAAAGGTGGCGATGTCCGGCTCGACTCCGAAGTGATCCATGCCCATGTTCCGCCCGGTTCTGCCGAAGCCGGTGACCACTTCGTCGGCTATGAAGAGCACGTCGTAAGCGTCGCAGATCCGCCGGACAATCGGCCAGTACTCCGGAGGCGGCACCAGGCATCCGCCAGCCGAGGCCACGATGGGCTCGGCCAGGAAGGCAGCCACGGTCTCCGGGCCCTCCTGGAGAATCACCTCTTCCAGCCGGCGCGCGCACCGGATGTCGCAGCCTGGGTAAGTCAGACCGAAGGGACACCGGTAGCAATAACAGGGCTCCACGCGCGGATTCTTCCAGAGCATGGGCAAAAAATCCCGCTGCCGGACCTTGACGTCGCTCAGGGAAAGGGCCAGCAGCGTCATGCCGTGGTAGCTCGCGTTCCTCGAAACGATCTTGTACTTCGAAGGCCGGCCCGCCAGGACCTGGTATTGGCGGGCGAGCTTCACGGCCGCCTCGTTCGCTTCGGAGCCACCTGAGCAGAAATAGATCTGGTCGAGGGCCGCAGGCACGAACTTCCGGATGCGGGCCACGAGCTCGACGCGAGCGGGCGAGGCGAAAACCGGAAGCACATACGAAACCTGCTCGAGGCCGCGCCGGGCAGCCTCGGCGACTTCCTTGCGGCCGTGGCCGATGTTGACCGCCATGGGCCCGCCAGAGGCGTCGATAAACCTTGCGCCCGAAGACTCGTAGAGATAGACCCCCTCGGCCCTGGTGATCAGCAGGGGAGGAACCCCGGGAAGGGGCAAGAAAAGCGCCTCTGCTACTTGCTTGGAGTCCATGGCTTCTCCTTCTTGGTGGGGTTGTTGAAGACTTTTTACCCCATCGAACGGATTCCTGTCAGCCTCGCTGGGGACAGCCAGGGGTCGATCCAAGAGGCTGCGCCCCGGAAAACTTCAGAACTTCGGAATGGAAATCATAAAGTTATTGACTGTATTCAGCGTTTCTGGCAGTATTTTTGACGTAAGCCGCCTCGCCGCTCCCCCGCGAGGCGACCCAAGGGCCCCCTGCCATGTGGTACATGCATATCAACTGGACCTTGGTCGGTGCTCTGCTTCTGAACTGCGCTCTCTGGATCGGCTTGCTGATTATCTACCTGTAACCAAACGGTCTCTCTACTCTACTTTGCTCCGGCCGCCTGCTCCCAAGCCAGACGGATCGTGACCTTCGCCCGGTCCGCCCTCCGGAACCCTCCTGCCATGCTCTGCGCATCCATATAGTTGAATACGAGAAAATCAAGGAGATGCTCATGAACGCCCATGTACGATCCGAATGGTATCCCCCCGTTCCATGGGAGGACCTCTACAAAAGCGAGATGTTTTCGAGGCTCGACGAGAGCGACGACGGAATTTTTTACCAGACCGACCGATTCGTGAACCACATCGACTCGGTCGCCCTGGCTACGGTCCAGGACCTTGCGGATACCCTGATCGTGGAGAAAGATCCGATTATTCTTGACCTCATGGCTGGATGGAACTCGCACATTCCCCAGCGCCTTGCAGGCTCGAAAATCGTCGGGCTCGGCCTCAACCGGAACGAACTTGCCCGGAACAAGGCTCTTTCCGAATGGGTGCTCCACGACCTCAACAAGGATCCCCGCCTGCCTTTCGGGGACGCAACGTTCGACGTGGTGCTCAATGCCCTTTCGGTGGATTACATGACCCGTCCTTTCGAAGTGTTCCGGGAAGTCGCTAGAATCCTCAAGCCCGGCGGTCTGTTTCTTGTCACCTTCTCGAACCGCATGTTCCGCCAAAAGGCGACCCGCCTCTGGCGCGAGTCCTCGGAACCCGAGCGGGTCCTTTTCGTCGAGGATCTTTTCCGTCTTTCCGGCGGCTTCGAAACTCCTCGCCAGTTTCTGTCCAAAGGAAGGCCAAGGCCCAAGGACGACAAGTACGCCCATCTCGGAATCCCGAGCGACCCTGTGTACGCGGTATACGCGGACCGCAAGGGAGGGAATCCAAACCGCAAGCCGAGGCCGGTTCTCAGGATCGAATACGGAAGCCCCATCGGAGAGCAGGAGTTCGCCGCAAGGCTCCGGGAGGTGCAGCATACCTTGCGTTGCCCCTACTGCGGGGAAAGGCTTCTCAAATGGGCCGTCCCGGACAATCCCTACTCGACCTGGTCGAATGATTTCATGTACATCTGCTTCAACGACGCCTGCCCTTACCTCGTGCGGGGGTGGAGCGTGATGAACGAACAAGGCAATGCCGGCGTCTCTTACCGGCTTATGTACAACCCCGAGCGAAACGTCTGCCTTCCCATTCCAGTTCCCACCCTCAGCGCCCTTAAGGACGGCATCGTCGAGGAATTCCCCAGTCACTCGGCTTGACATTCTACGGCGTCCGCGGAACGATTGGACCTCCGCAGGGATTCCTACAGCGGGTCGAATGCCCGGGTGGTGACGCCCGGGCTTGGCGGCTTTTGCGGGAATCGAAACCAGAGAGCGGACGGGACCATCATGAACTGCGCGCAGGTCTTGATCGAAGGGGTGCGGGCCATGGGAGGACGCCGCATCTACGGGGTCATCGGCACTTCCAACGTGGCCTTTGTGAACGCCCTCTACGACTACCGCAACCAAATCCGTTACATTTCCTGCCGGCACGAACAGGTCGCCGCTTCCATGGCGGACGCCGAGGGCCGGCTCACCGGAATCCCGGGGGTGGTCCTGACCCACGCGGGTCCGGGTGCACTGAACGCGGCCATATCCGTGGCCGCAGCCCACAAGGACGCGAGCCCCATGATCTGCCTGAGCGGCGCTGTCCGCCGCAAGCTGCGGGGACTCGACGGCATGCTCGAGGCGGACCACCTCCGTGTGTTCGGGCCGCTCTGCAAGGGGGTCTGGAGGATCGAGGAAGCTCGTCATGCGGCTTCGGTGTTTTCCGAAGCCTGGCGAACGGCTGTCAGCGGGTCGCCCGGCCCTGTTTTCATCGAGGTCCCGCAGGATGTCTGGGAGGAAGATGCAGGGGATTCTCCTGCCTTCGATCTTCGGCCGGACTCCCGTCCCGAGCCGTCCCCCCACGAGGTCCGACTGGCCGTGGAAGCCCTGGAACATGCCTCACGGCCCCTGATTCTCTCCGGAGGCGGGGTGGCCATCTCCGGAGCTTCCCCATCTCTCATCCTCCTGGCCGAAGCATTGGGAGCTCCGGTCGCCACAACGGGCAACGGCCGCGGCACGATCCCGGAAACCCATCCCCTCTGCCTGGGAAGGGTCGGATTCGGAGGCGGTACCACCGCGGCCGATCGCGCCTTGGCCGAGGCCGACATCGTCCTTGCGGTCGGTTGCACCATCTCCGACATGACGACATACGAATACACCTGGCTCCCGGCGGGCGAGGCGATTTTGGTCAACCTGGATCCAAGCCCACCCCCGGCACGGTTCGTTTCTTGTCGGCAGCACCTGCGCGCCGACGCGGGCCTGTTCCTGAAAGAAGCCCTCAAGCAGCTCGACCGCACGAAGCCCCCGGACCGCTCCGGCTGGTGGGCCCGACTCAGACCGCTCCAGGAGGAATGGGCGGCCCAAGTGGAGGCGGCCCGCAAATCGGACCGTGTGCCCCTTTCGCCCGGCCGTGTCGTCGACGCACTCCGCGAGCTCTTGCCCGAGGACCACATTGTTACGGTCGGCGCCGGGCTCCACGTGCTTTATCCCATGGCGTTCCTGCCTTGCCTCAGACCCCGCTCCTTCCTCTCCTCGGTGAACTTCGGGGCCATGGGATTCGGTTTCGCAGCATCCCTGGCCGCAGCCCTGGTCCATCCTGAAAAGCCGGTGGTGGCCATCCTGGGAGACGGGGATTTCATGATGACCCTCCAGGACTTGGAAACGGCCGTACGGGAAGGACTCAACACAAAGGTTCTCGTGGTGAACGACAGCATGTACCGGGTCCTCAATCTGCGCCAGAGGATCCAGCACGCAGGGCGCATCCTCGGAAGCTGCCACGGAAACCCGGATTTTGCAGCCCTGGCGCGCGCCTTCGGCGCTCGAGGCTGGCGGATCGAGCGGCCTGAGGAAATCCGCCCTGCTCTCCAAGAAGCCCTTGCGGCCGAAGGCCCTGCGGTCGTGGACGCGATCGTGGACCCGGACGACTTCCCTCCCGCCAACTACGAGGCCGCCCTCCGCATGAGCCAGGCCGAAGGAGCCGCTCCGATCCCGGTCGCTGCTGCAGTGCCCGGCCTCGGGCGCTCCGGCCGAAGCGGTCCATAGGGAACGAGATGATCCTTCGCGCTTTTCAAGGCAAGAGCCCGCGGCTTGCGCCGGACGTTTTCCTTGCGCCGGGCGTTGTCGTGATTGGAGACGTGATGATCGGCGAGGAGTCGAGCGTCTGGTTCCATACCGTGATCCGGGGCGACGTGGGAAGCGTCACGGTGGGCAGACGAACCAACATCCAGGACTTGTGCATGCTCCACATGACCCTGGACCGGTCCTGTCTGGTCATCGGAGACGAGGTCACCGTGGGCCACCGGGCCGTTCTCCACGGCTGCCGGGTGGAGGACCGCTGCCTCATCGGGATCGGCGCCGTGATCCTGGACAACGCAGTGGTGGGCTCTGGGTCCGTGATTGCGGCCGGGGCCGTTGTCCTCGAAAACACCGTGATCCCGCCAAACTCGCTTGTCACAGGAATCCCTGCCCGCGTGAAAAAGCCGCTGGCGCCGGACGAGCGATACGATTTCGAAAGAAGCGCCCGCCATTACGCCGAGAGGGCCCGCCTGTACGCAGAGCTTTTCCCGGCCGTGCGAGGTTCGGGCCCCTTGCCATGAAGCCCCCCGGCCTCTCAAGAACGTGCCAGCGCATACCCGAACCCAGGGTCAACCTTTGAACAGGAGGCAAGCCCGAGGCCAAGGCCAGGACCGTGAGCCCCATACCCGAACCCAGAGTCAACCTTTGAACAGGAGCGCCACCCCGATGGGAGACTTGAAAGAACTCGCCCGCGAAGCTGTCCATACGCGCACGATCACCACGACCACATATTCCGTGGACGAGGATCACGTGCTTCTCGAGGGAACCCTGCGGGACAACCGTTTGAAAGAGGCCTGCGGGCTGACTTCCGGAGAGCGCAGAAAGCCAGGCATCGTGCACGATCTTACGATCCGGCTCCTCCTGAACGGCCGTGATCTCTCCATCGAGGACGTCGAGGTTCGGCTCGACCACGTGCCCCATGAGGACTGCCGGCAAACGCAGGAGAGCCTGAGGCCTCTGGTCGGAAGGAAGGTCGAGCCCGGGTTCTCCATGTGGGTCCGGAACACCTTTGGCGGGCCCAAGGGCTGCGCCCACCTGAACGCGCTCCTGCTGGCCATGGCCTCGGCCGCTGTGCAGGGGCTCTGGACCCACTGGGCAAGCCGCCCCGATCCGTCCCAAAGAGCCAGGGACCTGGCAGCCGAGTCCCGCTACCTCATCGACACCTGCTGGCCCTGGCGAAAGGACGGCCCCAGGGCCAAAAAACTCCTGGAAGAGGCCGCCAAGAAAGCGTGATCTCAGGCGGCCGTGACCAGGGATGCCCCGACGGCCTCGGCCCTGGCCATGAGGGAGGCGTCCTTGCGGGCTGCGTCCTTGTCGTTACCAGAGCCGTACTGGTGGATGAACTCGGTTCGGGAGGCGCCCATGACGGCTGTCAGCATCTTCAGCCATTCGGACAGGTAGCCATACAGCTCAGGAAACAACTGGGCCTTTTCCTCGTCCCCTCTTGAAGTCACTACAACGAACTTCTTTCCCGCGGGAAAGGCGGTTTCGTAGCGCACCTCTCCGGTGGCCGGATCTGCTTCCTCCCGGAAGTAGGAGTAGAACCGGTCCGTAAGCATTTTGAATCGCCCGTTCACGTGCCACCAGTAAACCGGAGTGCCCAGAACCACGGCGTCGTAGCCGCCCAGTTCCGCCAGGATCGGCGAAAGATCGTCCTTTTGGACGCAACGGCCCAGGTTCTTCTTGCATCCTTCGCAGCCCAGACACCCGTTCATCTGGATGTCGTAAAGGGCCACCAGGCGCACCTGGGCGCCTTGGCTCTCGGCTCCCCGCAAAACCGCTCGCACCAGGGTTTCCGTGTTGCCGTTCCTGCGGGGGCTCGCGTGGAGACCTATCACGTTCATGGGTCATCTCCTGGGGCTTAAGATCATTTCCCTCAAGATTCTCCCTTCACGGGCTCGGCGTGGACTACCACTTCCACGGCCGAGGGCACCCGCTCCCGGATTTTCTCTTCCACCCGGGTTGCCACGGCGTGGACTTCGTCCATGGAGAGCTTTCCGGAAACCCCGATACGACAACTGATCAGAACGCCCGATCCGACCCGATGCCTTTTCACCTCGGAGACATCCAGCACGAGTGGATCCTCAAGAATCCGGCCGCGCAAAGCCTCGGCCTCCTCTTTTCCGAGTGCGGCCGGACACCCATCCGTGATGCGGTCGGCGGTCTCCATGTGGGTCTCCACCTCAGCGAGCTCCGGGATTTCCTCTTTCAGCGCTTTCTCCAGATCATCCATAAGCCTGTGGGCTTCCTCGAACGAGAGGTCCGGAGCGATCTTGGCGTGCAGGCTCAAGAAGTAGCGGCCCGTATCTTCGTTGCGGTAGGCCGACACGTTGTGCACGTCCTGAATGTCGGCAAAGCGTCTCGAAACCGCGCAGGCCGCGTCCCGGATCGTCTCGTTCGTGGCCGCCGGGTGCAGGTGGACCATGACGTCGCTGTCCGGCACAAGCCGTTTCACCTCGGCTTCAACTCGATCCGAGATCCGGTCTCCCTCGTCGATCGAAAGGAGCCGGCTGGCGCGAACCACCATGTCCACGAAAGTGGAGGAGCCGGAACGGCGCACCCGGACCGAATCCGCACTGGCCACTCCTTCGACGCGTTCGACCCGATCGCGGATCTCGTCCACCAGGCCCCGAGGAGCCCGGTCCAGCAGGTCGTGGATGGCCCGCACGCCGAGCCTCACGCTGGCCACAGCGACGAGCAGAGAAACCCCGAGAGCCGCCACCGGGTCGAGGAAGGGATATCCGAACCGGGTCCCCACGAGCCCTGCGATGACGACAAGAGAAGAAAGCACGTCGGAGCTATAGTGGAGAGCGTCGGCCTCGAGCGCCTGGGACTCGTACCTGCGGGCTCCTGCGTTCAGCAGCCGGGAAACCACCAGACTGACGACCACCGAAAGCCCCATAACCCCAAACGCCCAGAAGCCCGCATCCACTTCCACGGTGCGCCTGGCCAGCCGGATGACCGCTTCCTGGACCACCCAGCCGCATGTGGCCAGAAGGAGAAACGCCTGCACCAGGGCCGAAATGTTTTCGACTTTCCCATGCCCGTACAGATGGTCCTCGTCGGCAGGCCGGGAGGAAATACGCACCGAAAAAAACGTGATGAGCGCCGCTCCGAGATCGAAAAGAGAATGAAGGGCCTCGGAGAGAATGCCCAGGCTCCCCGTGAGAAGACCCACGACGAACTTGGTCGAGGCGAGCGTAAAACCCGCCAGCACGGACAGCGCGGCCAGCGCCTTCTTGCCGCGGGCACGGGCCCGCCCCCCTGAGGCACGGATTTCCCGTCCCATCTCCTCCGCCCCTTCCATGATTTTCCGCCCTCGCAAAAAGGCCCGCCGAAGGGCTCCAGCTCTTACTTGAGTTCGTTTCGCGTGAACCCGAGCAGGTTCCGGGCCACGACGAGCTGCTGGATCTGCTGGGTCCCCTCGTAAATGTCGTTGATCTTGCAGTCCCGGGCCCACTTCTCCACGAGCCATTCTCTGGAGTATCCCAGAGGCCCCAGCAGAGCCACGCAGCGCCGGGTGATCTCAGAGCCCATTCGCCCTGCTTTGGCCTTTGCCATGGAAGCCTCCATGGCGTTGGGCCGATTGTTGTCGCCCATCCAGGCGGCCCGCCAAATCAGGAGCCGCATGGCCTCCAGCTCGGCCTCCATGAGGAGCACCTCCCGCTCCACCGCGCCCAGTTTGTGCTTGCCCAGGCCGTATCGAAACGAGAACCCTTCCTGTTCCAGTTTTTCCTTCGTGAACTCCAGGGCAGCCCGGGCGCAACCCAGAGCCATGGCGCCCACCATGGGCCGGGTGTTGTCGAAGGTCTTCATGACCCCCTTGAACCCCTGGGGCTTGGCTTTGGCCTCGGGTGAGCCGAGAAGGTTCTCCTTGGGCACCCGCACGTTGTCGAAAACGATCGAGGCCGTGTCCGAAGCGCGGATGCCGAGCTTGTGCTCGAGCTTGGTCACGGTCACGCCGGGCCGGTCCTTCTCCACGACAAAGCTGCGGATTCCTGCCTTCCCGGCGGAACGATCCACCGTGGCCCACACCACCACGATATCGCACTGTTTGCCGTCCGTGACGAAAATCTTTTCTCCGTTGATGACCCATTCGTCGCCGTCCAGGACCGCCGTCGTGGTGATAGCGCCCGAATCCGATCCGGCACCCGGCTCCGTAATGGCCATGGCCGCGAACCGGTTTCCGAAGCGCTCGAACTGCTCGGGTGTGGCCACGGCGGCGATCGCGTGGTTGCCGAGACCACTTCCCGGAATGGCGATCGTGAGGCCGCAGTCGCCCCAGGCCATCTCCTCCACCCCCACGACGGCTGTCATGCTCTGACCCACCCGGTCCTCGGTTTCGGGCCTGGCCTCCCGGGGCTCCCCTTGCTCCCTGTCCTTTTTCCGGGCCCTGCCGGCCCGGGCCGACTGGGCCATCATCGGACCGAGAAACTGGATCTCCTCGGCCACGGCGTGCTCCTGTTCGTCGTACTTTCGCGAGATGGGCCTGAAAACATCCCGAGCAATGCCATGGGTCGCGTCGCGAACAACCTTCAATTCCGGCGGAAGCTCGAAATCGATCATGGATCCTGTCCTCCTGCGTTAAGGCCATTGGCCCTCGGCCGCGTTTTTCCCGTTTTCTCCCACGAAAGGGCTCTCATACGATGGCGAGTCCGTCGAGAATCTCGAAGGCCCGCCCGTTGCGGAACCAAAGCTCCACCGGATGCTCCCGGATGTAGCCGTGGCCGCCCAGGATCTGAACGCCGTTGTTCGTCAGGCTCGCCGCGTACTCGCCGGCATACAGTTTGGCCAGATAGGCTTCGCGGGTGCAGTCCTCGCCCCGGTCGGCCTGCCAGGCCGCCTTCCAGGCCAGAAACCGCATGGCGTCGGTCTCGATGGCCATGTCGGCGAGCATGAACGCGATGGCCTGCCTGCTGGCGATGGGTTCCCCGAACTGGACGCGTTCCTTGGCGTAGTTGGCCGCGTAGTCCTTCGTGGCGTTGCAGACGCCCGCGGCCATGGCGGACCAGGCAATGCGGGAGAGATTCAGAATCCGCTGGTAGCCGCAGCCCCTAGGCCCGCCGAGACGATTCGCCAGAGGGACCCGGCACCCGTCGAGCCTCACCCGGTGCAGCTCGAGGGCGTTGAGGCCCATGTATTTCTCCCGCTCGCCGACCACCAACCCTTGGGTTCCTTTCTCGACAATGTAGGCATCGATCCCGCCACAGCCCGAGCCCGGCGCAGCAGAGGCGAAAACGAGAAACAGGTCCGCCCGGGCCGCATACGGGACCGCGCATTTTTCTCCCCGAAGCACGTATTCGCCTCCCTCGCGGACCGCCGTGGTCTTGAGGTCCGTTGCATCGAAGGTCACCCTGGGTTCCATGAGGGCGGCCGTGGCGTATCGAAACCCCTCCCCGCAGAAGCCCGGCAGGTACTTCTGTTTTTGCTCCTCCGTTCCCATCTCCAGCACCGGATAGGCGAAAAGAGTCGGGCTCATCATGGCAAGGGCAAGCCCCAGGTCTCCGTACGCCAGCTCTTCTGCGATGAGCGCTCCGGTGAGCGCAGACCGCTCGTAGCCGTAACCGCCGCAGCTTTCCGGAATCGAATTCGCGACGAGTCCGAGTTCCCAGAACTTGGCCAGGAGATCCTCCGGAATCTGGCCTTTCTCTTCGCAATCCCGGGCCGCGGGCCGCACGACGCTCGCAGCGAATCGCTTCACCATGTCCAAGACCTGTCGCTGTTCCTCGGTCGGACTGAAACTGATCATGGCGACTTCCCCCCCTTGTTTAGAGACGAAACACGTTGATGCCTCTTCTTGGATCGTACCGGACCTTTCCCTTTTCGCCGATCACCTCGCGGCTGACCATTTCCTTGAGCGTATCCGGATCCTTCTCCACCCGAGCCGGGAACCGCTCCCCGGAAAGCGTTCTTCCGATGACGAACCCGTGGGTGGGCTCCTCACTTCCGTAGATCGCCGTGTATGTCTCGATCGTTCCTACCCCCTCGGCCCGTTCGAGGAGCGGGGGAGACTTGAGACCTCGGATCTCCCGGAAGAACGGCTCCGGATCGACCGGCCTCCAGCCGTCCGGCCTCGGCTCGGTGCCGTAAACGCCGAAAGCGTGCTTGTGAAAATACCAGCTCAGCCCGTGGACAAGGCCCGTCTTGCCCGGGTGCTCCCTCAGAATCTCCGTCATCCGGCAGATCGCGTGGAGCACGTAGTTGTTTCCCGGGCCGCCGAAATACGGGAGGCCTCCGGTCACGGTGAGAGGCCGGGGGTCGTCTTCGGAAATGCCAATCTCGTGCCGGACCATGCGGGGAGCGCACGGAAAACAGCTGTACAGATCGAAAAAGTCGACTTGCTCGATCGTCAGGCCTGCCTGGTAGAGCGCCGCGTCCGCCACGGCCCGAGCCGAGGGCGTGGAATGGAAGTCCCTGCGATGCGTGAAGTACCAGAGATCGTACCCGTCCGCGCCCCCGAGGGGGAACACCCACTTGTCCCGGGAAATATCCAAACTTCGGGCCGTCTCCAGGCTCGTGAGGAAGACCGCCGCGGCCTGGTCCACATGGAGCATGGCGCACATGAGTTTGGTGAAGGGAAAGGCCACCATGCGGTTCTCGGCCGAAACGGCCGCGATCTCTTCCGGGGTCTTGACGTCCTGGAACCAGGCGTAAGGATTTCCGCTCGCGACTCGACTCATGGCGGAGCAGATTTCCGCGAGCGTCCTTCTTTCCTCTTCGAGACTTTCACCGCGGTGATGCCGGAAAGCGTTCTCGAACATGGCGTAGACATAGGCCGGCCTGTACCAGTCGTACTTTTGCTCCGCCTCCGTGAACACGGGCCGCGTGTCTCCCACCCGTTCCTGGCACTCGACTTCGGGCTCCCAGGGAACCGAGCCGGCCAGTTCCTGGGCCACGCTCTGAGAGCAGAAAGCCTCGGCACCCGTAATGAGCGCCACGTCGGCCTCTCCTCGGGCAACCCGCCCGGCCAGCTCGGTCACAAGCCATTGAGGGGTGGAGCCCCCGATCCCGGTATACCACTTCCGCGACGGCGAAGCCCCGATGGACTCCGCCACCCGCCCCGCAGGATCTGCGTACTTCCAAGACACGACGTTCACCACGGCAACCGTGTCCACGCGCCTGAGCAGGTCCGGTGCGCCCGCGTCCTCTGCTGCGTTGCGTGCGGCCTGGACCATGAGTTCAACCGGATGGCGCACTTCCTCCATGCGGGCAGGCTTTTGCGTAACCTGCCCGACCCCCACGATCACGGGCGTGCGCTCGCGATTCATCGTTGCCCCCCCAACGATCCGGAAAAAACACCCTGGAAAAGAGGCCGGGCGCCGAACCGGCACCTGCCCCCGAATCCCTTTCAGCTCTTTTCACCGGTACAGGTTCTCCTCGCAAAGGCCGGTCGCCAGGAAAAGTCCGTTGCCCTCGCCTTGAAGTTCCGTGATCCGGCCATCGTTCTGGCGCATGTTGACCCGGTAGGCCTCGGTGCTGCCGTCGCTCCAGGTGAGCACCACCCGGTCTCCCGAAACCTTGTAGGTGCCGCCCTTTGTGGGCTCGTACTGGTTCCCCCCGTAATAGCCGAGCGTGCCAGTCACGTTGCCGCCCGCGTCCTTTGTGTTCCAGGCATCCGCAACCTCTGCCCCGAAGGAGAAGCGGCCAGCGCCGTCGAAGTTGTACCTGCGGGTCGCGATGCTCGAATGGGCGCAGAAACTCCCTTTTACGAATCGCTCGTGACCGCCCGAGGCGGGAGGCGTGGCCGCGCGCTTCTCCTCGGCGGGCTTCGCGCCAGGTTTCACGCGGACGCATTGGATCCTTGACCCGTCCGGAAAAGTCACGGCCAGGGAGTCGCCCTTGAGCGCGTACGGGTAGTCCACAGGCATGAAGTCCTCCACAACACGGATCACGCCCGGAGCGAGCATGTAAGAAGAGGCTTCGCCGTCGTAGACGAGCACGTCTTCGGACTGGAAAACAAGCTGCGAAGAGCCCTGTTCGCCAGAACACTGCCAGGATCCGAGGAGCCCCTTGGACGCGCAAGAGCCCCCTTCCCCGGCCGAGGCACCGGCCACGGGACAAGCGACGGCAGCCGCAAGAAAGAACCAGCAGACCAGCCAGTTTATTGCGCCCATGACCCGACCTCCCTTCTGCAAGTGGTGCCCGAACGATCCCATGCAACGCCGCATCTTTCGCACAGGCGAGATATATAGTAGATAAGGACGCAAAGGCAAACCAGGTTGTGAGCGGAGCGGCCCGGTCCGCGCGATTCCTTTTCCAGCACACCGGTTCGAATCGGAATCCTGGATGGAAAGAATCTGCGCGGGGCGGCGTCTCTCGGGCACAGAAGGCTCCAGGCAAGAACCTCGAGAGCCTCCGCACAACAAGAAAGGGCACCCAAGATGGACAACGTCCTTCACCCTCTGTTGGCCGAACAGAAAATCTTCCTCTCCGCAGGCGTCTACGATGTCCTGAGCGCCCGGATCGCGGAGCGGGCGGGCTTTTCTGCGGTCGTGCTCACAGGCTTCGGCGCGTCCGCGACGTACCTGGGAGAGCCGGACTTCGGCCTCCTCACCCAGACCGAGATTCTGGACATCGCTCACCGGATCTGCAGGGCCGTCAAGATCCCGGTCATCGTCGACGGCGACACGGGTTACGGCAGCGCCCTCAATGTCATCCGCATGGTCCGGGAGCTTGTGGCCATGGGGGCCCGCGGAATCATCCTCGAGGACCAGACCTGGCCCAAGCGGTGCGGGCACATGCGCGGCAAGAGCGTCGTGCCCGCCGAAGAACACGTCCAGAAGCTCCGTGCGGCCCGGGAGGCCCGGGGAGACTCTCCGTTTCTCATCGTGGGCCGCACCGACGCCCGGGGCCCCCTTGGGCTGGACGAAGCGATCCGGCGGGGACGGGCCTACCACGAAGCCGGAGCCGACCTCATTTTTATCGAGGCTCCTGAAACCGTCGAAGAGCTGCGCAGGATCGCTTCAGAAGTAAAAGCGCCTCTGGTCGTCAACATGATCGAAGGCGGCAAAACGCCCTTACTTCCTCTGGAGGCTCTCCACGAGATGGGGTTCGTCAACGTGGGATACGTACTCACGGGCCTGTTCGCAGCGGCCAAGGCCCTGGACCGAGCCTACCGCCATCTGCTCGCCCACGGCACCTCCCAGGGACTCGAAAAGAGCCTGATGTCATTCGAAGAATTTACCGCCCTGGTCGGCCTCGACGAGAAATACGCTCTGGACGAGAGATTCCGCGCGGGTTGATCAAGAAGCCCGTGGCGCGGCTCGTACGAACCCGGCCCTTGGGGAGGGGCAGATAAGGCCGGAACGTCCGGGGGCGGGAGATGTCCTGAGGCTAAGAGTCGTTGTCGGGTTTCGGGCTAATCGCAATCTTGTGGGCAGTTGCACTTGTTTTCGGGCGCCAGGCAGAGTGCATCGCCGCAGCGGGTGCAGTACCCTGAATCCTCGTTCGACCCGCCCGTGGGAGGAAAGCAGATCTGGAAATTCGGCTCGGGTTTGTCCAGGCCGATCTTCGTCAGTCCCTCGCAACACACAGGAGCCCCGGGATAGTCAAGAACGGCGTCCCCCTCGCCAACGCAAGGGACCGGCGGGATCGAATAGAGCGAATACCCCTCAAGAGGTGGAAGGCCCCCAACGGCCCTCCGGGGAATCCCGAACCGCTCTAAAAGAGTCGGAGCGATATCTTTTCTGTCCCCGCTTCGCATGACCGCAGGGTCGTTCGTTGCAAGAGGCGTAAAGGGCGCATTCCTGTGATTCCATTTCCCCTCGTCGAACCCGTGGTCCGAGACCACATAGAGCAAGGTCTTCTCATAGATCCCCAGGTCCCTCAGCTTGTCCACGATCTTGCCGAGCCAATCGTCCAGAACCACGAGAGACGCAGCGTATAGGGGGCAGTTCTCTCCGCACACATGGCCGATGTCGTCGGGCTGGGCGAAATGAATGAGGGCAAACAGCCTTTGGTCTCTGTACTGCTCGATCAGGGACAGAGCCTTCTCGCCCACCATCGGTTCCAGGAAAAGGCCGTTCTCAAAGAAGTCGATCTTCTGCTTGGTCTTGCAGTAAGGTTGGGACGCTTCCTCGTCCGTGCCGGAGCAGGCGCCGCCCGTGTTTCCGAACTTGCCCGCGAGAAAAATCGTCCGGATGTTTTCAGCGCCGTAGAAAGCCTTGACCTTCTCGAAAATCGAGTAGCCTTCCGGCAGGGCCCGGTAGATCTTGTTGCTCACGATCCCCGTAACCTCAGCATCGTAGCCGGAAAGAATCTGGGCCCAGCCCGGTTTTGTGGCCGTAAAACCGTTGGTGGTCGTGTTGTTCCAGAAGACGCCTCCCGAGAGTTCCGTGATATGGGGCAATCCATCGGGGCATTCCGGGGCTTGCCGGTTGAGGCACTCGTAAAAACGATCCCTTTGCACGCCGTCCCAACCGACAACGATCACATTGAAGTCGCCCGTCTGGCAGGGTGGATCGTCCCTGTCGATCAGACCGTCACAGTCATTATCCAGTCCGTCCGAACAGGAAGGGTCCCCGTAGGGACCTTCTTGACCTTCGAAGTTCACGGATGGGTTTCGGTCGTCGCAGTCCGCGATCGTCCCGCAACCGGCCTTAGAAAAAAAACCGTCTCCATCCCCGTCCCGGTAAGAGGGCTCGGTCTGGCTTTCTTCTCCTCCGCAAGCCGCCAGCGCAGCCAGGAGACACAAAGCAGCCACGAGCCGGATTCCGGTTCGACCGTTTTTCATCAAATGGCTAGGGCTTCCCGCTGCACCGGCTCCAGAGGAGATACACCCGGCCGTCGTACGTGCTCGACGCAATGACGTCCTCCCTCCCGTCCTCGTTAACATCCGCGATCTCGAGACCCACGATTCCGTCTCCGGTTCCGGGCTTCTTGAAGCCGGGGATCACAAGAGGCTTGTCCACCCTCCTCATCACCGGGGCATCCCCCACGGCCACGTCTTCGGTTCCGAGGAAGTTGCCGGCTCCGTCTCCGTAAAGGAATGTGACGGTTTGCGAAAGGCTGTTCGCGATGGCCACATCCAGAAACCGGTCTCCGTTCAGGTACCCTACCCGGACTTCACGGGGGTCCTCGCCTGTTTCCACGTGGACGGGGTCGGTAAAGGATCCCTTTCCGTCCCCCAGAAGCACGGAAACGCCGTTGCCCATGCGCGTGGAAACCACGAGGTCCATCTTCCCGTCCTTGTTCATGTCGGCCTTTCGCACCGAACGAGGACCGGATCCGGCGAAGAAATCCCCGGCGAAGGACAGATTCCCGGCGCCGTCCCCCACGAGAAGCGTCACTGCGGTCCCGCTGTGGGTCAAAACGACATCAGGCGCTCCGTCCGAGTTGAAATCGCCGACATCGGACATGCGGGTCCGAAGGCGCCGGCTGAAAGGAACGCCGGGCAGCGCAAAGTTACCCTGACCGTCGCCGAATAGGACCACTGCCTGGTTGGGCCCCACGCCCGAAAGCACCAAGTCCACGAAGCCGTCTCGATTGAGATCTCCGGCCCGGGCATCGAGCGGACCTGAGGCGTTCTCCTCGACCTTGAGCACATCGTGCCGGAAGAACCCGCCTTTCCCGTCGCCGAAGAACAGATGAACACAGTTCGTCTCGTACTTGGGCAGCCACCTCGCGGCAGTGGAGGTGACGACGTCCTCGTGCCCGTCCCCGTTGAGGTCCACCGCGATCACGCCGTGGTTGTGGTCCCCGACCGGAAGGGACTGCATGTGGGTAAACCCGCCCTTGCCGTCTCCCTTGAGAATCACAAGCCCTTGCTCCGGATCGACCGGCAGGTGCCCGATGACCGCAAGATCGAGGTGGCCGTCCTCGTCGAAATCCGCGGCCACCACATCGTGAGCCGTATTGGCAGAAGGATAGCTCGCGCAAACTTCCGGGCAGAAGGGCGCATCCGGTTCTGTCTCATTGCCGCAGCTCGGAAGGAGCGCCAGGCCGCACAGCATTCCCAGAAGAATTCCTCTCTGAGTCCAGGTGGGGACGGCCCCATTCTTCTCTCGCCTTTTCATATGCTTCCCTTCTCCGCCGATCCGTCCGGGACATTGGGATCCTTGGCCATCATTCCATCTCCCCTATGTGAGAGGAGTATATCAGACAAACCTCACTCTTTGGCAACAAATTTTTCTTTGTCATTCCAGGGCAACGCCCCAGGAGCCGCCCCCCTGTCAAATCGGGCGAGCGAATTTCATTGACGAGGGCAGCAGGATAGGTTAGTATCATTTTATTATATCTGGACGGATGCCGCTTCCGCCGGCGTGAATGGACCCCTGAGGAGACCGACCCGACTTTCCCTAAGGAGATCGATGGCTAGAATCCTCTTTGCTCCGGTTCATGTGGCCGGCCACTTCTACCCCACCATCCCTGTCGCAAAGTCCCTTCAAGAGCGGGGCCACCAAGTGGCCTACGTCTCGGAGCGGAACATGAAAGGGGTCGTGGAAGGAGAAGAGATCGAATTTTTTGGAGTCGGCCCCGGCGTGTGGGCGGGCAACATTGCAGAAAAATACCCGAGGGTGCGAACTCTTCGTGGAAACGCAAGGATTCACTATATTCTAAAGAACGTCTACCTCGGATTGACCTCTCACTACATCCGAGAAGCCGTACCGGTCGTAAAAAGGATCAGACCCGACCTTCTCGTGTTCGATTCCTTTTCGTTCCCGGGACCGATCTTGGCCGAAATGCTGGGGATCCCCTGGGTTACGACTTCGATGTTTCTCGGCATGATTCCTGGGAACGGATCGCCCCCTTACAGCTTCGGCTGGCCTCCGTCCCGCAGCCGCCTGCGCGGCCTATTGTACAAAGCGGCCTGGCTCGCCTTGATCGCCTACTGCAAGCAATACGACGCGGTGATCAACCGCATCCGGAAAGAATTCGGGCTGCGCCCCAAAAGGATGGCTTTTCTCCATTCCGCACTGTCCCCCTATCTGTACCTCTCCTTTACCAGTCCGCATATCGAGTATCCCATCCATCACTTGCCTCCTCAGGTGCATCTGGTGGGCCCCTCGGTCTGGAGTTCACCGCGCCATTACCGGCCCCCCGAGTGGCTTGTCGCCTTCCCGGAGAAGCGGCCGGCTGTGTACATCACCATCGGAACGGTGGAAAGTGCTTACGATCGGCGGTTCTTTTCGATCGCGGCCGAAGCTGTTGGGGCCGTCCCGGAGATTCAGGCCGTCATGACCGTGTGCTACGAAGGTCCCGACCTCCAGAATCTGTCTCTTCCCCGAAATCTCCGCGTCGAGAAGTATGTCCCAAACGCCTGGATCGTGCCGAAGGTGGACCTTGTAGTTCATCATGGAGGTTTCTCGACCACCTTGGACTGCCTCATGAACGGCAAACCCTCCGTGGTCATTCCCTTCGAGGGAGACCAGAACGAAAACGGCATGCGTCTTTCCTACCTTCGAGCCGGCCACCGTTTGCGGTACAGAAATCTCACGGCTCGAGCCCTCCGGGAGGCGATCCTCAAGGTCCTCGAAGATCCGGCTTTCGCAGCCAGGTCCGAGGAGATCGCAAGCTTGCTCGCAAGGCAAAACGGCCCGCAGGCAGCATCCGATTTGATCGAGAGGCTCCTGAAAACCGGCAGGCCCGTGCTCCGCACGGAGATCCGCTAATCGGCTCTCGAATCCTTCTCCTCATGCGCCAGCAGGTGCGGGTCTTCCAAGAGCCGGATGACCTCGTGGACGAATTTCATGGGCGTAACGCCGTCCAGAACTCGATGGTCCACAGAGAGCGAGAGATAGGCCGATTTTCTGGGAACGACCTTCCCGCCGACCACAGCCGGCCGTTCCCGAACCTGTCCAAGAGACATGAGGGTCGAGGTGCTCAGCCGGTGGTAAAGAATCATTTCTTCGTTGAGGCTCGTGACCTGGAAGCTCCCCACCATGCCCCGCCGGATTCGTGCGGACCGGTAGGCCAATGGGATGAGCATCCTGCGCATCCAGCGGAAAGGAAGAAATCGACCGATCCAGTCGATCCTGCGCAAGGTGGCCGCTTCCTCAAGCCGGGCTTTTCGTGCGCCTTCGGCCAGCTCTTCGGCGATCGCCCGAAGGCTTTTCTTGTCCACATGGGTGAGGATGACCACAGGCGCGAAGTTCGTCGTCCCCTCCACCGAGACCCCGATATCGATGCTTGCAGGATGCAGGATCCTTCGGTCGCGGTCGATCATGGCGTGGACATGCGGGTGCCGAGCCAGGGCAAGGCCGCAGGCCCGAATGAGCAGATGGAGATAGTTCAGAGGGTATCCCTCCGACTCCCGAACCTGCCGGATGAAGTTGCTCGCCTCCGTCATGTCCACCCAGAAGACGCCTGTCCCATAAGCAGGCGTTGCGCAAAGAAAACTGTCGTTGATGAGCCTTCGACCCAGGCTGAGTCTTTCCACGCGCTCCCAGTCCTGCATGAACGTGTACTCCCTGTGGGCGAGAAGGCCGGCCACGAGGATAACACACTCTGCCCAGTGGAGGAACCGTCGCAAAGACCCGTCTTGTCCCGATGGGCCCCCTCGGATAAACTGCTTTGAGTCTCCAGAATTTTCGCGGCGAGAGGAGATCCGGCCGGAACGCCCGGCAAAAGCCCGAGAGAACCCGAAGCGGGATGCTCACAGCCGCCCCAACAGAGGAAATGCGACCATGTCCCATCCGGACCAAGAGGCTCATTCGGCTCCTGTCCTTTCTGTGATCATTCCGGCTTACAACGAGGAAAAGTTTCTCGGGGCCACGATCGAGAACGTCCATGAAGCCATCCGGGTTTACCACCAAAAGTATCCCCACCCTGTGGAACTCGTCGTCGTGAACAACAACTCGACGGATCGGACCGAGGAGGTCGCCCGGCAGCACGGCGCCCGCGTCGTTTTCGAAAAGAAAAATCAGATCGCCGCCTCCCGGAACGCCGGGGGACGAGCGGCCCGGGGACGGATCATCGCTTTCCTGGATGCGGACGACCACATTTCCTCCAATCTCCTCACGCTCGTTTACGAAATGATGAGTTCAGGAGAATATATCGGAGGCGGTGTCGCCCGAATTTATCGCGACAACGCCCATCCTCTGGCGATGCTTCTGGAATCCTACAACAGCGTGGCGAGGCGCATCCTGGGGATCAGTACGGGCCTGATCTACACGACCCGGGAGACCTTTCTTCGGCTGGGAGGATTCGACGAGCGGTACTACGCAGCCGAGGAAGGATATTTCGTTTGGAGCATGAAAAAACTGGGGAAAAGAGAAGGGAAAAAATTCGGGAACATCCGGGACGGTTACGTCGTCAAGTCCGGGCGGAAATTCAAGGACATGAGCGCTCCCGCCCTCATTCTGACGTGGCTCAAGTTCATGGCTTTTCCTTGGAAGCTCCGGGACCGGCGAGCCTGTTCGTTCTGGTACGATATTGAAAAAAGGGAATGATCCAGCCCTCCGGGAACGACCATGATGGATCGGGTTCTCGTGATCTGCCTGGACGGGGCGACCTTCGATCTCCTCGATCCGTGGATGGCCTCGGGCCGCCTCCCTGGGCTGAAGCGTTTTGTCGACGAAGGGGTCAGGGGCACTCTCGAGTCCATCGTCCCTCCCATTACAGCTCCGGCCTGGGCGTCCTTCATGACCGGCAAGAACCCGGGCAAACACGGTGTCTATTACTTCGTGAACCGGGGCCTCAAGAGCGGCGAGGCCACCTTCGTCGACTCCAGATCGAGAAGGGGAAAGGCCCTATGGAATTTTCTGGGCGAGGCGGGGAAAAAAGTCCTTATTCTCAATGTGCCTACGACCTATCCCCCGCAAAAAGTCAACGGCGCTCTGATCAGCGATTTCCTCACCCCTCCGGGGAGCCGGGACTTCGCTTACCCGGCCTCGCTTGTGGGAGAACTCGAGGAGAAATACGGCAAATATCCCCTGCACTTGAAGACCCTCACCTTCTCACCGGGCATGTCCGCCAGGAACGCGCAAAGGCTCCTGAAAGAACTCCGTCGGGAAGCCCGCATCAAGTTCGACGCGGCCCATTATCTCCTGGACAAAGTCGATCCGGACTTCTGTATTCTCCATCTCTTGGGCACCGACCGCGTGCAGCACGAGCTCTGGAGCCTTTTCGATCCCGAGCATCCATTGCACAGGGAAGACATGGCACGAAGCTGCGCCGAGAGCGTGATCGACTATTTCGCCGAAGTGGATGGAGAGATCGAAAGGCTCTCCGGCAGATTCGACGGGCATGCCACGATCTTCGTCATCTCGGATCACGGGTTCGGACCTGTTCGCAAGGTGATCGATCTCAACGTCTGGCTTCTGGAAAACGGGTACATCCAGATCCGGACCGGAGCGAGTTCCCGGATCAAGGGAGCCCTTTGGAAGCGAGGCCTAACGAAGGAGAAGGTTACGCGGATCGCCCTGCGAACCCTTTTCAAGTACGGGGCGGGGGTCGCTGCCCGGATACCGGATGCCTCGATCTTCAAGTCCATGCTCTTCCTCGCCAGGCACGGCGACCGGGGAAGCCTTCTGTTTTCTTTCGACGACGTGGACTGGGGACGGACTAAAGCCTACGCGCCCGTGGGCATGGGGGCAATCTACATAAACTTGCGCGGTCGAGAGGAGCAGGGCTCGGTCGCCCCGGGGGCCGAGTACGAGTCCCTTAAGGCAGAAATCATTTCCAGGCTCCGCACCCTCGAGGATCCGCTCACCGGAGAGCGGATCTCCGCCGAGGTGTACCCGCGGGAGGAGATCTATCACGGCCCGTATCTGGACCGCGCGCCGGACATTGTGTTTCTGCCGAACCAGTCCGGCCTTTTCGCAGGGGGCATGACGGGGTTCTTTTCGAACAGGTGGATCTTTCCGAACGCGGCATGGCCAGGGCATCACCGCATGCAGGGCATTCTCCTGGCCCGAGGAGGCCAGTGCAAAAGGGGAGCGCGAATCGAGGGGGCCAGACTGATCGATCTTGCCCCGACGATTCTCCATGTTCTGGGGATCTCGATTCCGGCCGACATGGACGGCCGGGTCCTCACGGAGCTTTTCGAAAGGACGTTTGTCGAGGCCCGGCCGGTTGCATACAGGCCTCCTGAGGAGGACGCCCAGGCGTCTCTTCCCCTTTCTCAGGGCGAGGAAGGAGAGGTCCAGCGCAGACTCAAAGAACTCGGATACCTCCTCTGAAGGAAACGCGGCCGATTCCGAGGAAAGGGAACCGTGGGAAACAGAGTCGTCATTGTCGGCCTGGACGGAGCCACCTTCGATTTGCTGACCCCCTGGGTCGAAGCAGGGCTCATGCCCCATCTGAAACGAATGATCGACGAGGGCGTGAGCGGGGATCTTGCCTCCTCCATTCCCCCGGTCACGGCTCCGGCGTGGACCTCGTTCTTCACGGGCAGGAATCCGGGCAAGCACGGCGTATTCGATTTCGTCCACCAGGACAGAAGAAGCTACGCATTTCATCCGGTGGACTCCGGCTCCTATTATGGAAAGGCTCTCTGGGACGTCATCGGAGAGCAAGGGAGGAAAGTGGCCGTTCTGAATGTTCCCATGACCCACCCCGCCTATCCTGTGAACGGCCTTCTCGTCAGCGATTTTCTGCTGGCAACGAAAAAAGGAGCCAAAAGCTACCCTCCCGAATGGCTCCGTCAGATCGAGGCTGAATTCGGGCCTTATCCCACGGAAACGGTCCCCCCTTATTTTGCCGGGGGGTATGCGGACGAGGACATCGCCCGGTTTCTTCAGGAGTACCGGCAGGCGATGCAGTACAAGTTCGCGCTGGCCCACCGGCTGCTGGAGAGGGAAAAGCCCGATTTTCTCATGCTCCACCTCTTCGGGAACGACCAGATCTGTCACTGGCTTTGGCACTTTCTGGATCCGGGCCATCCGAAACATTCGGCCAAAGAGGCCAAAAGGCATCTGGGCAGGATCCAGGAATACTATCGTGCCTTCGACGATGAGATCGGCACCCTTCTGGACCGGGCCGGTGAAGACACTTCGGTCTTCGTCGTATCGGATCATGGGTTCGGACCTGTTTTCAGGTCCATCGACTTCAATACCTGGCTGTACGAGGAAGGGTATCTGGCCCTGAAAGATCGGCCCTCGACCCGGATGCGCCGTGTCTTGTGGAATCTGGGCTTGACCCCTCAGGCCCTCGTAGAGAGAGACTGGTTCCTTCGACTTGCAAAAGAAGCGTACGTCCGCCTCAAAAAGAAGTCTTCCGGAAACGTGGACGATCTCAAGCAGGTCCACTCCTTCCTTCGTCTTTTCTTGTCGTTCCATGACATCGACTGGTCCCGCACCAGGGCCTTCTCCCCTTTCGGGTTCGGTCAGATCCGGATCCACCTCAGGGGACAATGGGCCCAGGGGTGCGTCTCCGAAGGGGCTGAATATGAGCGCGTGCGCGAAGAAATCGTCGGAAAACTCAGAGCCCTGAAAGATCCAGGGACCGGAGAACCCGTGGACGGGCTCGTATTGACGCGAGAGCAGATTTATCGAGGCCCTTTTGTGAACGAAGCCCCGGACATTTTCTTCCTTCCGGCGAACGGCAAATACCGGCCCAAGAGCACAGGGTTCTCCTCCAGGCAGGTCTTCTCGTCTTCGGGCTGGATGACAGGAATCCACAGGCTCTGCGGCGTGCTGATCGCGCGAGGCGACCCTCTGAACCAGGGCCGGCGCCTCGAAGGCGTCCGGATCACGGACGTGTTCCCTTCGGTTCTGGCTCTGATGGGACTCGAGATTCCGGAAGATGTGGACGGCAGCATCCCGGACGGCATGTTCCGCCAAGCATTCCTCAGGGCCCATCCTGTCCGGCAGGGGGCGCCGGCCGCCTCCGGGAGACGGCCGGGTCCGAGGGGAACGGGGGATGGAGAGGAGAGAGAAGTCTTGCAACGGCTGAAGAGTCTGGGGTACCTGGAGTGAGACATGTCTCTGCCCAGAGTCGCGAAGGCGACTGTCAAGATTCTCTTGCTCATTGTCCTGATCGCCGCATTGAGGCTTTATGTCTTCGAGCACTGGATCGACCTCGAGCAGATGCAAACCTGGATCCTCAGGCAGGGGATTCTTGCACCGCTCCTCTTCTCTGTCGTCCTCATGCTGACCATGGTGCTTTACCTTCCTTCCGCTCTGTTCGTCGGCCTGGGAGCGATCAGCTTCGGCATGATTCTTGGACCCCTCCTTTCCTTGGCCGGGCTTACCCTGGGAGCTTCGATTGCCTTCCTGATCGGAAGACGAGTAGCCCGCGAGGCGGCCGAGGAATTGCTGGGCAGGAAATTCGCGCTGATCGGACGGCTTTCCCTGTCGTCCGCCGCCGCAAAGGGATTTCCTTTCATATGCGGTCTTCGCCTGGCTTCCTTCTTTGACACAGCCACCAATTATGCCCTGGGTACGACTCGTGTCAGGTTCTGGAGCCAATTGGCCGGTACCGTTCTGGGATTTCTTCCTCCCGTGTGCTTGGTGTCCCTCAGTTTTCAAGAGATCTGGCAGGCCCGGTCGATCCAGGAGATGACGATCTACAATCCTTTTGTCTGGTCCCTACCCGCGTTGAGGGGCGTTGGGGTCCTCGTGCTTTTTCTTCTTGCGCGGGCGAACCGGAAAGCGGGAGTCGTCCGCGCCGCGGAAGGGGTGCTCTGCCGAGGAAAAGCCACAGGTACGGATTCAACGGAACCGGGGGCTTTCCCATGTCAGACAAGGTAGTGGTCATCGGTCTGGACGGAGGCTCCTTCCGGACTCTCGACCCGTGGATGCGGGAAGGGCGCCTGCCCCATCTCGAAACCCTGATCCGAGAAGGGGTCAGAGGGCCCCTGGCTTCGGTTGTCCCGCCGGAAACTGCAACAGCCTGGTCTTCCTTCCTCACGGGTAAGAACCCTGGGAAGCACGGCGTGTTTGGATTCACCGCCAGAGACCGGCTTACGGGCCGAATCGTTCCGGTCAGCGCTCTTGCCCGCACAGGCAAAGCCTTCTGGGATCTCCTGAGCGAGTCGGGCAAACGGGTGCTCGTGCTGAACGTCCCCACGACCTACCCGCCCCATCCCGTCAACGGCGTCCTGATTTCCGATTTTCTTACGCCGAGGGGCAAAAGGGATTTTGTGTATCCGCCGGCTCTTCTGGAGGAACTCGAAAAGCGTTTCGGGCCTTACCCCCTGTACATGAGAACCTATTTCTCCGGCAATCTCTCCGAGGCCCACGCAGAGTGGTTTCTGGAGGAGCTCCACGAGGAACTGAGAAGCAAGTTCGACATCCTGGAATACCTCATGGATCGGTTTCCATGGGACCTCGTGGTCTTTCACCTTTGGGGCACCGACAGGGTTCAGCATGATCTCTGGAATCTCATCGACGAGCACCACCCTGCCTACGATGCCAGCCTGGCTCGCAAGTGCCGACAAAGGATCGTGGAATATTTTGAGGCCGTCGACGCCCGAGTCGGCCGGCTCCGACAGCGTCTGGGAGAGGATCCGACTCTGCTTGTCATTTCCGACCATGGATTCGGACCGATCCACAAGACGATCGATCTCAATGTCTGGCTCCTGGAGCAGGGATTTATCCGCATCAAGAAATCCCCTGTCTCCCGCCTTCGTTACTGGGCCTGGAAAATGGGCCTAACTTACGAAACCTTGGTCCGGTTCCTTCTTAAGCTCATGCGGTTCGGTTTGCGCCTGCCTGATCTTTCGCCGGCTGAAACAGTGAACCTGGTCAGGGACAATCGGTTCAATCCCTTGCTCTCTCTGAAAGACATCGACTGGAGCCGAACACAGGCCTACAGCCAGATGGGCATGGGGCAGATCGTGATCAACGTGGAGGGACGCACAGCCAAAGGCGCCGTAGAGCCGGGACAGGCGTACAAGCGAGTCCGGGAGGAGATTGTCCGCCGGCTGAAGGATATGCGGGACCCTGCGACCGGCCGACCCGTGGGGGGGCAAGTGTACACCAAGGAGGAGATCTATCACGGCCCGCATCTGGATGAGGCCCCTGACATCACGTTTCTTCCTCTCGAAAGCAACGTTATGGCATCAGCCCTCATGGGATTCACCACACGTCGGTGGATCATCGACAACCCCTTTCTATTCGGCAATCACCGGATGGACGGCATCCTGATTGCCCATGGCCGGGACATACGCAAGGGGCACGTGTTCAACCAAGCCCGCCTGATCGATGTGGCGCCCACAGTGCTCCATCTTTTGGGAGAAGCCGTCCCGAACGACATGGACGGTCGGGTCCTGACCGAATTGTTCACGGACAGCTTTGCCGGAACCCGCAAGATCGAATGGAGGGACGCATCTGAAACCCCCACTGACGAGCCTCTGACAGGAATGACGCCGCAAGAGGAAGCGACCATCCTCGAGAACCTCAAGGGCCTCGGATACATTTAATCTTCATCTTTACCCCACTGCAAAAAATGTTGACACAAAAGTCCTGATGGTATATTTTAGGACCAACTGGTCGGTCCTACACAGGCCTCATCTCTCAACCAGTTAATTTAGAAGCATAATTCAATGAAAAGCAGAGAAAAAATCCTGGCAAAGGCGGCAGAGATCATCCATGCGAAGGGGTTCAATCACACAAGCATTCAGGACATTCTGGAAGCCGCCTCGGTGACAAAAAGCAATTTCTACTACCATTTCGAAAGCAAAGAGCAGCTCGGGTTCGAGGTGCTCGCACTCCGGATGCGCCAATTCTACAAACTGGCCATAGCGCCTGCTCTTGTGGAAAGCGGCCAGGAGCCTAGGCGCCGGATCCACGCGTTCTTGGACCGTCTGGCGGCCATCGGCATGTCGGAGGCCGGAGAACTCGGCTGCCCCTTCGGAAATCTCGCCCAGGAAATCAGCGCTCTCCACGAGCCGCTCCGGGAGTCCCTGAGCGGATTTTTCAAAGCCTGCTCCGAGGCCCTCGAAGGCTGCTTTGAAGAAGGGAAAAGATCCGGCGCCTTCCGGCCGGACATGCCTTCGAAGGGAATCGCGGAATTTGTCCTGGGCCAGATCCAGGGCGCGTTCCTGCTCAGAAAGACCCACAAGGATCCGGAGGTGATCAAGCGTAGCATCGAAATCCTGCGCGTCTTTCTTGACCAGTGGATCGCACCGGCAAGAGAGCCCTGCGGGCCTGAACCCGCGACCGATATGCCACCAGAAGCTGCCGGCGCCTAACCGGAGGATCGATCAGCGAGGGAGAAAGGATCTCCGCGCGGTCGATCCCTTTGCTAAGGAAGGAGGACAGCGAGATGGCCCAAACCGACGTGTACGAAACCCTGGCCGAGCATCTCCACTCGATGCCCATCGGAGCGCCCAAGGCGCCGGAACTCATTGAGATCCTCAAGATTCTGTTCACCGAGGAAGAGGCTTCCCTCGGAGTCAAGCTTCCCCTTTTCCCCGCCATGACGGTCGATGCGCTCGTAGAGCGAACCGGCATGGGAAAAGAGCCTCTCAAGGCTATGCTCGACCGGATGGCCAAGAAAGGCACTGTGTTCGTGGAGCTCGGCGGCTCGGAGCCCCAGTACCGGCTTCTGCCCACTGTGGTGGGATTCAGCGAGACCCCTTTCTGGCCAGGAAAGCGCACCGAAGAAACCGAAAAGCTCGCCCCCCTGTGGATGAAGTATGCGGTCAACGCCTTTTATCACGAAATCGGCGGGCTTTCCGACACGCCGGTCGTGCGGGTCGTCCCGCTCGAACAAACCCTCGCAGACGACCGTAGAGTGTCGCCGTACGAGCAGCTTGCCGAGCTGGTGAAGAAGACGAGCTATCAGGCCGTGGCCCATTGCCCTTGCAGGCTCATGCGAGATCATGCGGGCATGGGCAAATGCAGCCATTCCACGGAGAACTGCCTTCACTTCGGCAGCATGGCCCGCTACATGGTCGCGCAGGGAATGGCCCGGCAAATCACGGTGGAAGAAACCTTGGCGATTCTCAAGAGGGCCAACGAAGAAGGACTCGTTCACGTCACGAACAACTTCCAGGGCGAGATCGACACCATCTGCAATTGCTGCTCTGACGCCTGCATCTTCCTCACGGGCCTCCTGTTCATGGGCGAAAAGAACATGTTCGCCCGCTCCAACTTTGTCTGCCGGATCAACGAGGACACCTGTCTCGCCTGCGGCCTGTGCGCCGAGCGGTGCCCGGTCAAGGCGATCGAGGTCGAGGAGACCGCCCGGGTGGATGCCGCCAAGTGCATCGGGTGCGGTGTCTGCCATCCGACCTGCCCCTCGGAGTCGGTCAAGCTCGTCGAACGGCCGGAGCCCGAAAAACGTCCGGTCCTGCCCATGGCCGAGATGGTAACGAAGGTGATGAGCGACAAGAAGCGGCAGTTCAAGTTCTAGGGAGTTTCCGCCAGTAGGGTGTTCCGCCAGAGACCAAAGGCAAAAGGGGGCGATCATGGCTGGAAACGGAGGCACGTGGAAGAAGACCGGTTGCGTGCTGTGTGCCCAAAACTGCGGTCTTGAGCTCTTCGTCGAGGGAAACCGCATCGCCAAAGTCCGGCCCGACAAAGACAATCCGAGAAGCCAGGGATATGCGTGCCGCAAGGGACTCCACATCGCCTACTTCCAGCATCACGCCCAGCGCCTGACCCATCCTCTCAAGCGCGTGGGAGGGACCTTCCAGCCGATCTCCTGGGCTGAGGCCCTGGACGAGATCGCGGACAGGCTTCGAGAGATCGTGGGCCGAAACGGGCCCCACGCTCTAGCGTACATGGGAGGGGGCGGTCAGGGCTGTCACTTCGAGGCCGCCTTCGGCACCTCGCTCCTGCGGGCTTTGGGCTCCCGGTACCATTACAACGCCATGGCCCAGGAGCTCACGGGCATGTTCTGGGTGAACGGCCGCATCCTCGGCAAGCAGTATCTGCACACCCTGCCGGACGACCGGGAGACAGACATGCTCGTGGCCAAGGGGTGGAACGGATGGATGAGCCACCAGATGCCTCAGGCGCGCCGCCACCTCCTTGCGATTTCGAAGGATCCCCACAAACTCCTCGTCGTCATCGACCCCAGAAAAAGCGAGACAGCGAAGATCGCCGACATCCATCTCCCGATCCGCCCCGGCACCGACGCCCTTCTCACCCGGGCCATGATCGCCATCGTCCTCCAAGAGGGCTGGCAGAACCAGGCCTATCTCGACCGGCACGCGAGCGGCTTGGACGAGATCCTCCCTTGGTTCAAGGACTTCGACGCCCGGGCGGCCGTGCGGGTCTGCGAACTCGAGTACGAGGCAGTCCGGGAAGTAACGAAGCTTTTCGCCCACCGCAAATCGAGTCTCCACAGCGATCTGGGCGTTCTCATGGGCCGACACAGCACGGTGACTTCCTACCTGGAGGCGATTCTCCTCACGCTGTGCGGCCGCATTGGAGTGCCCGGCGGGAACGTGCTGCCCGGAACGATCATGCCTTTGGGGTCCCACTCGGACGAACGCGACCCCAAGACCTGGCGCACCCGAGAAACGAATTTCCCGGCCATCATGGGGTACTTTCCGCCGAACGTGCTGCCCGAGGAGATCCTCGCCGAACGGGAGGACAGGATCCGGGCGGTCATGGTCAGCAACGCCAACCCGCTCAGGTCCTACGCGGACACCACGGCCTACGAGAAGGCTTTCGGCCGGCTCGATCTTCTCGTCACGATCGACGTGGCCTTTTCCGAAACCGCCGCGCTCTCCCATTACGTGCTGCCGGCCCTCTCGGCATACGAAAAGTGGGATGGCACCTTTTTCGCCTGGACCTACCCCGAAGTGTTCTTCCAGTTGCGGCGGCCGGTCCTCAAGCCCCAAGGCGAGCCCTGGGAGGAGGGAGAGATCTTCCTCGGGCTCGCCGAAAGGCTCGGCCTGCTGCCCGAGGGGCTCGATGCTCTCTCCAGGGCGGCGGAAAAGGACCGAGCGGCCTTTGGCATGGAGCTCTTGCAGTTTCTCGGGAAAAACCCAAAGGCACTGGCCGTGGTTCCCTTTGTCCTGGCCAAGACGCTGGGAAGAGCCATGGGCTCCTCCCACCTGGCCGCGCTCTGGGGGCTTCTCCAGACCGCACCCACAACTTTCCAGGAGAACGCGGCCAGGGCCGGATTCCGGCCAGGACCGCTTATGGCAGAGGAGATCTTTCAGGCGATCCTCGATCACCCGGAAGGCCTCTGGGTCGGAAAGTGCGACCCGGAAAACAACCTTGCCTCTCTCCAGACCTCGGACGGCAAACTGCAACTGTTCATACCGGAGCTGGCTGACTGGGTAAAGAGCATCCAGCCCGAAACCGAGCAAGAGGCTCTTAAGCCTGATCCGCAATTCCCCCTAATCCTCATGGCGGGCCGGCATATGGACATGAATGCGAACACCCTCATGCGGAACCCGGCCTGGAACGAGGGAAAACGGGCCTGCACCCTGGCCATGCATCCCGAGGACGCACGCAGGCTGGGTCTCGAGGACGGCCGAGCCGTCCGCGTGACGACCGAGGCCGGCTCGGTGGAAATCGAGCTCGAAGTCACGGAGTCCGCGCGGCCGGGCCATGTGGTGATCCCACACGGCTTCGGTCTGGAATACGAAGGCCGCGTTTACGGCGCCAACGTGAATCGGCTCGCCAAGAACACGCACCGGGACCCCCTGGCAGGCACCCCCCTGCACCGCTACGTGCCCTGCCGCGTGGAATGAGCCACAAGGCCGCAGGGGGAGTTGACAGAGCAAGCCAAGAACGAATACGGTCTCTTCCCGATTCCAAGCTCTCAGACCTGTAAACCACGTCGGTTATCGGCCCCTCGTGCTGCAGCGACTTGGGCTTCGAAGGAAGCGAGAAAACGGGAGGAGGCTCAGCTACGAATGCACCTCCAAGTGCTCGCCGCGCAAAAATCCAGAGAAGCGCGGTGGCGCCTTCTGGGGTATGCGAACTGCCTCGAGCGCAGGTTCGAGAAACGGATGGGATACCGCCTCTCTCTGGAGAATCCGCGCACCTTTTCTGAGAAAATGCAGTGGCTCAAAGTCCATGGACGCCTCGAGCGGTTTGCTTCCTGGACGGACAAGGAGTCCGTCCGCGCCTATGTGAGGGATTGCATCGGAGAAAGATATTTGGTGCCTCTTCTAGGCGTCTATGCGCGGCCGGAGGATATCCCGCTGGAAGCCTTGCCGAACCGCTTTGTGATCAAAGCCACCCATGGATGCGGCTGGAACGAACTCGTTACGGAGAAAGCGTCTTGGGACTGGAGGAGGGCGCGAAAAAGGCTCGATCGCTGGCTCGCTTCGAACTACTACTTCAAGTACGGAGAGGCCAATTACAAGCCGCTGAAGGGGCGAATCCTCGTGGAAGCGCTGCTGGAGGATTCTTCAGGAGAGATCAGGGATTACAAGTTTTTCTGTTACAACGGGATCGCGAGGTTCATTCAGTTGGACAGCGGAAGGTTCACGGATCATCGAAGAGACATCTACGATCCCCTGTGGACTCGATTGCCGGTACGCCTCGGATACCCCAATCTCGACACGCCGACGCCCAAGCCCGAAGGCCTTGAGGAGATGCTTGAGCTCGCCAGAAAGCTTTCGAAGCCCTTTCCCTTCGTTCGGGTGGATCTGTATTACGCGCAAGGGCTTGTGTATTTCGGCGAACTCACCTTTGTTCCGGCCAGCGGCATGAAGCGATTCATCCCGCTCGAGTATGATGCGATTTTCGGAGAGGGCATCGATCTACCCCTTTACCTTGAAGCTTGAAGACTGACGGTTCCGGGCAACCGGAACGCGTCTTTTATCGCGTCAATCCCTCTTCAATCCCTGCCGAATCTGAAAAATGGAGGACTGACCCCTCGGACTTCTCGGACTTGCCAAGCAAAACCCTGTACGCCTTGACCCCCTCCGGCGTTGCCGTTAGACTTCCTTAACATCTCAGACCCGGTGCTTCATCCCGTAGGAGTCGTCAGAACGGAGAGTCAAAATGGCCAGCACCCCAACACCAACGAAAAAGAGAACGGCTGCCTGCACGGCCCTCTCTTGTCTCCTCCTTCTGCTTCTGCCGGGACAGCCGGCCCGAGCGGCCGAGACGTTCCAGAGTCCGGTCACGGCCGCTCTGCTCATGGATGGGGCCAGCGGGGAAGTCCTTTACGAACTCAACAGCCATGCCCAGCATCCGCCCGCATCCATGGTCAAGATGATGGTGGCTCTCATCGTCATGGAGAAAGTCCGGGAAGGCTCCCTCAAACTTGAGGAGCCGATTACGGTTTCTGCCCGGGCGGCTAAGATCGGCGGCTCTCAAGTCTACCTCAAGCAGGGCGAGGTCTTCACGCTCGAAGAACTCATGAAAGCCATCATGATCCATTCTGCCAACGACGCGGCTGTTGCGATCGCCGAGGCCGTGGCCGGCAGTGTCGAGGCCTTCGTGGACCTCATGAATCTCAAGGCCAAGGAACTCGGGATGAACGACACGGTTTTCCATTCTGTCCACGGCCTGCCACCCGGAAAAGGGCAGGAGATGGACCTTTCGTCCGCTTACGACTTGGCCCTGCTCGGCCGTCAGCTCGTCCAGGACCCGAAGATTCTCGAGTGGACCTCCACAGTCGAAGAGCCGTTCCGGGGAGGCCAGTTTACCCTTCACAACACAAACAAGATCCTCACCCGGTTCCGAGGCATGGACGGCATCAAGACCGGCTATATCCGGGAATCCGGGTTTTGCATCACGGCCACGGCAGCCCGAGACGGGACAAGGATGATCGCTGTGGTTCTCGGGGCGAAGAGCGACGCCATGCGCACGGCCGAGACCACGCGCCTGCTTTCTCTGGGATTCAACACTTACAAGACGGTCACACTGGCCACGGCGGGTCAGGCCCTTGCAAAACGACTCAAGGTGAAGAAGGGCAAGTCGCCGGACGTGGGCCTGAAATACGCTTCCGACCTCCGGGTGAGCGTCAAGAACGACCAGGTTTCGCAGGTCGTCTTTGCGGACGAACTGCCCGAACAGGTGGAAGCGCCGGTCCAGGAAGGGACCACCCTGGGCAAGGCCACGGCCCGGCTCGGCGACCGGGTCCTGGGTCAGGTGGATATCCTGGCCGCAGAGACGATCGAGAAGGCTTCTTTCTGGAAGCGCCTCTTCTGAACCTGGCAGCGCCCTTTCACGAGCGGGACCGCTTGCGCAGCTCCTCGCATTCGATCACCCGGTTCTCGGCAGCGGGATCCAGCGCAAGATCGACCAGCGCCGTAGCCAGCGCGGTGTTGGTCAGGGAAGCATACCGATCCCGAATCGCGCGGGCTCCAAGACTGGCGGCCACCTCCAGCAGCCCGTCCGCAACGACCGCGCCAAGCCGCTCCAACGGCCTCGGATCGTCCCGGCCCGGTCCGGCGATGAAAGAGGGCCTTGCGATCGTGAACGGGAGGCCGCTCGCCTTCAGGAGAGCCTCGGCCTGAACCCGGGCTCGGTAGTAAGGCGAACGCGCGCTGAATTTCGCGCCAGCACCCACGGCCGACAGATACACGAAACGGCGCAGCGAGGCGCACCTGGCAGCGGCCCGAATGAGGAGGCTCGTCAGACCATAGTCGACCGCCTCGTAGCTTTCGGCGGCAGGGTCCAGGCCCATTCGGGCCGCCCGCCGGGCCCGGGCCCTCGTGGTTCCAAGAAGAGCGAAAACCCAGGCGGGCTGGAGCCGAGCAAAGGCCTCGGCCAGAGCCGCTTCCTCCCAGGGCGTGAAATCCACTCTCGCTCCGAGCTTAGCGAAGATCTCCCTCCACTCTTCCAGCCGCGCCGAATCAGGCCGCACGTGCGCCACGGTTTGGATCCCGCGCTCGCAAAGCAGGCGAACGACCTCCCGCCCCGTGAAGCCAGTGGCGCCGGCCACGAAAGCCAGCCCAGAGTCTTCAGGCCGAGCTGAATTGCTTCCAGCCGGGCTCGCCATGATGGGTTCTCCCCCAAGTCTCACGTAAGTTTGTCCAGGGCCGGCTCAGATCGTTTCTTCCGCGCCTTCGAGTCTGGCGATGTTTGCCTTCAGGCGGCGGTCGTCCGGTTTGAGCGCCAGAGCGGCCTTCCAGTTCTCCAGAGCCCCCCGTCGGTCCTGGATCTTGAGACATTCGAAACCCTTGGCCAGGAGCACGTAAAACCCGGCCGAAGGAGGCGGCTCTGCCTCGGGGGCGGCCGGCGCGGCTCTTTCCGCCACCGGTCCTTCTGGCGCTGGGGGTCCGGCATACCTCTCCTCCGGAAACATTGCAGGCCGCCCCCGAGGCCAGCCCTCTTGGGCCGCGGGCATCCTGGCGGGCTCGCCTTCTCTTTGCCCCAAGACCACAGGCCGCTTTTCCGCAACTCCCCGGGGCTCGATCCCCGAAAAGGCTTTCAGGACCATAAGGGGGAATTCCTTTGGATGCACAGGTCGTTCGACGACCAACGTGGATCGGGGAGCGCCGGGGATCAGGAGTCCGCCTGCGGGCACCTCGTCGGCGAGGACCAGCCAGGCTGGAGGGCACCGGTCGGCCGCATCCCGGTCCTTGAACAACCGGGCCGCCCGGGCTGCTGATTCCGGGCTGTCCAAAACGAGCAGATCAATACGTTCCCGCCCGCAGACAGCCAGAGCCTCCTCGACGCCCTGCGCGCAATCGTACCCTATCCGTTCGTCCCAGAGAGCCAGAGTGCGCGTGAGCTGCCAAAGAACTCTGTCATCCAGGCCTACCAAGAGGATTCGGCGTCTTTGGATGCCCGTCATGGGTCCCTCCCGGTTTTGTGGACGCCCATTGCGGCCGACCCTTCTTCACGAGCAGCGCGATCACGGCCGAAAGCACAATGCAGAAAGCGGCGGAAAGCAACAAGTAACGCCGCTGCCGCTTCTCCAAAAGAACAGATAGAGCCTCCTCCAGTGAGCCGCCGGCCCTGTCGACTTCGCTTGCGGGCACAAGGAGAGCGCATAGAACCTCGCGGCCTGCCGGCTGCAGGAGCACGACCCATTTTTCATCCTTCCCGGCCCCGCCGGAACCTCCCCCCCGGGAAAACAGGCCTTCAGTGGCCTGCTGCCGATCCATCTGCCGGACCGCACGAAGGAAGGTCTCCCTGAATCCTGGATCCCCCAGAGCCGAGGCCGCGGTCCCAGGACCAGAGTCTCCCAGGCAAAGGGGGTTCAGGCTGTCCGGATCCAGGATGAGCAGAAACCGCTGGAGGCCTGACAGCCTGGAAACGGACCCGCACGCATCCTCGGAGAGCGCGCCTTCTGCCCGGGCCACCTTTCCTTGTCTTTTCGCAAGCTCCATCGCGTTGGCTACCCTGGCAAGGGCGGCCCGCAAAGCCTCCTTTCCGACATAGACTCCGTAATAACGCGCTACCTCCTGAACCTCGCTCCGAAGCTGTCCTAAAACGACCCAAGAGAACACAACCAGAGCCCACAGGGGACAGGCCGCAGCCACCCAGAGGGACCAATCAAAGGCCCTGTCGCGTCCCGAACCAGGTGCCCGGAAGTTCATGGCGAGCCGCCCTCTCTAGGAGAGGCAGAAGCATAACCCTGCTGGGCAGAGGCTGCTTGAACATCCGAAAGCAGGCGTTCGATTCCCGGGTTTGCCCGAAACAGTCCCTCCCAGCGCCTGATGTCCCCTTGTCCCGGCCATCCGTGAAGCAGCCGCAGGACAAACTCCCCTGCGGCCAGAGCGACCAATCCGCCGCTCAGCAAGACTGAAAGGATTTTCCAAGAACCCGGCGCAGACCAGAACGACGCCAGCCAACCCACCCGGGCAGGTGGGCGTTCGGGTTTTTCCGCAAGGGCCGGCCGGTCGGCCGGGAGGACAGGCGTTTGGAGGTCGGCCCCCGGACTCTCCCCGGCCCCTTCCACGCCTCCCTCGGGCCCACCCCCCGGCCCCTCGATCCCCCCCAGGCTCAACCCCAGCCCCCGCAACGCTCGAACGAAAGCCTCCACGTGGCCGATCCGTTCCTCGGGGTCTTCATCCATGGCTTGAAGCAGAACTCGATCCAATTCCTCTGGAATTCCGGCCCTAGCCATGCTCGGAGGTTCGAAGCACCCTGTCGGGAGTCTGAGGGTCAGCAGCGAATAGTAAATCGCCCCAAGGCCATAGACGTCAGCTTCCGGGCCCAGGGGCCGATGGGAGGAAAACTCAGGCGGCACGAAACAGGCGCCTTCGGCCGAAAGGCCTTCGAGCGCCAGGCCTTCGGTTCGAAGCGCCCTGCGCAGGCCAATCCAGCCCACCCGGATACGCCACGGAACCGGGCCGCCCGGCCAGGGCCGGACATCGATTTCCTCCGGGTTCACAAATCCATGCACCGTAAAGCGGTGGACGCGGGAGAGGGCCTTGCAAAGAAGCCCTCCAAGGGCCAGGACCTCCTTCAGGTCCAAGGGTTCTGACGACCTCATCCTTCGTTGCAGCATCGCGAGAAGGGGTTCTCCCTGGATAGGTTCTTCCACCAGAACCAGGCGGTCCCGGTCCTCGCCCACGAACAGGATGTTTCGGAAGAGCGGATCCCGACGCGCGAGGTTCTCCCCGGCCTGCCGCATGAGTTCCCGGGCAGCCCGGGCGTGGTGCTCGCGGAATTTCTTGGAGAAAACCGTGACCCGAACGGGTTCTTTGCTGAGGACATCGTAGCCTGCGAAAACGGTATAGATGCCCGTCGTAGCGACCGGCTCCCGCAGGTGGTACCGCTCGGCCAGGATCCCTCCCCGGGTCCTCTCTGTGCGAAAGGAGGTAAAGTTCAAGGGGCCTCCGTCTGCAAGATGTCACGGGAGCAAAGGCCAGAAATTAATATATGAAATATAACTTTATTCGTCAATTTGCTTTTGGTTTTCTTCCCCAGGACGCCGTCAAGGACCCTCCTTGAAAGACCGATAAAAAATGGAGAGAGGCAACCCATCCGGGCGGACACGAGTCTTACCCAGAAGGGACGACTCGACTCAAAATGCAGGCTCCTTCCCTGTCTGAATAAGGATTCTACCATGGCCCGACTCGGCTGCGGGCTCCTTGCCACTTTTTTTCTGGGGCTTTTTCTGGCCCTCGCGGGGCTGCCATACCCTCGGGGCACCGAAGCCGGTAGCGAGCTCCGGAAAGCCGACCCCCGCCCATATCGATTACTCGAAATCGATCGATCCACCGTGGGCTCTCTTCGGCTCATCCGGATTCGAGCCCTTATGCTCACCGCGCCTGAACAAACCTGGACGGTCCTTGACGACCTGGAGCGCTGGCCGGAATTCTTCCACCTTTTCTCCGAGATACGCCCGGTCGAGACAGCCCCAGGGCTACGCCGGTACAGGTTCTCGGTGCGGCCTCCCTGGCCCATGGCCGATTTCGATTCCGTGGTGCTGGTGAGATCTTCTCCGCAAGAGCGGCAGATCCTCTGGAACGTCGAGGAAGGCGGAATGGCGGGCATGTTCGGCCGCATTCTGGTCCTGGAAGCGTCCCTGGAGCAGGGAAGCGAGGTCGTCTACGAGAGTTTCGGGTCGGCCGGGAAACGCTTCCCGGCATGGGTCGTGAAGCTAGGCCTTCACATCGTCCTGCCCGGCGTGCTCGGGCAGCTCTCGGAAAGATTGCAGGCCCAGTTTCCCGGGCCGGCAGGCGAAGGGCCCTGATGGAACTCTGGCAGGCACGCCGCCCGGAGGTTCTGCGACTCAAGCGCGTCTCTACATGAGCAGGTCGTCTTCCGGAATGGAGTACAGGTTCCGAATGCAGCCGATCACCGTGTCCGGCAGGTAGCGGCCCCAGAGTTTGATGGGCAGCCGATCGACCCGGGTCTGCGGGCTGAAGCCAACGGCGAACAAGTACTCGATCAGGAATTCCACATTCACCGGAATGTTGCCTTTGTATGTCCGATTGTCCCTTTGGGCAAGGATCCGCTTCTCGTGGATGGCCTGGCCGAATTCGGACTCCACAAGGTCCGGAAAGGTGGAAAGAATCAGTTCGAGCCTGAGAGTGGGCTCAGCGTCCTCGAGGAATCTTCGGAATCCCTTTCGGAGTTCCTGCTCCGGGATGCCCCGTCGAACATACCTCTCCCAACCCCTGCATTCTTCGTACCGCCTCGCGATTTCCTCCCGGTCCCAGCCCGCTTCCAGCACCAGGCTCGTGGCCCGGTATCCCCCCCAGTAATTTTCCTTGTCCACCACCCGCACAAGCCCATCCTCTCCCAAGGCTGTCTCAAGACGGGTGAGCCGGTCCGGATCCGCGATGACCTTGATGCCGCCCACGTCGTCGATCGTCATGGCGTTGCGGTCGAGCTCGATGCTCCCATCGCTGAACTTGCGCGCGATCGACTCTTCGGCGGCCACGAATTCCTCGAGCATCTCCTTTTCCGGAGTCAGGAGCCTGTCGACCGGAACGCCGAGCCTCAGAGCCCTCTCCTCGGCCATCTGCCTGGCCCTGTTCTGGACCATCCGAAAGATCCAGTTCGCAATGTACCGGTTGGCCTTCTCCGCGATTCTCCTGGGCCGTTTGATCCGATAAAAACCCAGGAGACGCCCTCTTTCGTCCAGGCAGACCGTGCCGTTCACAGGCGCCTCCCGGTAGAAGAAATCAGGGTTTTCCTCGTACTGCCGGAGCAGCGCCCTTGCGGAGGAGTCCCTTTCAAACGCGCCGGCCCGGCAGATGGTGTCCCGGAGCTGCCCTTTGAAACGGATCCGCTGCTGCCGCACAGGGCCTTCGTAGATTTTTGCCAGCAGGCGCTTGGCCACCCATTCGAGGACCTCGGCCAGCACGAATCCGTCACAGATCAGGATCCGGGTGATCTCCTGGCCGTCGTCCGGCTCCAGGCGGCCGCAAAGCCACCGCTCCGCGATCCGGAAAAGCTTTTCGCGGTGGACCAGCGACGTCAGGTACATGAGGGAAGAACCGTTTCTCCGACGTTGCAGGGATGTTCAGGGCCCCTTTGCGACGCTTCCGTCACGCTAGTGCATCAGGCCGGGCATGTCAACGAATCCAGCAGCGCCTCGGCCAGCCGGATCTCGCCGTGATTCGCCAGGCCCAGGATCCGCTCCCGTTCGGCTTTCAGATTGAGGAGCCTCCCTTTTCGGCTCTCCACGCACGTCCTCGGCCGCGCCCGAAACGCATCGAGAGAAACCGCCCTCGCCAGGCCCAGTTCGCGACATCGCAGCCGGATCTGCTCAACCTGCCACATGCCGGGCTCCTCGACCAAAACCATGGGCACCCCGCAGGCAAGACAGTCCGCCACGGTTCCGCCTCCGGCCCGGGTGAGCGCCAGGTCGAAGCCCGGGAACAGGACGTGATGGGTCTCCCCCCGAACGCGGTCCAGGAACACGATCCTCTGCCCGGGCCCCCACTGCGACCGCAACACCTTTCCGTGCCAGGCCATTCCCACCTTTCTGCGACGCGCTTCGTTCGGAGCGTAAACCACGACCGAGTAGCAGGGAGGATCCTTGAGATAGGCGTCCAGCAACCCTGTCAGCAATTCGTCCCACACTCCGGTGCCGCCGCCCGAGACGTAGAGAATCGGAGCTTCGTCCTCGATGCCCAAAAGCCGCCTGGCATGGGTCCTGGCCTTGGATCGAGCCTCTTCCGGGCAGGGCGCCCCGGACGCGACGATCTGCCAGAGGGCCCGGAAGGCCGGATCGCCGACAAACTCCAGGGTCCAGAGCGGTCCTCCGGGAAAGCCGGCCAGGACGCTCGCCGGCCTTCCCAGAAGGGTCTTCCAGGCGCGGCCAACCCAGGGCGGGGAAACCGGATCCGGCAGCAAGAAAACCTCCCAGGCCGAGCTCTCGTCCTTGCGGATGCGCAGGAGGGCCGCGGAGAGTTTCTTCCACCTGGGTTCCGGCAGCCCCGCGCTCCGGGCAAGCTCCTCGAGCGTCCTGCTCCACATATGGTCGAAGACGGTAACGGCCCGGATTCCCGTGCCCGCAGCCGTGGGCCTGCGGCCGGAGTCGGACCGCGCCCGCGCCCGAACCGCCCCCACCACCTGGGGGACTCCGAAATCGACAACCAGATCCAGGTCCCGTAGGAGCCCTCCTTTTTCCAAGGCGGCTCGAACTTGGTCTGCGGAAGCCGGATACGAGAGGGCGCTTCGGGTCAGGCTCGGCCCAATCTCCACTCCGCCCCGGTTCTTGACGAGTTCGATCCGGTCGGTCACACCCTTGAGAGGGAAAACCTCTATGCCGGCGCAGCCAGCCAGGGCATTCCCGAGAAAGGCAACCAGCCGCCTGCACGAGACCGCCACAACGAGTCGACAAAGGTCGGCCCCGGCGCGGAGGACCAAGGCCTTGGCGAGCCGGACCGCCCAGGCCGAGGTCCCGAAGCCGTCCTCGTTGGGCGCGAGCAAAATGCGCAAATGTTCTTTGTAGCCACACCCTCTCATGCCCGGGTCCTCTCCTGGACGGAATCATGCCTTGCTGATAGCATGCAAACAACGCTGCCACAAGAGGGAGACTCCGGCACCATGACGGGCGCGGCCGACGCTTACTGCAAATGGGTTTACTGGCTCGATCCCGAGACGAAAGGGGACGAGATTTCCAGGTACAGCCAAGACAAGCGCCTCGTCTATCGTGTGCGCCGCCAGCCCTGCGAGGCCCTTTATGCCCGCAGAGAGGTATCGATGGTCCCTCCCGAGGCGTGGGACCGCCAATGCCTGCGCCAGGGATCCTGGTACCGTGCCTCGGCCAAAAAGGGGTGGGTCCTTCTGGTGAGCAACCGGGAGCAGCCCCAGCTCGAACCATGGGGAAGGATCACGATTGAGGCTTTCTCGCCGCCCAGGCTTGCTTCGGAACAGGACGTCATCGAGGCCATGGGGGACGAGAAGGCGATCCAAATGCTGCCGGAGGGATGGGGAAATTTTTCTTCCTGGGAGGTTGAAGCGATCCGGGCCTACCTTGGCCAGCAGGGCATCGAACTTCCTCTCGAGGCCGTATTTCTTTACTACTCGGCCAATCACCTCAACTTCGCGTTTCCGAAGTTCTTCGTGGAAACATCCGCCCACGGGCCTGCGCCGTACTCCATTCAGAGGACCCCCCTTGTCTGCTCCGCCTGCGTGGAACTGTTCGGCATCCTGGGCGAAGGGCACCCGATCAGGTATCTCGTGCCCTGCCCGGGTCTCAAATACGTGGAGGCCGCACCGGGGCAGTATTTCCGCGTGGAACGAGCCCGCTGACCCCCAAAAGGATGAAGAGCCGAAATGCCGGTCACCCCAAAGCCACGTCAAGGGTCATCATGACCGCGAACCCCAACATCACGCCAGCCGTGGCGAAGTCGCTGTGACTCTCCCGCTGGGCCGAGGGGATGAGTTCCTCCGCCACTACGTAGATCATGGCTCCCGCTGCGAAAGCCAGGGCATAAGGCAGGATCGACTGCATCGCCACCACGGCAAAGGCGCCGCATACGCCGGCAACGGGCTCCACCATTCCCGACAGTTGCCCGTACCAGAAGCTCCTGGCCCGGGAGAACCCCTCCCGCCGCAAGGGCACGGCCACGGCCGTGCCTTCTGGAAAATTCTGGATCCCGATTCCCACGGCCAGGGAAACGGCTCCGGCCAGGGAGGCCGAAGGCAGATCGGAGGCCAGGGCTCCGAAGGCCACGCCCACGGCGAGCCCTTCAGGGATGTTGTGAATGGTGATCGCCAGAACCAGAAGAATGCTTCGGCGCCAATGGCTGGGCAGCCCCTCGGCGGATGTGGTGGGCAACCCTGGATGAAGGTGGGGCAGGACCCGGTCGACAATCCAGATGAAAAACCCTCCGGCCAGGAATCCGGCTGTAGCCGGGATCCACGGAGATCCGCCTTTGGCCTCGGCCATCTCGATGGCGGGCGCGAGCAGGGACCAGTAACTTGCGGCGATCATGACCCCTGCAGCGAACCCCATCATCGAGTCGAGGATTCTGCGCTCGATGGTCCGAAAGAAAAAGACCATGCCGGCTCCAAGAGCTGTCATGAACCACGTGAACAGGGTTCCCGCAAGGGCCTGGAGCACAGGCGGAAGAGAGGCCAGGGATTCGGTCTGCATCGTGGGATCCTTCGGTTTTCGGCGGGCCTTGCGCCTCTCGATTCGCTCGGAAATCCCGCGTTCGAGGATTCCGTTCCTAAGCCCGCAGGAGACACGTGCCGGCACAGGGAAGGATAGCCGGATTGCGAGCGGTTTTCCAACGGCCGGTCCCCGGATCACTTTTTTCTTGACCGGCCGACCCGCTCCTTTTTACCATGAGTTAGGCGTGGAAGACTCAAAAGGGAGGTGCCTGAGATGTCTGCGAAGCGGAAAATCTTCTCTTGCATCCTGGGCCTTCTTCTCGTCGGGTTGGCGCCGGGACATGTTCTAGGGCAATCCGTCCCGTTCGAAACCCTAGAAAAGGGAGAAATCTCATACTTCCGTTATGGGGACCCGGAGTTTGCGGGCGCGGCCATGGTCATCAAGGATCGCAGAACGTGGATATGGTTTTGGAGGGACCACACCGAAGGGATTCTGCCCGCGCCCCCGTTACCCGTGGTTGATTTCAAAGTCGATATGGTGCTCGTGGCGATCCTGGGGTACCAGACAAGCGGCGGAGGGCCGGGCATCGAAATCACCTCCATCGAAGACCCCTTCGGGTCTCCCCCGAGGCCTGGCAAGAGTCTGATCGTGCGGGTGGAAGAAAACACACAGCCGGGCCCGCTCGATCTGATCACCAATCCCTTTCACATCGTCAAGGTCAGGAAGGCGGCCTCGGTCATCTTCGAACGGCATCGGGCCGGCAACTTGTGCCAGGACGATTCGGGCTGCGACGAGGAATCCTTCTGCCTCTACCCGGAAGGGCTGTGCGCGCCCCCGGGGAGGTGCGCCAGGCGAGATGTCCTCTGCCTCGCGATTGTGGACCCGGTTTGCGGGTGCGATGGACAGACGTACTCGAGCGCCTGCATCGCCCAGCAGATGGGCGTCTCGGTTCTTCACAGGGGGGCGTGCGGCGAACCGGATCTCCCCCCTTGAGCGTTAACCAGGATTTGTTGCAGCAAGCGCTTGCCGCACGATCGGCTCGGCCTGGGCCCAGATCGCTTCTGTCTGCCGCTGGATCCCTTGCACGAACCCGGGCGGAAGCGACTCCGTATCGAAGGCTCTCTGCAGCTCGTAGGCCATCCGTTCGAGCGGGCATTCACGATACCCGAAGGTGAACAATCCGAAGCCGTACGCCAGGAGAAACCTTTCCTCGCCCAAGGTCGACCACTGCACCACGTGCACGAGTTCGTGGAAATACAGGGACTCCGATTCCCTTCCCCGCCGCACGAAAAAGGTGTCCTTGAAGGTGATCCCCTCCAAGGGCATGCGCTGAAGGGCCGCGAACTCCGGCAGCCCGAACGCGTCCACCGGAGGAAACGGCACGGGGTCCACAGTCACCACCTTGGCGCGCTCCAGAAGTTCCGGGGGAAAAGAGGCCGCCAGACGCACAGAGCCCAGCGCACTTACCGCACGGGCCCGATCCGCGTATACGTCCAGAAGACGATCGATCCAGGCTCGGAGTTGAGGCAGCGCTGCATAAAACCGGCTGATGATATGCGCTTGCATGGTCTCCCAAGGCTTGGACAGGTGACTCAGAGGCTCTTAAGCCGCTCGCGCAGTTCCCGCTTGAGGATTTTTCCCGTGGGCGTCCTGGGGATTTCGTCGACGAAGATCAGGGCGGCCGGGATTTTGTGGTTTTCCATTCGCTCGCGGCAGAAGGCGCGGATCGACTCTTCGGAAAGCGCCTGGCCCTTCTGCGGGACCACGAAGGCAGCCACGACCTCTCCCAACTCTGGATCCGGCTTTCCTACGACGGCCACATCGGCAATCCCCGGCATCGTGCTCAGCACGGACTCCACTTCGGCCGGGTAGATGTTCACGCCGCCCCGGATGATCATGTCCTTCACCCGGTCCACGATGTAGTAGTAGCCCTCCTTGTCACGGATCGCTACGTCCCCTACGGTCATATACTTGCCGCGGAAGGTCTCGACCGTGGCGGACTCGTTTTTGTAATACCCTTCCATGAGAACCGAGTTGTACATGTACAGGATGCCCCTCTGACCGTCCGGCACTTCGTTTCCGTGCTCGTCGAAGAGCTTGAGTTCGTTGTCGGCGAAAGGCCGGCCCACGCTCGCGGGCCGTTGCCGCATCTCCTGGGGGGAGATCAGGGTGTTCACGCCCGTTTCCGTGGCGCCGTAATATTCGTAAAGACAGTCCCCGAAGCGATCCAGGAACGCGAGCTTGTACTCGGGGAAGAGCGGTGCAGCGCCGCAGATCACGGTGCGGAGGCTCGACGTGTCGTACTTGCGCAACTCCTCCTCCGGAACCTGCAGAAGCCGCACGACCATGGTGGGCACGAGGTGGACCGAAGTCACCCGATGCTCATGGACGAGCCTGAGAAATTCCAGGGGATCGAACCGGGGCTGCAGCACAGCCGTGCCGCCCAGAATGAAATTGACGACATTGAAGTAGGTCGGGGCCGAGTGGTACAGGGGGCAGCAGATGAGATGCACCTCGTCCGGGCCCATTTGGAGAAACCGGATGGTCTCTGTCAGGTAGCTCAGCACGCCGGGACGGGCGATAAAATCGGCCTTCCGAGCTGCGCCTTTCGGCCTTCCCGTGGTGCCCGAGGTGTAGATCATGGAATGACCGGGTCCTGCGGCAACCGGGAGGTTGTCGAGATCCACCTCGGGCGGATTCTCGAAGAGGGTCTCATAGGCCTGGGCACCATCGGTCGGACCTCCGAACGAGATCAGGCCTCCGGGCAGGAGCTTTCGGTATTGGCTCCGGAAGGGAAGGATTCGGTCGGCGAATTCATGAAAGAAAAAAAGAACCTTAGAATCCGAGTTGTCCACGATATATTCGATCTCGGGCGGCTTCATCCGATAGCCCACCATGACGAGGCCGACCTGAAGATAGTAAAGGGCCTGGCCGATCTCGAAGCATTCGGGCAGGTTGTAGGTCATGACCGCGGCCTGGTCGCCGGGCCTCAGCCCCATGGCGTAAAGGCGCTTGGCAAGCCTTCGAGACCGATCTCGAAGCTGGCCGTACGTGAGGGACCGCTGAGGCCCGATCACGGCCGTTTTGTCGGGCTGGTTGGCCGCGTGGATCTCAAGGAAGTTGATCGGTTTGGACGGGGCGGATGCGGGCTCGGTCACGGCGTCCTCCTTGTTGAAAAGGGTTTTCGAGCTGGCGGAAGAATACGAGAATGAGTTTTTTCAAGTCAACGAGCCCTGGAGTTCGTGGAAACAGGGCCTGAATTCGAACGAGGGTGGAAAAGGGCGCTCATCGGGCTTGACCGTGTTCCTTGCAAGGCCCTTTGAGAAGGCAACGCCCCTTGACATCGCCAAACGGGCCGTGTTTGTCTCCAGAGAAAAGCGCAGGGGCCGCCGGGCTGCGATCGCGTGTAATCTTTGCGATATCCATAGGCTTCTGCAAAAAGAAAGGGACTCCGTTGGGATACCGCGTCGGTATTGACGTAGGAGGGACCTTCACGGATCTCGTATCGGTCTCGAATGCGGGCCGGATGCAGGTCGTCAAAACGCCCACGACACCCGAGAACCAAGCCCTGGGCGTGATCCGGGGACTCGAGAGGCTTGCCTCTCTCGAAGGGCTGGCGTTGTCCCGACTTCTGGCGGATACGGATCTCATTCTGCACGGCACGACGGTCGCAACCAACACCATGCTGGAATTCGACGGGCCCAAGACCGGTCTCATTGCGACCCGGGGCTTCCGGGACGACATCGAAATCCGGCGCGGATACAAAGAAAGGATCTTTAACCCCCGTTATCCGGCCCCAACCCCCATTGCCCGACGCAGGCACCGGCTGACGGTGGACGAGCGGGTCGACCAGGACGGCAAGATCGTCAAGCCTCTCAACCGCGCAGAGGCCACCGAAGCCGTCCGAAAGCTCAAGAGCCAGGGCGTGGAGTCCATCGCCGTCTGCCTGTATTTCGGCTTCCTCAACCCAGCCCATGAGAAAGAGATCGCCGAGATCGTCCGCCAGGAACATCCGGACGCCCACGTTTCCCTGGCCCACGAGGTGCTCCCCCAGATCCGGGAGTTCGAGCGGCTGAGCACGACCCTGGTCAACGCGTATACTTCCCCCCGGCTCAAGAAGTACCTGGAGAGCCTGCAAACCCAACTCGCCGGCCACGGGTTCCGGGGCGACCTTCTCATCATGCTCTCGAACGGCGGCGTGATGAATGCGCAGTTCGCGGGCAAGTACGCCGTGACTTCCTTGCTTTCCGGGCCCGCGGGCGGGGTCGTGGCATGCGCGGAACTGGTGGGCCGGAGATGCGGTGAACCGAACCTCATCACCGTAGACATGGGCGGCACCAGCTACGACGTCTCCTTGATCCGGGGCGGCCGACCCGCGGTGACCACGAGCGCCTGGATCAGCCGCTACAGGGTTGCGGTCCCGATGCTTGACATCCACACGATCGGCGCAGGCGGGGGGAGCGTGGCGTGGGTGGACTCGGGCGGAGCATTGCATGTGGGGCCGAGGAGCGCGGGGGCCGTGCCCGGGCCGGCCTGTTACGGCCGTGGAGGGGAGGAGCCCACCGTCACGGATGCGAATCTTCTTCTCGGTTTCCTGGACCCGGAGAACTTTCTCGGAGGCGAGATGCGGCTCGACCGGAAAGCGGCCGAGCAGGCTATACAAAGAAAAGTGGCCCGTCCATTGAACCTGGATCCTGTGCAGGCCGCCCTCGGGATCTTTCGGATCGTCAACCACAACATGGCGAACGGAATCCGGGTGGTTTCGGTCCACCGCGGCCACGACCCGAGGGACTTCGTGCTCGTCGCCTTCGGGGGAAACGGAGCCGTCCACGCGGGCGTGCAGGCCCAGGATCTCGGGATCCGCAAGGTGATTGTGCCGAGGTTCGCCACGGCCTTTTCGGCTCTGGGAATGCTTTACTCGGACGGGGTCGTTTCCAAAATGCGAACCTTTGCGGCTCGGGTGGACGCCTGCGACCTGGACCGACTGAACAGCCTCCTGGCAGAAATGCGCACAGAAGTGGACTCGGATCTGGCTGCAGCCGGAAAAACCTGCGCGGGCCTCGCAGGAAGGCGCATCCACCGGTACGGCATCGACATGCATTACAAGGGAGAAACCCACGAGATCACGGTGCCGCTGGAGACCGACCGAGACCGGGTGACGGCTTCGCACCTTTCAAGGGCCGTCGACGCCTTTCACGAGGCCCATGAAGCTCTGCACACCTTCTGCTGCCGGGGCGATCCCGTGTATGTTCTCAACGTGCGGCTCGAGGTGATCATCGAAACCGGAAAACCGCCGCTATCCGAACTTGCACCCTCTGGCGGGGATCCTTCGGAGGCTTTGCGGAGTGTGCGGCCGGTCTTTTTCGAAGAGCGAGGAGCGTTCGTGGACACGCCCGTCTTCGACGGCAGCCGAGCCCGGTGCGGGCACGTCTTCCCGGGTCCCTGCGTGATCGAGGAACCGGCCACAACAATCGTCGTGTATCCTGGCCAGACCGCGATCCTTTCCAAGTGGGATCAGTATGAGATCCAGACGGGTGCACAAATCCCAGAGAGGGCAGCGCAAGAGTCCGCGGGAAGAGGCCCGGGCGCGGCAAAGGAGGCGCGGCCATGATCAGAGTCGATCCCATTACGGCCGAGGTCGTCCGGTGCGGTCTGGTCACGATCGCCAACGAGATGGGCGACACCATGATCCGGACCGCCAGGACGCCCACGTTCAGCGAAAGCCATGATTTCTCGACGTCGATTTTCGACTGTCAAGGCCGCATCGTGGCCCTGGCAGATGCGCTGCCCATTCATATGGGCGCCTGCAAGTTCTCGGTCCAGGCCGTTCTGGACGCTTTCGGAGACGACATCCACCCCGGAGACCTTTTTCTGGTCAACGACCCGTATCACGGGGGCTCTCACCTGCCGGATTGGACCATGACCGCGCCGGTGTTTTTCGACGGCGAGCTCGTTTTCTTCCCCGTGACCCGGGCGCACCAGGGCGACACAGGCGGAGCCGTGCCGGGCGGGTACAACCCCGGAGCAACCGATATCTGGCAGGAAGGACTTCGGCTGCCGCCCATCCGCATTTTCGACCGCGGCAGACCCCGGCAGGACATCATCCGCATGCTGGAGATCAACAACCGGGAGCCCACGTTTCTTGGGGACCTTCAGGCCATGATGGGCTCGGTCCGGATGGGCGAGCGAAGGCTCGCCGAATTGCTTGGCCGGTACGGCCTCCAAACGGTCCGCGCCGCGGTCGAAGCCGCCCTTTCCTATGCCGAGCGCAGGTTCCGCGAAGAGATCCGTTCGTGGCCGGACGGCTGCTACACGGGCGAGGCCTTTCTGGAACACGACTGCCAGGGGCTCGAGGATATCGCCGTGAGGGTCACGGTCACGATCCGCGGAGATTCTCTCCGGATTGACTACACCGGGAGCGATCCCCAGACGCCTGGGTTCATCAACAGTTCGCTGCCCAACTCGTATTCCTATATTTTCCTGACTCTCTCGAGCATGATCGACGATACGATCCCCCGCAACGACGGGCTGTTCCGGCCTGTGGAGATCGTTTTGCCCCCCGGGACCGTGGTGAACCCCCGTCCGCCGGCGCCCTGCACGGCCTGCACTCTTCACGCCGGAGGCGAGGTTGGAGAGGCTTTGGCCGTTGCTCTGGCCAAAGCGGTTCCGGAAAAGGCCTACATCCAGAACATCAAGCTCGGCATGCCCGTGGTCACCTTCGGCGTAAATCCATTGACCGGGGAATTCTATGTGGATCAGAATGTGACCATGTCCGCGGGCTGGTGCAACGCCGCCTTCGGAACGGACGGCTGGGGCGCTATGCCTGCCTTTTTCGGAGCCATGACCATGGCCACCGGAGAACTCCACGACCTGCTGTACCCGGTGGTGACCCTGGGCAGAGAGTACATCACGGATTCGGGCGGACCGGGCAAATGGCGGGGCGGCCTTGGGACCTCCACGCGGCTTCGCTCCCGGGCGGACATGTTCGCCCATACCTACGTGATCGGCACGAAATACCCCATGCGAGGCCTTTGCGGCGGCGCAGACGGGGCGCCCAACCGTGTGGTCCTGCGGGCGGGAACCCCCAGGGAAAAGACAGTCGAGAAGACGGCTTTCGGCGAGCCTCTTTCAGCCGGAGATCTGACCATTGTGGATCTGGGCGGAGGAGGCGGCTGGGGGGATCCTCTGGAGCGTGATCCCCAGGCGGTCCTCGAGGACGTGCTGGACGAGTACGTCTCGCGGGAGGCGGCCGAACGTCATTATGGGGTCGTCATCGACGAGCGTACCGGCGCTGTGGACCAGGAAGCCACCGCGCGCCTGCGCCAAAAACTTGCCCAAGAGCGGAAAGCTGGCCGCTGAGAAGCTGCAACCGCAGCCCGGGCAGCCCTTCCAAGGAGAAAGGCCATGACCCAGAAAGCCACGGAACTCGTGCTGGACCTGCTCGTCCAGGCGGGCATCGACCATGTGTTCGGTATGCCAGGAGGAGCCACGATTTTTCTCTACGACGGCCTGGTCGACCGCCAGGACAAAATCCGCACGGTGCTCGCCCGCCAGGAAGGAGCCGCGGCCTGCATGGCGGACATGTACGGAAGGCTCACCAGCAAGCCCGGCGTGATGATCGCCCAGGGCGCCTGGGCCGGATCGAACGGCGCCTTTGGCGTGATCGAGGCGTATCTGGCCGGCTCGCCGATGGTGGTTTTGGCGGATCTGTCGGACTACGCAGGGCTCGTGCAGCACGGACCCTATCAATGCATGGGAGGCGAGTACGGGAGCGCGGATCTCAGGGGGATTTTCCGCTCCATCACCAAGTACACGACCGTGGCCAACACCGCCGACGAGTTCGTTCACGGTACGGCGCTGGCCCTCAAGCATGCCACGACCGGCCGGCCGGGCCCCACGGCCGTTCTGTTCCGGTGGGACGCGGCCCTATCCGAGATCGATCCGTCCCGGATCCGGCCGCCCCTGTATCCTCTGAAAGGCTATCTGAACGTGTCGAGGCCCGCCATTTCGACGGAGGACGCCGAAAGGGCCGCTGACACGCTTCTTTCGGCCAGGGCGCCTGTCGCAATCGCAGGAAGGGGCGTGCACGCAAGCCGGGCTTACGAGGAACTGAAGGCCCTGGCCGAAGAGCTGGCCATGCCGGTCGCCACCACCTATATGGGAAAGAGCGCCCTGCCGGAAACGCATGAGCTGGCTGTGGGTACCATCGGCCAAATCGGGCAGGAGGCCGCCAATCGATCGGTCGAGGACGCCGACGTGCTTCTGGTCGTGGGCTCCTGTCTCGGTCCGGAAAATACCAAGATGCTGTCGCCCCGGTTCATCCGGCCCGACCGGCAGGCGATCGTCCAGATCGACATCGAGCCCCGCAACATCGGCTGGACGTATCCGGTCGCCCAGGGGATACCGGCCGATGCGAAAGGGGCGCTCCAGCGCATTCTTGCGGCCGTGCGGGCCCGGGATGCGACCATAAACAGGAGGTGGCGCCTCGAGGCTCTGCGGGCCCTCAAGGCCAAGACAGGCTTCTTTGCAGGGGAGGCCTATCGGTCGGAGTCGGAACCGATTCTACCGGAAAGGATCGTGGGAGCCCTGAACCGGTTGATCCGGGCCGAGGATCTCGTAGTCCTGGACTGCGGCAACAGCCGGATGTTCATGGCCAAACTTTTCCAGTCCAAGTCGCCGGGCCAGGTGGTGGCGCCGGGGGGCGGCGCCGGCGTGGGCTGGGGGATTCCGGCAGCTCTGAGCGCGCAAATGCTCAGGCCCGAGCGGCGTGTGGTCGCCGTGTGCGGCGACGGCGGCATGCTCATGATGCTCCACGCTCTCGAGACGGCCCGGCAGTACTGCCTGCCTGTCACGTACGTCGTCATGAACAACGCGGGCTTGTGCAACGTGTCCGACTTCCAGGCGCCGGGTCGGAGGATTGCGACCGAGTATGAGGAGACCGACTTCGCTTCGATCGCGGTTTCCATGGGGTGCGCGGGCGTGAAAGTCCGCAGGCCGGCCGAACTGGAACCGGCCATCGAGGCAGCCCTGGCGGACGAGCGACCCTCGGTGGTGGATGTGTCGACGGCCAAGCAGCCTCATTTCGTGTTGATGTCCTGACCCGGAAAATGAATCGCCCAGTCACGAGGGATTCGAAAGGATGGGGACCGAGGCCAAGCGGTGGGTGCTTGTCACCGGGGCGAGTTCAGGAATCGGGCGGGCCACGGCCGAATTCCTGGCCGAGCGTGGGTTCGGTGTTTACGGGTGCGCCCGTCGGAACGAAGACCTGGAAGCCCTGGCCCGGCTGGCGGGCGTTGTCGCCCTTCCCCTGGATGTCCGCAGCGATGTCGACGCAGAGGCCGCTGCGGCTCGGATCGCCCGCGCAGGCACGGGCCTTTTCGCCGTGGTCAACAACGCCGGCATCGCCCGGGGCGGACCTCTCCTGGATGTATCCACCGAGGAGCTTCGCGAGCAGTTCGAGGTAAATTTCTTCGGCGTCCATCGGGTCACCCGGGCGCTCCTGCCCCTTGTCGTCGAGTCCAAAGGCCGGGTGGTCCTGATGTCGAGCGATTCCGGCTTTTTCGCCAAGCCCTTTTTCGGCCCTTATTGCGCCTCGAAGTTCGCCTTGGAGGGATACGCGGATTCTCTGCGGCGGGAGGTCTGCCGCCTCGAAGTTTCGGTCGTGCTCGTTCAACCGGGACGGATTGCCACGCCCATTTGGGACAAGGGAGAAGAGCAACTGGCCCGTTCGGGCCACGGCTCGCCGCTCCTCCCCCTTGCCCGAAAGGTGGGAAGGCACGCGATTGACCGGGGGAAGAGAACAGGCATCGCTCCTGGGGAAGTGGCAAGGGTCGTGCACCGCGCCCTCGTTGCCCGCAAGCCCAAGGCGCGGTACTTGGTCGCCAAGGAAAGATGGGAGTACCGGCTGATCCGCCTGCTGCCCTCCAGGGCGGTGGACTGGCTGGTGGCCAAAGAGCTCGGAAGGATCGAGCGGTCCGCGGGAGGCAGCCCTTAAGCTCCGAGAGGGCGCCTTTCGACGCCCTCTCGTTTCGTGAGCCAGAGAGCCGGCAAGGGGGGAGCCCTCCTCCCTATACGGGCTCGAAGTGGTCGATATCGAGGAGGGTGTTGGTCGTCTCCTTTGCGAAGACAGCCCGCACCCGCATGCCGATTTTCACTAGGTCCGGCGCCACCCCTTCCACGATGTGGGGCATGGCGGTGTCGGCGCCGTCGAGACGGATCAAGGCGAGCACGAAAGGCGGCTTCCGCGGCAGGTGCTTGTCCCCATAGCGCACGACCGTGAAATTCGTCACCGTCCCCTCGCTTTTCACCTCCACCCAGTTGTCCCGGATGTCGGTCATGCAGACATCGCAGATCTGCCGGGGCGGCACATACACCTGGTTGCATTTCTCACATCGGATTCCCAGGATTTGTTTCTTGTCCCGGATCGTGGTCAGGAATTTGCTTCCCACCTTCCCGGCGAAGTAGGTGTAGGGAAGCGCGATCTTTCCGTGTACGATAAAGCAGTCTCGGGTATCTTCCGCTGCGGGATTCATGGCCAAACTCCTTTATTACTCGTCGAGTTCGAAGTACAGAATGTCGTGGACCGATCCCGTGCGCTGCTCAGCCCAGACCGGCCGGACGATGGACCCTTTCTTTTCGTTCCAGCCGAGTTCGATCCGGTCCAACTGGTCAGGCCGGATATAGTGGGAGAAGACTTCGTGGCCCTTGCATCCGTCCAGCAGAATGTAAGCCACGCCGTAAGGCGTCTCCCGGGTCTTCCCGGTGAGGGGGTCCGGGCTCGCGTAGAAGACGTATTCGAGCATCCGGACATTGCCCTTGGGCCCGACCTCCACGAACTCGGTGGCGCGAACCCGGCATTCGGCGCACACCTCTCGGGGCGGGAGCTGGAGGCGTTGGCATTTGGGACACCGGTTGGCCAGGATCTTCTTTTCCTTGAGGCCGTTCAGGAACCGGCCCATCACCGGTCCGGTTGCGAAGCGGTGATCGACCGAAATGACTTTCTTGAGGACCAGCAGTTCCTGCTCCTCCTTGGCCTCTTCGCCGGGGGGCGTATACTTGGCAAAGATCTGCCCGAGCTTCATGGCCACCTGGAGGTCGCCCTCGAACTTCGCCCGTCCCGTGCTGAGCAGCGTCAGGGCATCCACCTTTCCCAGCATGAGCTCCACCCAGTCCTTGGCCTTGAGAGAAAGTTTGAGGGTGGGCTGCGGAGCCAGTCCCTCGGAGAGTTTGCATGTTCCGTCGCGGATAGTGGCGGTCCATTGTCCGCCCTCGGGACCGCCGATGTCGTAGGCCACGATCAGGTCGAGGCCCTTGGCTTCCTTTGGTTGAAAGCGCTTCTCCAGGGTGCCGAACATGTCCAGCACGTACTCCCGGATGGAAAGCTCCTTCTTGGGCGGCACGTAGCGCTTGAACATCTTGGTCGTCTGGCCCAAGGCCGAAAGGTCGCCGTCCACGGAAAGCTTGCCGGTGGTCAAGGCCTGCATGCCGTCCACCTTGCCGATGTTGACGCCCACGAAGGTATCCGGGTCAGCCTTGGTCACGGCCACGCAGCCCGAGAGGTCGTCGGTCCGCTCGATCTTCATGGCACCGTCTCGGACCGTGAGCTTCCATTTCCCTCTGCCTGTGATGTCGTAACCGAAGCAGGCGTCGACTCCCTGGGCGGCTTCTGGACGAAAGCGCTCGGGCATCGTATCGAAAATGTCTTCTACCTTGACGCCATATTGTTCGCTCATCGGGGTTCCCCTCCTACCAGTTCAATTCTTTTTCCAGCATGATCAGCACGGTCCACATGGTGCCGCCAAAGCCTGACGCCAGAGCGTGGCGCACAGGCTTCGGAATCTGGTGGGCGCCCGCGTCCCCGCGGATCTGCAGGGCCGCCTCGGCCGGACGGATCAGCGCCGTGGCGCCGATCGGATTGGTCGCGATCACGCCGCCCGAAGGATTGATCGGAATCTTGCCGTCGAGCATGATTTCTTTGTTTTCGACGAGCTTCAGGTGTTCGTCCCCCTCGAGCAGGAAAAATTCCCGGATCCAGTCCAAGCCCCACCAGGACGAGGGGTCGTACATTTCGAACACGTCGAAGTACTCAAGGGGATCGCGGATGTCGTTCCGCTTGAAAAGCTCTTGGGCCGCAAACTTATGGGTGGTTATCAGCGGGTATCGTTTGTCGTATGCCATGATGTTGAAGGATTCCTCCCGGTGGACCGTGATGTGGTCACGGACCCAGACCGGCTTGTTGGACAGCCTTTTGGCCTTTTCCTCGCTTGCCAGGATGACCGCGCAGGCGCCGTCGGACTGGGAGCACATGTGAATGATTCGAAGCTCGCCGATGAGCTTGGCCGAGCTCTCCATGAGATACTCGAGCTGATCGAATTCGAGGCCGAACTGCCTGTGGGCCTTGGGATTGAGACAGGCGTGCTTGTCCATGATGATCCGGTACATCATGGAGGCCCGCTTGGCCCGATCCAGACCGAACTCCTGGATCACGTCGTAAGCGCATGTGCTCGTCAGGGCTCCGGTTTGAAGGTTCCGGTGCCAAAGGGGATCGGCCATGTTCGTGATGCCGGCCGTGGTGTTGCCTTCCTGGAGTTTCTGGCATCCGACCGCCATCACCACGTCGTACATGCCCGAGGCCACGAGGTTGTCGGCCGCACAAAATAGGGTCGTTCCCGTCGTGCCTCCGGTAGTCAGGCGGAAGCTGCTCTTGCCGAACGCGCCGGTTCCGAGCTCGTGCCAGAGATCCGGCTGGTGGATCATCTCGAACAGCTCCATGTTGCCGTGGACGATACAGTCGATGTCGTTCATAGTCAGGCCGGCGTCGTCCAAAGCCTCCCGGACCGCCTCGTGGATCATTTCGGGCTGATTCACGTCCTCCCGATGGCTGGAATGTTTCGTCTGCCCCACGCCGATCACCGCGACATTGCGATTCTTCTTTCGATGAACCATGGCTCACCCCGCTCCTAGTTTTCCAGGATCAAGACGGTCTGATGCTGGCCTGCCCCCCCGGTCGTCCCGTGGGCCAGGGCTCTTCTGGCGCCTTTGACCTGCCGCTCTCCGGCTTCGCCCCGAAGCTGGAGATACGCCTCCACGGCCCTAGCCACTCCGCCGAGCATGATTGGGTTCCCGTTGAGCATCCCGCCCGAAAGGTTCACGTTGTACCGGTCAGGACCTCCGGCTTCGAGCCACTTTGCGCCTTGCCCTTCTTCAGCGAGGCCCACCCCTTCGGCGATCATCGGGAGCTGGTAAGCGCAGGCGTCGTTGAATTCGAAAACGTCGATTTCCTTCTTTGGGTCGCGAATGCCGGCCATGGCGTAAGCCCGAGCCGCGGCGTGCTTGAGACTGAAATTCGACGCGAGGTCCCGGTCTCCGACAAAGTACCGGTCCATGCAGTTGCCGAAGCCTGTGATCCAGACAGGACGGTCCGTGAATTCCCGGGCTCGCTCCTCGCAGCAGAGCAGCATGCCCACCGCCCAGTCCGTCACCGGCCAGGCATGAAGCTCCCGGATGGGATCGGCCAAGAACGGCGAGGCCATCACCTCCTCCCGGGTCACCATCGGGTTCGGCCGGGCAAAGGGATTCCGGGCCGCGTTCTTTCTTGAGCGAACCACGATGTCAGCCAGGTGGGCGTCCGTCACGCCGCTCTTGGCCATGTAGGCGCGAGCCTGAAGAGCGTTGACGTTTAGGAAATCCAAGCCCAGGGGTCTCAGGAAGAAGGGGTCGTAAGCGAGGTTCGTGCAGGTTCGCTTGCTTTCCGACTGCGACTCCTTGCAGTGGCCCATGAAGAGCACGACGTCGTCGTGGCCAGACAGAATGCAGGCCATGGCATAGCCAAGGCCGTTCAGACCGTCCTGGGCGGCTTTCTCTTCGCCCCGGTAGTGGGCTCCCACCACGTCTGTCATGCCGTTGTTCGAGATCGTCCGCGCGTCGAATACGTCGTCCGAACAGGTGACGATGTTGCGGATGCCCTTGTCCAGGTCGAACGTGACGCCGGTCTTCTCAAGGATCGGCTCGAGGCATTCAAGCAGCATGCCCTGGAAACGCTTGTACCAGATGTCCGGCTCGTTCCGGATCTGCGCTACAGCGCAAATGGCTACACGCCTGCCCATGATCTACACCTCCTTGCCCGGTTGTCGGTTAGCCCTTTCCATGTGTTGTGGCCTTTTCGGAAAGATTGTTGAGAACCGAATGGAGCCCTCCTCGGATGAACGCCAGCGCCTCGGTCGTGATGGCCTCCAGTTGATCCGATCGATCCTGCCAGATAAGGTACTGATAGGCGACCTTCTCCATCATTCCCGCAATGGCCACGGCCAGAACCTCTGCGACCGAACGGTCCGGAACCCCGAATTCCCCCATCACTTCCAGGATGGCGCCGGCCGCATCCTGGTGAAACCTCTCGAAGATGGCCCGCCTCCGGGCTTCCACTTCGGCCGAAATTCCGACCGACTCGCGCAGCAGAATGATCAGTTGATACGGCGCCGCGAGGCAGAAATCCCGGAAAAAAGCTCTTCCCGCTTCCTCAAACCGGTCGATCGGCGGCTTTGGGCTCTGGAAGGCTTTCCCGAGAAGGGTCCGGACGTTCAGGGCGATGGCGTCCATCAGGCGGAGCAGGAGATCCTCCTTGCTCTTGAAATAGAAGTAGACAGTGCCTACCGCAACCTCGGCGGCTCTGGCGATGTCCTGGATTTTCGTGTTCGGGTAGCCCTTCTGGCAGAACAGCCGCTCTGCGGCTTCCAGGATGCTCCGGTAGCGGTTTTCCTTTTCCCGCTGCCTCCGCAGCGCTGTCACCGCGTTGCCGGGGAGGGCTCCTTGTCGATTCATGGAAACGTTTCGACCCAGCTAATTGAACGCGACTCATTTGCTGAACTTAGTTCGACATTTTTATAAGCCATTCGGCAATTGAAGTCAAGCTTATTTTTACACCGTGCTGGGCCTCCGGCCGAACACCGAGTGGGTGGCGGCCCCCAGGAAGCAAATTCCTTTTTGGGAGCTTTCGGAGCTGGGCGGCAAGGATACCCTGCGTGGTTTCTTTCCGCGCCGCTTCGCGGGCAAAGGGCTCATGCTGATCAACACAGAAGCGCGAATGGCTCTGTGGTCCCATAGGCTCTTCACCCCTCTGGGAAGTTACGTTCGACGGGGTTCTGTTCGGCGACCGAGGCCGGGTGTTCATCAATCGGGATGAACTGGGAGACGAGTTTTCCCCGAACAAGGAAGATCTTTTCCCGAATCATTGGAGACTTCCAGCACAGCTACGGTGCCGGCCTGCGCATCACCTTTTCGAAAGCCCGGGTAGCGCGCCTGGATGGAGGGTTCAGCGATGAGGAGACGGGTCTTTTTTACCTTACTTTCGGCCAGAGCTTTTGAGAAGGGAGCCTGACGGTCGCGGCACTGGAACCTGGATGCACCCAGACCTGCGGCCGGCAGCCGCACCCCTAAACGAGTTTCAGGGCCGTCTGGGCATTCCTGCCCAGAATCATCTCTTTGTCGTTGGCCGTGATCTCCGGCAGCCCCATGATCTGAAGCGGGACCGGAAGCTCGAGGCCCCGTATGAAATCGACCCACTCCTTTTGGGAGTAAAGTTCCGTAAAGCAGGGGAAATCCGTCCCAAACAGAACCTTGTGGACGCCCCCGTGCAGGAGTTTTGCCATCGAGATCGTTTGGTAAAGTGCCAGGGGGAACGCTTTGCAGGTCATCTGCCATGCCGAGATATCCGCAAAGACGTTTGGATTTTTCCCTGCCACGGCTAGTGCCTCCTCGACCCAGGGGATGCCGAAATGGGCCATGATGAAGACGATCTCTCGGAAATCGACGGCAAGCTTGTCGACATACACGGGCCTGCAGCCCTTCAGATACGAGTCAGGGGGGCCCATCCCCGTGTGAACGACGACGTTGACTCCCAGACGGGCCGCTTCCTCATACAGAGGGTAATAAGCCATCTCGTCCGGGATAAAGCCTGTCAGGGGCCACAGTTTCATGCCCCGGCAGCCGAGCACCTCCACGCATCGTCTGAGCTCCTCGATCGCGCCGGCGCCTCGCCTCGGATCGATGCCCGCGTAAGGGATAATCCTGTTCGGGTATTTCTTGTACGCCTCCCCGATGAGATCGTTGAACTCTTTTGCAGAGAAAGAGCGCACGGCCCAGGCCAGCTCGAAGTCCACGGCCACGAGTAGGGCCTTGTCGATTCCGGCAGCATCCATTTCGGCAATCAACCGATCGACCGACGCCTTGTAGAAGTTGTCTTTGTTCTTGAAGCCCACAAGGTCCACGGTGCCCTGCATGAGCTTTGCCAGGCCTCCTTCGGGGATTTGCTCCGGCCAAATGTGGCAATGCGCATCGACGATCATCTTCAGGTTCCTTTCTTTGCATTCCTTGGTGGTAAGAACACGGGAAGTTGAACGGGTGAGCCCGTCAGCGAAGCACGGCCTTGAAGAAATCAGGAACGGTCGGATCCCAGGAGCGCGTGACCAGGACCAGTTCCTGCCCGGTTGGCTTGGATGGCGGCGCGGAGCACCTGCATGCCGAACCGGTAGAAGGGCCCGACCGTGTTGAGGACCCCATGGGCCGAAGAAAACAGCTTCACCAGGCCCTCCCTGTCGGAGACGTCGACTTTGGCGGCCCTCGCCTTGGGCCCGCTTTGAGCGGCCAGGGCCTTTGCCTTTTCAAGGTCCTGGTCCGCGACGACGACTTCCTCGACAAAAGGGAAGGCCAGGGCGGTCCGGACCGCATACTTTCCCATGGCCCCGCAGCCACCGAGAGCGATCACGCGCATGCCTTGGCTGGCCATGAGAACCTCCTTGTCGAACACCTGCTTTGTCCCCTGCCCGATTATGCCCTCGAGGGACCAGAGAATCGGCGATCAGGCCCGACTGAAGCGCACTGCCCGTGCCCGCCCCATGACCCTACAGGGGCCCGCGAGGAAAAGCCCTTCGATGGGCGTCCTGTTTTCGGAACGGAGCGCGTCCGCCTCAGGGCTGCACTCCCAGCCAGCCACGGCTCCTTGCGCGTTTCCGGTGTACCGAACGAGGGTGTCACGCCAGCTTGAACCGCGCCAGCCCCACACCGAAGCCAACCAGGGAGATGAGCGCCAGGACACCCACCTCGGGCAAGACATCCACGACTCCACGACCGTACCACAGAATGTCCTTGAACCCATCCATGGCCCAGGCATTGATCGTGATGAGATGGGCGAGGGTTCGCATGAAGTCAGGGACGATCTCCAGGGGCCACCAACTGCCGCCCAGGGAGGACATGGCCAATACAACCAGCAGGGAGACTCCGGAGAGCTGGGATTCCGTCTTTACGAATGTGGCCATCAGGATGCTCATACTCGTGGCCGCCATGGCAACCGCCGCACCGACCAGGGCCAATCCCCCGAGAGACCGGCCCAGCTCCATGCCGAACACCAGATGGCCAAAGGCAAAAAAGACGGTCATCTGCAGCAGGACGGTGACAAAGGTGGGCAGGAGCTTCCCGATCAAGATGCTTGTCCTGGTGACGGGAGCCATCAGCAGCCGACGGAAGGTACCCGCTTCTTTTTCCCGCAACAGTGCGCCTCCCCCCGACAGTATGGTAAAGAGCGCGAACATGACCGCGTATCCCGGAACGTTCTGCTTGAAGGGATCCACCCCTCCTCCTTCCACCTGAAGCACATTCGTTGCGTTGACCAGGACCGGGGGGGTTCGCCAGAGTTCTTCCGATCTGTCCTCGACGCGGCGCGCGGTCTCTTCCGGGTCGGCGAGCCCTCCGCTTGCCGCCATCGCCACCTCCACAGCAATCTTCCGGACCACGGGACCTGCGGACAGGCGAGTTGCGTAGGCCTCCAAAACCCCCCTCACGATCGTAGTGTTCATCCGCTCCGCCGGATTCTGCAGAACGATAAACGCGGTCTGATCGCCGGTACGGATCTTGCTGCCGAATCCGGGAGGAATGACAATCGCGACAGATCGATCGCCGTTCTCTATGAGTCTCCTCGCGTACTCCTCTGTCATGGGCCTGGCATCCCCGTCCTTCTTGTACGTTCTCTCGATGGTCAGACCCTCGACCTTTTCAAGCTCCGCAACGACTTGCCTGGAGGCTATGCTGTCGTCCGCATCGACGAAGGGCACCTTGACAGCCGCAGCGCCCTCCTCGAACAGGCCTCCCAGGGCAAAACTTGCGATCGTGATGACGACCATGGGCACCAGGAAGAGAAGGAGCACCGCCCAGAGATCTCGAAATTGAATCTTCAGGTCCTTCCAGGCAATCCACCAGGCGTTCACTTTCTGAGCCTCTTCCCTGTGAGCAGAAGGAATACACTGTTCAGGTTGGGCTCCAGGACCTCCAGGGAACTCACCCTCACCCCCATCTGATCCAAGACACGGATGACCTCCCGGAGGGCATCTTTCGTCTGATCCGTTCGGATCGTGATCAGGCTTCCGGTTGCCCTTTCCCCTTCCTCCTGCCATCCGTTCCGGTCGAGACATCGAACTTCACGAACCCGGGGAAGGGTGCCCAGTGTGTGGAGCAAATTCGAATCGGCGGACCCGACCCCGACGTTTATCAGACCGTCCCCCAGGCGCTCGACGAGATGTTGGGGGCTGTCCAGGGCAACGAGTCTCCCCTCATCGAGGATGGCGACACGATCACAAAGCTGTTCTGCTTCTTCCATATAATGGGTCGTGTAAACCATGGTCGTACCCTCTGACTTGAGGGTCCGTATGCTCTGAATGATTTGGTTGCGCGATTGAGGGTCCACGCCAACCATGGGCTCGTCGAGAAGAAGCAACTTGGGTTCGTGGAGCAACCCGACGGCCAGATTGAGACGTCTCTTCATGCCGCTGGAGAACTTCTGGACACGCTCGTCCTTGCGATCCGTCAGTCCGACCGTCTCGAGGAGTTCATCGATCCTCTTCTTGAGCCGTGAGCCGCGCATGCCGTACATGCGCCCGTAGAAGCTCAGGTTCTCGCGTGCCGAAAGGGTTGGATAGAGGGCGATTTCCTGAGGCACCGTCCCGATGAAGCGCTTGATTTCTTTCCCGTGACGCAAAACGTCCAATGAACCGATCTTCACCTGCCCGGAACTCGGCTTGAGCAACGTGGACAGAATGGAGATGAGCGTCGTCTTTCCTGCCCCATTCGGTCCGAGCAGGCCGAAGAGCTCGCCCCGGTCGACCGCAAGATCGATCCCCTTCAACGCAGTCCGCTCTCCGTATCTCATGGTGAGGTCTTTGACCTCCACCATCACCGAATCCATCGTCTCTCCTCGTGCGGGTCGGCGGGGAATTGTTATTCTATCAGACTCATTCGCCCTGTCGAACGTTGCCGTCGCAGGGGCGCCGAACCCACAGTCCAGCTCATGGACCATGACCTCCTTCAGGTGGGGGCCCCAGAATCCGTAGCGTTTGGCGAATCGTTCCGGCCAGACCTGTTCCAGGGTTTCATACTGATCCTGGACGCACGGGTGGAAGGGGCTCGGAAGCGGGACCTCGCGCCGGCCAGCGCCGCATCCGGGCGCGCCCACGCCTTTTCGTGCTCGAAGCTCGCCATCGGGGGCTCAAGAGCCCCCGGGCCGACAAAATCGGTCCGACAGCCAGAACCAGCGGGAAAACTGGCTCAAGAAAAAAAATTGACAGATTCGCGGGAAGTGCGGTATAGGACAAATAGATTGGTCAACCAACCAAAATTTTTCTGGACGTTCATGGGCCGCAAAAGCCTTGCCGCAGAACGGCGGTCGCAGATTGTCGAAGCCCTCCGGCGATGCATCTTTCGATACGGGCTCCAGCGGGCGTCGATGAAGAAAATCGCTGTCGAGGCAGGTCTCCCGGCCGGGCTGCTGCACCATTACTTCCGAAGCCGGAGCGAGATGATCGAGGAGCTTGTCCGAAAGACCGTCGACGACCTCGTGGCGAGTTACCACGCCTATCTCGGGTCGTGCCGGGATCCGGCCAAGCGGTTCGACAGAGCGATCGGTTTTCTGTTCGGTCCCAAGGTGATGGACCTGGCGAACGCCCGCTTCTTTTACGAATGCTGGGCCGAAACCACGAGAAACCCTGTAGCGCGGCAGGCCTTTTCGGACCTCTACCGTCGAAGCCGGGATACAATCGTGCGCCTTCTGAACGAAACGGGGCTGGCTTCCGGGATGGCAGCCGGAGAGGTGAGAGACCTGGCCAGTCTGCTCATCGCCATTCAGGACGGCGTGGCGCTGCAGTGCGATATGGACTCCGACCATGTGTCGTCGACCCGCATGCGCCGCCTCACGAAGCGGGTCCTTCTGGGGTATCTGGAGGCGGCGAAGTCTTCCGGCGGGAGATCGGGGACCGGGCGGGTCAGCAGAGCAGGCAGTGGGCAGAAGAAAAACCACCTGACCGCAACCGAAGAAAGGGGGAAGCCATGTTCTCGCTCCAGGGCAAAGTGGCGGTGATCACGGGCGGCGCATCCGGAATCGGAAAGGCCACGGCCTTACGATTTTCCAAGGCCGGTGCGCGGGTCGTGGTGGCGGACATTCAGGACGGAAGCGGAGTGGCCCGGGAGACAGGCGGGATCTTCGTGAAGACCGATGTCGGCCAAGAGGGCCAGGTCAAGGCCCTTCTGGAACGGGCGGTTGCCGAGTTCGGGAAGCTCGACGTGGTCGTGAACAACGCGGGCATTGGCGAAGGAGGCCTGATTCAGGAGATCTCGGAAGACCAGTTCGACCGGGTTCTCCGGGTGAACACCAAGGGCGTTCTCTGGGGTCTCAAGCACGCCGCCGCCCTCATCTCGGACGGCGGTTCCATCATCAACACGGCCTCGTACGCGGGCGTTGCGGCCTTTCCCAGCTATGGGTCGTACAGCGCCTCCAAAGCCGCGGTGATCGCTCTGACGCGCACCGCAGCCCTGGAATTGGCGCCTCGCCGCGTCCGGGTGAATGCGGTCTGCCCCGGAACGATCGACACGCCCATCAACGAAGGCCCCATGGCCCAGGTGGAGCTGGCCCTGGCCAGCCACGTTCATCCCCTTCGGCGGATCGGCCTGCCCGATGAGGTCGCCGCTCTGTTTCACTTCCTTGCCAGCGATGAGAGTTCCTTCATCACCGGGCTGGCGATTCCCATTGACGGGGGCCTGAGCGCGGGCATCGGCCTGGGAATCATCGAGCCCATGCTCGGTCTGATCACGGGTCAGGCCGGCGTAACCGAAAAGGAGACATGAGGATGGAAAAACCGGTGGTTACGGGCATTCAGCACGTGGGGATCGGCGTCCGCGACATCGAGGCCAGCCGCGCCTTTTACCGGGACGTGCTTCGGTGCACGCAGAGGATGGCGGACTTCGGCCTGACCCACAACGCGATGCCGGATTTCTTTCGGGCCTCGGCCCACGTGTTCAACGCGTGGATGTACGGCCAGGAACAAGACGCGATCGTGGTCGAATGCGTGCAGCGGTTCGAGCCTTTGCCCCGGCCGATCCGGAAACAGAATCTATACGGGGACATCGGGGTCAACAAGATCACGGTCGAGGTCTCCGACGCTGCGGCGTTTCGCGCTGCTTACGCCGAGAGGATCCGCTTTCTCTGCGAGCCGAAAACCGCCCAAATTCCGGGGTGGGGAAAGTATTCCTTCGTGTACGGAACCGATCCGGACGGCAACCTCATCGAGTTCGCCTCCTGCCCGCAGTGGGAGGTCCCAGGGAATCCCGGCAGGATCCGATCCCTCGGAATCGGCGTGACGGATCTGGACCGCTCCATGGAATTCTACACCCGGCACCTGGGGTTCGATCAGGTCGTGATCGCTCCTCACGAAAGCTTTTCCGGGCTGGTGGGAGAGATCTCGGGCAGTCCCTCCACCCAGGTCCGCTCCTGTCTTCTCGGCAGCAGCAACGGATTCCATCTGCTCGAACTCATCGAGGTTTCCAAGCCCCGGGGCCGCTCGATCCCCTTCAACGCCCTCTGGGGGGATTATGGCTACCTGGAAGGGTGTTGCTTGTGCCTCGATGTTCTGGGCATGGCTCGGTACTTGATGAAGGGAGGGATAGACCTGCTCTCCTATCCGACGGCCGTGGACGTGCACGAGGCGGGCCTGGAGGGAACCGGGTGGTTTCTGTACGCCAAGGATCCGGACGGCATCCCGGTCGAGTTGCTCGAGCTGCCGGGGTAGGACCAATCAACGCCCGGCCTCCTGTTCGGCCAGGAGAGAACGCCGGGAGGGCCTTTCCAGACGGGCGCCGAGGTAGGGGCTGATACTCGAAGTTTGAAGCGCTGCACTTCGAAACCGGAAAACTTTTGGAGGCGACTATGAAGTTGTTGGAAGGAAAAGTGGCAATCGTCACGGGCGCGGGGCGCCCGAAGGGCATGGGCCGTGCTGCGGCTCTTAAGCTGGCCGAAGAAGGAGCGGCCGTGGTCGTCACGGATGTTGGCAGGAAGCGCAAGGAACTCGAGATCGAAGGGTTCCTGAGCCTAGGGGACGACCTGGCAGCCCTTGAGGCTCTTGTACGGGAGATCGAGGAGCTCGGCTCCAAGGGCATGGCCATGGCCGTGGACGTAACCGATACAGAACAGATCCGCACCTGCGTGCAAAAAACGTGCGAGCGTTTCGGCGGCATCGACATTCTCTTCAACAACGCCGGCACGCCCATCGCGACCGGTCCATTCCTGGAAATCCCGGCCGAGAGCTGGGAGCTGAGCTGGCAGGTGAACGTCAAGGGCATGATGGAATTTTGCCGGGCCGTGATTCCCAAGATGATCGAGCGCGGCGGAGGGTCCATCATCAACAATTCCTCGGGCTTGGGTCTCGGCGCAGTGCCGGAGTACGCGGGATACGTGACGACCAAGTTCGCCTCCGTGGGACTCACCAAGGCCATCGCCGCCGAGTTCGGCCGCCACAACATTCGCTGCAACGCGGTATGCCCGGGCAACATTCTCACGGATATGGGGGAGGCCGAGATTTTTTTCATCTCGGCCACCAAGGGGGTGAGCCTCGAGGAGGCCAGGGCCATGTACGGCGAGGCGTCGGCCTTGGGCCGCGCGGGGCTGCCAGAAGAAGTGGCCGACGTTGTCCTGTTCCTGGCAAGCCCGAGGTCGAGCTTCCTTACGGGCGTGGCAATCCCGGTGGCAGGAGGTCTTCCCCTCGGAATCTGACCGCTTGGCCGGTTCGAAAAGCTGCTCTGCAGGGGATTGACAGAGAATTCGATGCGGGCCTAGACTGCTCAAGACCCGAGGGCCGCGTTAGGGAAGCTCGAGCCGGGCAGAAAGCAGATAGAACAACTCCTTCGGACTTCGCGAGCAGGGGAGCCGCGGAGTCCGGACATTTGTGCCAGAGGAAGCGAAGACCTTCTCTGCCAACGCAAGGACGGGGGGAAAGGCGATGAGAAGACAGATCCTGGCCTGTGTTCTGGCTGCGGGAATTCTGGCGGCGGTGTCCGGGCAGGCCGAGGCGCGGCAGTTCAGCCTGTTCGGCAGCCCCTTGAACCTGTTCGGATTCGCTTCCCAGTCCGCGCAGGTGAGCCTGAAGGGCGACCATTACGATGTGGAAGAGGGGCTCAACCAGGCCCTGTTCACAGCGTTCGCCGAGGCGGACTACCGGCCCCGCAACGACACGACCTTCTACGTGTCGGGCCTGCTGACGATGGATCTCATCTACGACATCAAGCATGACGACCGGACCTGGAACGAGAAACTCTTCAGCAGGTCCCGGGGGCGAATGTACCTGGACGACAGGGACTGGCAATTTCTCAAGGAATGCCATCTGACGTGGACCCCGGGAAGCTTCCTGTTCCGGATCGGAAAGCAGATCGTCTCCTGGGGGGAGATGGACTTTTTCCGCATCATGGACCAGATCAATCCCACGGACGACCGGCGCGGTTTTTCCGACGTCGAGTTCGAGACCACGATCATTCCGATCTGGCTTGTGCGGGCCGAATGGTGGCCCCAGCTCCACCTGGACTGGCTTGCGGAGACCGGCATCCAGTTCGTTTTCAATCCCAACGCTGAGTTCATTCCAAACCAGAGATTGAATACCGGCAACGACTACGGGGGCATCTGGTCGGCCGCGGCGGAGCTGCCGAATCCCGTGTTTCAGGAAGTGGGGCTGGGGACCCCGACCATGTATATCGGCGCTCCGGATGAGAATCTCGTCCGCGAGCCTGACCAATGGGACGACGAAGGATTCGAGTACGCCGTGCGCCTGAGCTTCATGATCAAGGGCAGCATCCTTACGCTGAACGGTTTCTACGGGAGAGAAAATTCCCCGCAGATGCTTCTGGCCGGGTTCGTCGAGGATCCGCTTCTTTCGCTGATCGCCGGCGAGCCGGTGCCGGCCTTGGGCAGGGCCTCGGACGGAAAGTCGATCTTCTACCCGAAATTCTCGGGTTACTACCCAAGACAGAAATCCGTGGGCGTGACCTGGACTGGAGATCTCCCGTTCATGGTGACGGCACTGGGAGGGGTGAACCCCCTGCTCAGGGTCGAGGCGAGGTATCAGCTCGACAAGGTTTACACGGACGCGGATCAGACCCGGTTCTACAAATCCGACTACCTCGACACAGGCATCGGCATCGATTGGAAGATCAAGGTCGACGCCTTGAACCCCCGGGCGTACTTTTCGGTCATGCCGCAGTTCTTCTACGCGCGCATCTTGGATTACCCGGACGGCGTCACGCTGAACGACACGGATGACGGCCTTTTGCCGGACAAGGACTATTACACCACCACGCTCGTTCTGAGCACTTCCTACTTCAATGGAAAACTGGTTCCACAGGTAGCGGGTGCGTATCTCGTCAACAACAAGGCTCACCTCATGCTTGTATCTTTGCAGTACCAGCAGAGCAATCACTGGCAGTACACCGTGGAAGCGGCCTTCATGGGGGGCGACGAACCGAACGTCCCCTTGTGGCTCTTCCGCAAGAAGGACTACCTGGCGTTCAAGATCAAGTACAACTGGGGTTGATCCAACCCTCGGGAAAAAGGCCTGAGACGATACGCAAGTCGGGGTTCACACGCGAGGAGGAAGTCATGAGGAAGGCGATACCGGTAACGATCGCTTTGCTTTTCGCTCTCTTTCTGGGAAAGGCCGTCGAAGCCGTTCAGCCCTATCTTGCGCCCATCAACGAGATTTTGGCGGCCAAGGGCATCGTGGATGATCCTTCTCCTTTTTACACGAAAACGAATTACTACAAGCAGTTCATCCCGGACGACGTGTGGAAGCAGATCACGTTCGATCCCGAGGAAAGCCGGGCGGCTTGGGAGAAAGCGGTCGGGCTTCGCGCAAAGGACCTCGTCGGAAAGATCGCCCCTGAAATCAAGCCGGGCCACTACACGCTGGCGGACAAGGAGAAATATCCCTTCAAGGAGTTGATGATTCCTTACCATTACAAGAAGTTCAATCAGCCTGGCACCGAGGGGTTGCCGAATCATATCGGATATTTCACGGAATTCGACGTCATCGAGACCCAGCAGCTCTGGCACGGGCTGCCCGTGGCCAAGGCCACGATCGAAAACATGGGCAAGACCCAGCTCGACTCGGAAGGGTATATCCGCCACGAGACCTTCGTGGCCGGCTATCCGTTTCCGAGGCCTTCGGGAGAGCACAAGGCCCAACAGATCATTTACAACTGGATCAAGAGACGGAACGAACCTGAAAGCGCGGCCAACTACGATCTTACCTTGGGCGTGAACAGCCGTCTCAACCAGGACCACCTGGGCACGGCGAACTATTTCTGGCTGACGACCGAAGGCCGGGTCATGTACCCGCCTTACGGCTGGTTCGACCAGCGGGCCAAGGAGCAGGGAGAAAGCCTGATCCAGCTTTACACGATCTTTTCCCCTCGCGATCTTTACGGAAACGTGTACCACGCGATCGATTATGCGGACCCGAAGAAGGACATCACCCTGCTCGCTTACGTGAACTTCCTGCGGCGGATCCGGAAACTCTCCAGCACGGACCGCCAGGATCAGGCCGTGGGGCAGGATATCTGCTATGACGACGCCGCCATGTTCGCCCAGAAGATCCGGCCTGACCGGTATCCGTTCGAGATGCGGGTGATCGAAGAACGGGAGTTTCTCGTGCCGGCCTACAGTTTTGACGTGTCGGATTACCTGGACAGCAAGGACAATTACAAGTGGAAGGGGCTCAAGTTCGAGCGCAGGCCCATGTGGGTGGTAGAACTCAAGCAGAAGGATCCGAACTACATCTACAGCAAGAGGGTCTTTTACTTCGATATGGAGACCCTGCTACCCCACTTACACGAAATGTACGATCAGAAGGGCAGGTACTATCGTATGTACGAAGTGATGTGGGGTGTGGCGGCTCCGCTGGGCTACTTCAACGCCATCCACGTGAACAACTGCGACTGGATCGACGAACACTGCACGTGGACGTTCGCGCCGTCCTACCCGGCCCTGTGGCTCACCCGGGAGGACATGAGCCTGAAGAGCATGATGAAGCAGAAGTAAAGGAGAGGCTCAACAATATCCCAGTGCGAGCTGGATCCAGAGGAAGAGAAGGCCCAGGACAAGAAAAGGGGAGAGGACGAGCAACGCCAGGCGAAGGCGTTCCCCAAAGGTCCTTCGCGCCGAAAAACGGGTGCTCATGGCATTTCGCCCTGCTAGGCCTCAGGTTAGAATCGCCAGGAATATGCAGGACCAGACAAGAAGGCTCAACAGCACTCCGCCGATGAGAGGCCAGTTTAGTCTCGTTTCCTCCATGGCCACTCCCTCCTGATCTTGGCCGTCCCCCCTGGTCCGTGGACCGGGGAACCCAGGTCTTCGATTTCCTTTGCTCTCCTTGGAGGCCGCGCCGGCCAGTTGTCGACCCCGCTGGCAGCCGGCACGCGGCCTTCGACGTGCCCCCCTGCCATTTTAATGAGCAAGGATCGTGCCAGGATCCGGGATGTCCGGGCTTAGATTCTCTAAGGCCCAAAAATATTCCCTGTTCCAAGTGGTTCTACTGCCCGCGGATCGCCAGAGGCCCGATCCCCCTGTCGGCATTTCTTACAGGATTCCCTGAAACTGGAAAAAGGACGTGACAGCCCGGGTGTGGCTTTCAGTCCGGTTCGTCGGCCGCACGGTCAGAACTCTCACGAAATCCACAACGTTCATACTTGTTCGGACGAGCTCACGCTGGGCAGCCGGCGCGCCAAAAAGGCCTGCAGACGGTCCATGTACAAGTACACAACAGGCGTCACGAACAGGGTGAGCATCTGGCTGAACAGAAGGCCTCCGACCACGGCAAGGCCCAGGGGCTGCCGGGATTCGCCCCCGGCCCCGAGGCCGAGGGCGATGGGCAGCGTGCCGAACAGGGCCGCCATGGTCGTCATCATGATGGGCCGGAATCGGACCACACAGGCATCGAAGATGGCCTCGGCCGCCGAGAGGTGTCTGGTCCTGCGCGCCTCGATGGCGAAGTCGATCATGATGATGCCGTTCTTCTTGACCAGGCCCACGAGCATGATCATGCCCACGAAAGCATAAATGTTGAGGTCCGTCCCAAAAAGGGAGAGAGTCACAAGGGCGCCGAACCCGGCCAGTGGGAGAGCCGAAAGAATCGTCACAGGATGGATGAAGCTTTCGTAGAGAATGCCGAGCACAAGGTAGATCACGAGAATGGCCAGGGCCAGAAGCAGGCCCAAGCCCTGCATGGAAGACTGGAAAGCCTGGGCCGTGCCCTGGAAGCTCGTGCTGATGGTGGCGGGTAAGACCTCACGGGCCAGGGCCTGAACCGCGTCAACCGCGTTTCCTAGCGGGAAGTTTGGCGTCAGGTTGAAAGAGAGCGTGACCGAGGGGAGTTGGCCCGTGTGGTTCACGGAGAGGGGCCCGTAGGCGTAGCGAAAACGGGCCAGACCGTCCAAGGGAACCAGGTCGCCTCTGTCAGAACGGACGTAGAGGAGCGAAAAAGCGTCCAGGTTCCTTTGGTAGGGCTCCGCCAGCTCCATGATGACCCGGTACTGGTTGTTGGGCGCGTAAATGGTCGAGATCTGCCGGGAACCATAGGCAGTGTAAAGAGCTTCCTCGATCGCCTCTGCCGAAACGCCCAAGGAAGAGGCCTTGTCCCTGTCGATCTCCACTGCCACCTCTGGGTTCTTGAGTTGGAGATCCGAGGTCACATCCACCAGTCCCGGCAGGTCCCTCATCTTTTCTTCCAAGACAGGCGCGTATCGGTACAGAGCATCCGTGTCCGGGCTCTGGAGCGTGATTTGGTATTGGCTCTTGGTCGGTCTCCCGCCGAAGCTGATGGGAGGCGGATTCTGGATAAAGGCCCGAATCCCGGGCACCTCGGCGACCTTCTTTCGGAGTTGGGCGGCGACCTCCTCGGCTGAGAGGTCCCGCTCGCGGCGAGGCTTCAAGCGCATGAACAGGATGCCGGCATTCGTGCCCGCGGTGCCCCCCCGCGCTCCGGCCGTGGAGACGAACCCGTCCACGTTCGGGTCGGCCTTGACGACAGCCGCCACCGCTTTCTGGTGCTCGGCCATGGCCTCGAAGGAGATCCCCTCCTTCGCCTCGGTCCAGGCAAAGAGCCGGTTCGTGTCCTCGCTGGGGAGAAACCCCTTGGGCGCGGAGCGGAAAAGGAAGACCGTCAGGGCCGTGATCGCAAGCGTGGCAAGCAAAACCAGGCGATGGTGACGCAGGGACCAGCGCAGCCCGGTTTTGTAAACGGCCAGCATGCCGGCGAAGACCTGCTCCGAAGCCTGGTAAAGACGGCCGTGGCCGCTTCTGTCGGGAGGCTTGAGGAAACGGCTCGCAAGCATCGGGGTGAGCGTGAGCGAGACGAACCCTGAGATCAGCACCGCGAGGCCGATCGTTACGGCGAACTCGTTGAAGAGCCGGCCGATAATGCCGCCCATGAAAAGGACCGGAATGAAGACCGCAGCCAGGGAAAGGGTCATGCTGATGATCGTGAAGGCTATCTCCCTGGAGCCGGTCAACGAGGCCTGATAGGGCTGTTCTCCCTGTTCGGTGTGGCGGACAATGTTCTCCAGCATGACGATGGCGTCATCCACGACGAACCCGATGGAAAGGATGAGGGCCATGAGGGAGAGGTTGTTCAGGCTGAAGCCGAGCAGGTACATCACGGCGAAGGAGCCGACCACGGACAGGGGCATGGAAAGGCTGGGGATGAGCGTGGCCGAGAGGTTCCTGAGAAACAGAAAGATGACGAAAACCACCAGAAAAAGAGTGAAGACCAAGGTGAATTTCACGTCCCGGACCGATTCCCGTATGGATTCCGAACGGTCATACACCACGTTGAGGGAAACCGATGCGGGCAGCAGGGTTCGGAAGCTCGGAAGAAGATCCAGTACGGATCGGGCCACCTCAACGGTATTGGCCCCGGGCTGGCGCTCCACAGCGAGTATTACGGCTCTCTGGTCCACGAACCATGCCGCGGTCTTGTCGTTTTCCACACTGTCGAAAACATGGCCGAGTTCTTCCAGGCGGACAGGATGGCCGTTCCGGTACGCCACGATGATCGGTCGGTAGGCGGCGGCTTCGGTCAGTTGACCATCCGCCCGTACGGTGAAAGCCGTCTGGGGGCCCCAGAGCGTTCCGGTTGGCAGATTCACGTTGGCCGAGGCCACAGCCCGGGCCACCTCGTCGATCCCAATGCCCCGGTTGGCCAGGGCACGGGGGTCCAGACGGATCCGGACCGCGTACTTCTGGGCCCCGTATACCTGAACCTGGGCCACGCCGCTCAGCATGGAGATCCTCTGGGCCAAGAGGGTCTCGCCATATTCGTCCAGTTGGTAAAGGGGCAAGGTGGGGGAGGTAAGCGCGATGTACAAGATCGGCTGCTCCGCCGGGTTGACCTTCCTGTAGGAAGGAGGACTGGGCATGTCCTGTGGAAGCTGGCGGGCAGCCCGCGAGATGGCGGCCTGGACATCCTGGGCCGCTGCGTCCAGATCCCTCTCCAGGGTGAACTGGAGCGTGATGCTCGTGTTTCCCAGGAGGCTCGTGGAACTCATGGAATCGATGCCCGCTATGGTCGAGAACTCCCTTTCAAGAGGCGTGGCGACCGAGGATGCCATGGTTTCCGGGCTCGCACCCGGAAGGCTCGCGAAAACCTGAATGGTCGGGAAGTCCACGTTGGGGAGGTCGCTGACCGGCATGCGCTGGTAGGCCATGGCACCGAACAGAAGAATCCCGCTCATGACCAGGGTGGTCATGACAGGCCTTCGAATGAACAGTTCCGAAAAGCTCATCGCTCCTCCCCCTGCGGCCTCGCCGAAGCCTTGACCTCGACCCGCACGCCAGGGGTGAGGCGAAGCTGGCCGTCCGTGACCACCCGTTCGCCGGGCAGGACGCCTCCTGACAGGATCGTCTCCTCCCTGGCCACGCGGTCGATCTCGACAGGCCTCGCCTCTGCGGTGCCGTCATCGCGAACGACAAAGACAAAAGGACCCTGCTGGCTGGTCTGGACGGCTTCAGAGGGAACGACGATCGCGCCGGGCTGTTCTCCCAGAGTGAGGACCACGTCCACGAACTGGCCGGGCCACAAGGCTCGGTCTTCGTTGGGGAAGGAGGCCTTGAGCAGAACCGTTCCGGTCTGAACGTCAACCGTGTTGTCTACGAAAAAGAGCGCCCCTTCGGATGAGCGGCCCTTGTCGGTTCGAGACAAAGCTTCAACCTTCAAGGATCCCTGGCTCAGGCGGCCTTGAATCTCGGCGAGAAAGCGTTCGGGCACGGCGAAACGCACCTCGACCGGTGTGATCTGGTGAATCACGACCAAGGGATCGTCGTTCGCTTTGACAAGATTTCCCCGGTCCACCAGGAGATCTCCGGTCCGGCCTGAAAGGGGGGAAAAGATCGTGCAATAGGATAGGTCCAGGCGCGCCTTCTCCACCGATGCCCGGTCGCCCTCCACGGCCGCCCTCAGGGAGGCCACAGAGGCCTTGGCCTGGTCGAACTGTTCCTGGGTCACGAAATCCTGTCGAACCAGCTCGGAAAAACGCTTCAGGTCCGCCTCGGCCTTTTCCAGGAGAGCCTGGTCCCGAGCGAGAAGCGCCTCGGCCTGCCGCAAGACTTGCTCGAACGGCCTGGGATCGATCAGGAACAAGACCTGGTCTTTCTGGACTTCCTCGCCCTCCGAGAAATGGACCTGCTGAAGGGTGCCACCCACCCTGGATCGAACCGTGACGGTCGCCGATGCGGCCACAGTGCCGATCGCTCCAACCTGAACAGGCATGGTCTTCTGCTCGACCGGTGCGGCGACGACCGGAACCGGAGCCGCAGAAGACGCTGGCGATGGGGCGGGATTCCGGTCGCCGCAGGAGGTTGCCAGAAGCGCCAAGGCGACCGCTGCCCATGCTGTTGCGGTCCGTGGGACAAGAGGCCGGGTCCTGGTCGGCAAGCCGCGCAAGGGCTTGAAATCACGTTGCTCCGTCATGGTATTTCTTCCTCGTTCTTTTGGAGATCCCGTGCGCCCTCCTGTGCCGGGATCAAAGTACCGGTCGCCCTGGCCAGCCTCGCGAGAGCGAGGAAAAAGTCGGCCCGGGCCTGGATTTCCTGGGCTCTCGCAGCGGCCAGAGCGGACTGAGCGCTCAGGAGGTCCAGGATGCTCCCCACACCCTGTTTGTACTGGGCCAAAGCTACCCGTTCCGATTCCTCGGCACTGGCCAGCCAGTCTCGGGATGTCCTGACCCGCTGGGCGGCGGTCTTCAGGTCCGCGTAGCTCGTCCAGACCTCCAGGATCACCTGTTGCTCGACGCTGTTCGTGTCTGTCTGCTTCTGTTCTGCCTCAGCCTCGGCCTTTTTCACCTCGTAACTGTGGGCGAATCCTGTGAACAGAGGAAAGGTCACAAGAACCGCGGCGCTCCAGTTGTTGTCGTGCTTCTCGAATGCCCCTGGGAGGTAATAGGTTCGGTTGGCGGAAGTCTTCACAGAAAGCAAGGGCCATCCCTGGGATTTGATGGTCCTCAGGCGGGCAAGAGCCTCTTCGGCTTGCCACCGCGAACCGGCCAGGTCCGGCCTGTTCGAAAGGGCTTGGGCGACCAGGGGTTCCACTTGCCGGGCGATTTCCTCTCCAGGGACGTTTTGGGGGAGCACGACTCCGACATCCAAGGCGGCTGTGGCGGGAATTCCCATTGCGGTGGCAAGCTGGCCCCGAAGCGCCTCGATGGCTCCTTCCAGAGTTTGCTTGTGGAGCTCGGCCTCCGACAAGGCGGTCTGTGCCCTGAGCACGTCCGCAACGGTCGCGACCCCGAGCTCATGGCGCTTGCGGGCAGCCTCCAGGTTCACCCGGGCCTCCTGAACGTTGGATTCCGCGGCCGCCAGTTGGGCCTTGGCCGAGAGGAAGCCGTAATAGGCGGCCTGAAGGGAGAACACCACATCCTGGATGGCGGCGTTGTGGATGTAATCGGCAGCGGCGAGAGCGGCCCAGGCTTGGTCGAGCCTGGCGGACCGCCCTCCGAAGTCGAACAGGAGCCAACTGAGGGTGCCCGTAGCCCCGTAGGGGTCCTGGCTGAAGGTGAAGCGCCCGCCCACCGCGGACTGGCGGACGTGGCCGAAGCTGCCATCCACATCGATCGACGGAAGATATGCGGAGCGGCTGATTCCTACCTGGGCTGCGGCCGCCCTGGCTGCCTGCCAGGTTTTCTTCGTGACCGTGTTGTTCGCAAGGCCGATGTTGACGATATCCGCAAGAGTCAGGCGTTCAGCGAGTTCTTGCCAGTTTTCAGGCAATTGAAGAGAAGGCGCCTCCCGTTCCCGGGCAAGGGTCGGCAGCTCGGTCGCAGCAGCGGAAGGCCCGGAAGGCACAGGAGGTTCCGTCAACAGGCGGACACCCCGATGGCATCCACAGAGAACAGTCAGCAGCCAGAGGGCCACGATACAGGCGGGGAGAACCGTCTCGGGAGGACGCTTTCTGGACGACCATCGGGATTTCATGTCGTTCCTCTCCATGTTCGATCGCCCGCCGGCGACGGCGAACAGGGTTACGTCTGGCCAGAACCCTCTCTGTAGGCCCGAATGCCCGCACTGGTGAATTGGACGATGTGGCTGACCAGCTCTGGCAGGGAGAAATCCAGGGGTTTCCCTTGGCTGGCAAGTTGTACCAGACGCCGTATTTTCACCAGATGGATCAGTTGGGCCACGAACGAATGGACGCACATCCGGACCTTTCGCCGGGGAACATCGGTTTGGGCGGCCAGAATCGCCTTTGTCAAAGCCTCCTCCACAGGAAGAATCATCTCGGACAGGAAAAAGTCCGGGGGCAATTGCGGATCCAGAAGCTCCCGGGTCATGAGTTCCATGAGCATCCGGCCGCTCGGCTCGTCTACAAGAGGCTCTAGGAACGCCTCAGCGAAAGACCCAAGAACCTCCTCGAGAGACGCCTTGCCTCTGGTTTCTGCCACGGTTCGCTCGAGGCTGGAAACCCTGCGCTCGCGAAGGGCCCTGATCCTGCGAGTGAGCATCTCACGGTACAGGTTGTGTTTGGTAGCGAAGTGATAGTTTACGGCCGCCACGTTGCACGAAGCCTCTCGGGTGATGTCACGGATCGACGTCCGGGCGTACCCCTTCCGGGCGAAGAGAGCTTCGGCTGCCCGGATCAGACGCTCCCGGGTGTGTTCCGGATGGAAGGCCTGCGACCCATCGGGATTAGGATTCATGCCGGAAAGACCCTATATACCGCTAATTCAATCAAGTGTATCAAACGGACGTTTGAAGTTCAAGAATCGCGCTCCAAAAACAGGGCCACAGGAAGCCCGGCGACCCATTTTCACATTCAGATTGCTCTCGTAGCTCTTTGAAACCGTAGGTAATTTCGACGATCCTCCTCTTTGTCTCGTCATTTTCAAAACAGCCTCTAACCTGAACTTCAACAGTAGGGTTAGCTCGGAAACCTAAAGAAAAGTCAAATAGATTCAGTTATAACTTTGCCTAGAAGAACATCTTTTGCTTGTCACGATTTTTTCTGAACAAATCTCTTGATATAACGGTCCGAGCCGTGTATAATCACCGGAACCTAAAACGGGGAAGGGTAAGATAAAACATTTGAGAGAGGAGTGAACCATGAAATCGCCGGCGCTGTCCTTGGCTGGCCTTTTTCTGTTTCTCCTCTTTTCCCTATGTCCGGGAGCCTCGCATCTCGAACAAGGAGCGTACACCGATATCCGCCGCATTGGCCCGGAAGGGGGAGAGGCGAAGATTCAGGCCGACCAGCCGGAGCCTGCGGGACCGCGAGGGGCTGCGGCCAACAAGGTGGTCCATAAGACCCTCAAGGTCCTGGCCACGGCCTACATTGCGCATCCTGCCCAGACCGACGATACACCGACGATTTGCGCCTGGGGGGATGAAGTCAGACCGAGAACGATCGCTGTTTCGAGGGATCTCGAGCGCCTTGGGCTGACCCGCGGAAAGATCGTCTTTGTCGAAGGTCTAGGCCGGTTCACCGTATTGGACCGCATGCACGAGCGCAAGCGAAGACAGATCGATATCTTCATGGAGAACCACAGAGAGGCGCGGGAATTCGGTGTGCAGAGGCTCACGATCCGGTGGCAGGAGCCTCTGACAGAACAACCTACCTGAGCCAGTCAGACTCACGACCGCCTCCTGCATTGGGCGCGACGGGTCATCGGCCGGGCGCCGGATCGAGGCCCGGCTCATCGTCTTCTTCTCACCTTGGTTCGTGGCCATTGCTTAAGGGGTGCCTGCGCAGGAAGCCCTTGGGGGAGGGTTTCCCTTTATTCCCAAACTGCTTTCGGCAAGGCATGGCTTGCTCGAGGCCTTGCCCTGTCGTGGGCCAGGCGTGCGCATCGCTTTCGCGGCGTCGCTGTGATAAATTATTAAGATCTACTCCAATAAAGCAGGTGCGCGACATGAGAGAGACGCAGCGGGAATTCACGGGCACTCCCACCTATGTAGTGGATCCGGAGCTGGCCAAGATCGTCAACATTTCCATGGCCTTGGAAATGCCTTTGCTTCTCAAGGGCGAGCCGGGAACCGGCAAGACCCTTCTGGCTCACGCCGTGGCCGAAAACCTTCGCATGCCGCTCATTGTTCTCAATGTCAAGAGCAGCATGAAGGCCGTGGATGCCTTGTATCAGTACGACACCCTGACCCGCCTCAACGACAGCCGCTTTGGGGATTCGGGCCGGGACGTGAGCGACATCCGCAATTACATCCGCATGGGCAAGATCGGCCAGGCTTTCACCTCCGATGTCCGCACGGTTCTCCTCATCGACGAGATCGACAAGGCGGACAGCGACTTCCAGGACGACCTGCTTGATGTGCTGGATCAGATGAGTTTCGACATCATCGAGATCGACGAGACGATTCGGGCCAAACACCGGCCGGTCGTGATCATCACGTCGAACGCCAAAAAGGACCTGAGCGACCCTTTCCTGGGCCGGTGCAATTTTCACCATATCGCCTTTCCGGAGCCGGATTTCATGCGCCGCATTGTGGAAGCCCATTTCCCGGGCATCGAGGACCGGCTCGCCCAGTGCTGCATCGAGACGTTCTACCGCCTCCGTTCCCTGCCTCATATCGAGAAAAAACCTGCAACCCGGGAACTGGTGAACTGGATCCGTGCCCTCCGGACCGACAAAGGGTTCAAGGCCAGGCTCTTTGAACGGGGCAAGGATGTCCCTTACTTGGGGATCCTTTTCAAGAAGAGCGCGGACTATCTTCAGGCTCAGCAGGCGTATCTCGGTGGGAGATAGCGAGCCGTGTTCGTGGAGTTCTTCTACGACCTCCGGAAAGCCGGTCTACCGGTGACACCCACGGCCTTCCTCCGTCTCCAGAAGGCCCTCCACATGGGGCTGGTGAACAGCCTTGAGGACTTTTACGTCGCGGCCAGGTCCCTCATGGTCAAGAGTGAACGCTATTTCGATCTCTACGACCGGGTCTTTGCCCGAGCCTTTCACGGCCTGGACCGGGCCGACGGGTTCGAGCAGGAGCTTGAGGAGGCCATCCGGATCCTGCTGGAGGAGTGGCTGCGGGATCCGAAGGAACTTGCCGAGATGCTGGGCATCGATCCGGAATCCTTGCCCAAAATGGACCCAGAAGAGCTCGTGCGATACTTCCTGGACCGGCTGAAGGAACAAACCGAGCGGCACGACGGCGGAAACCGGTGGATCGGCACAGGAGGCACCAGCCCTGTGGGGCATTCAGGCTTTCGCCCAGGGGGCATGCGCGTGGGCGGAAGGTCCGGAGGGAAATCAGCGGTGAAGGTGGCGTTGGAGCGCCGCTACAAGGACTACACCCAGGACGATCGCCTGACCCTCTCCCAGGTTGGGGAAGCCCTGCGAAGGCTGAAGCACCTGGTGCCGGTCGGGCCCCGGGACCGGGTGAACGTGGACAAGACGATCCGGGAGACCGTGAAAAACGCCGGAGAGATCGAGATCGTGTTCGATCGGAGTCTTCGGGATCGTCTCAAGGTGATCCTGTTGATCGACAATGGTGGCTGGAGCATGGACCCTTATGTCGAGGTGGTCCAGACGCTTTTCAATTACGCCAGAGCCCAATTCAAGGATCTCAAGACTTTCTATTACCACAACTGCGTCTATGAGCGCGTCTGGGAGGATCCCCAGCGGCTGTACAAGCCCTTCCCCGTGAACGAGTTCGCCCGTTTGGACCCGCAGACCAGGCTCGTCTTCGTCGGAGACGCGGCCATGGCCCCGGAAGAACTCGAACATCCTAAGGGCTGCATCTATTACAACGAGAAGCAGACCCGCGCAGGGATCGAGCAGCTTCGATTCCTGGCCCAAACCTTTCGCCACTCCGCCTGGCTCAATCCCATGGTGCGGTACGGTCCGGACTTTACCTCTGGCCCGTACACCACCCAGCGGATCGCCTCGATCTTCCGGATGTTCCCTCTCAGCCTGGACGGCTTGGACAGGGCCGTGACCCACCTGCTTTCCAGGAATTGATTCCCACCCGTACGTCTCGTTTGCCCGTTCGGCCCGGCCGGCAGATTCCTTTTGCTTTCCGTCCTGCAAATAGTCTATTGTCCCATTCCAAACCAGGACTTTCGAGGCGTAGCCAGCAGGAAGGGCCACCCCCTACGCGGCCCTGACAAGGCCCGCCCACCTTGGCCTTGCAAGCCGGGCTCTCGAAACAGAACCCTGTTCAGGAGGAGCCATGAAGGCTGCCGTGGTCGGAACAGACGGAAAACTCAAGGTGGCGGACGTTCCCACGCCGGAGGCGGCTCCGGGCGGTGTCGTCGTCGAAGTTGCCTATTGCGGCATCTGCGGCTCGGACGTTCACATGCTGGATGCGGGCATGATGCCGGAAGGCAGCGTGCCGGGCCACGAACTATCCGGACGCATCGTGTCCGTGGGCCAGGGGGTCGAGGGCTGGCGGGAAGGGGATCCTGTCGTGGTTCTCCCGCTCGATCCCTGTTTTTCCTGCGAGCCTTGCAGGCACGGGGCGGTCTCTCTATGCCAAGAAGGGGTCTTGAGGGCATACGGGCTCGGCAAGCTTCCGGGCGGCTTCGCCCAGTATATGGCGGCCAGGCCCTCCATGCTGTTCCGCCTGCCGAACAACCTGGACCTCATGACCGCGGCCCTGAACGAACCCTGGGCGGTGGCTGTTCACGGCGTGAACCTCTCGGGATTCCGGATCGGAGCTCATGCGGCCGTCATGGGCGCGGGCCCCATCGGACTCTTGACGGTCTCTGCCTTGAGAGGAGCCGGTGCAGCAGGAGTCTACGTTTCGGAGCCGGACGCCTTCCGGGCCGAAAAGGCCCGGGCGCTGGGGGTGGAAGCAGTCCTGGATCCGTCTGTCGAAGACCTGGGCTCAGTGGTCTCAGCGAGGACAGGGCGCCTTCCTGACTACGTCTTCGACTGTGCAGGCACCCCTTCGTCCATGCAGGAAGCCTCAAATATCGCGGGCTGGCGTGGCCGGGTCGTGCTCATCGGCGTTCCCATGGGAAATGCCACGGTCTTTCCTCTTTCCTGCTTTCTCAAAGAAACGGAATTCCGTTTCAGCTTCGGTTACAACTACCGGGAGTTCGGAGACTGTCTGGATCTGCTGGCCCGGGGAGCGGTCCGTCCTGAGGTGGTGGTGAGCGACGTGGTTCCCTTGAGGGAAATCGCGGACGCCTTCGAGGCGCTCCACCGGACCGGTCACACGAAGATTCTGATCGATTGCCACGGAGTGTAGACTTTCCGGCACGAGCCGGGCGAATCGAGAAAGGAGCGGGACCATGGCAGAGCGCACCGGGGGACAGTTGACCGTAGAAGCTTTGAAGCGCGAGGGCGTGCGGGTGCTCTTTACCTTGGCTGGCGGCCATCTCTTTCCGATTTATGACGCCTGCCTCGACGCAGGCATCCGCATCGTGGACACCCGTCACGAGCAGGCCGCCGGCCACATGGCCGAGGGCTGGTCCTTGTTCACAGGGCAGATGGGCGTATGCGCAGTGACCGCAGGGCCGGGTCTCACGGACGCCGTCACGGCCATCGCCAATGCCTTTCAGTCGAACTCCCCCTTGCTTGTCCTGGGCGGCCGCAGCGCTCTTTTGGAAAACGACAGGGGATCCTTGCAGGACATCGATCAACTCGCCCTAGTCAAACCGATCACGAAATGGGCCCGCATCTGCCACCACACCCACCGGATTCCGGAGTACGTGGCCATGGCGTATCGCCATGCTCTTTCGGGCAGGCCCGGGCCGGTGTATCTGGAACTTCCCATGGACGTTCTGTTTGCGAAGGTCGAGGAATCTCAAGTTCGATGGCCCGACCAATACCGAAGCACGGCCAGGCCCACAGCAGAGCCCGCCCTGCTGGAACAAGCGGCCGCGCTACTTGCCCAAGCCGAACGACCCCTCGTTCTGGCAGGCTCGGGCTGCCTTTGGTCCGGAGCGGCCGCTGCCCTGAAAAGATTCTCAGAGAGAACCGGGATTCCGGTCGTCACCCGCACCGGCGGCCGGGGGGTTTTGCCCGACTCCCATCCTCTTGCCCTTGCGGGGCCCATGATGGGGATCCTTTCAGTCCTAAGCCAGGCCGACGTGGTGCTCGCCTTGGGCACGCGGTTCAATTTCACGCTCCTATACGGCCGACTGCTCCAGCCTCCGGTGCGGGTGATTCAGGTCGATATCGAGCCCTCCGAGCTTGGATTCAACCGGGGGCCCGACATCGGCGTGTTCGGCGACATCCGCGCGGTCCTTGATGGCCTGACACCGCTCGTGCCCGAGAACCCGGTCCGCGACTGGGCACGGCAAGCCCGGCAGGCGCTCGAGGAGGCGGCCCGGTCTGCGCGGGAGGGATTTTCACCCGACAGCTTTCCGATCCATCCCAGGCGCCTGGTCGAGGAAGTGCGTGAGGTGGCAGGGCCCGAAGCGATTTACGTCTGCGACGGCGGGGATATCATGCTCTGGGGAAGCGAGGTTTTCCCGGCGGAAAGGCCAGCCTCTGTGGTGACAACCGGGCCCCTTGGATGCCTGGGAGTCGGGCTCCCCTTTGCGCTGGCCGCAAAACTTGCCCAGCCGGAGCGCACCGTTGTCCTGCTCTCCGGAGACGGCACGTTCGGCCTGAACGGCATGGAGTTCGACACGGCCGTTCGGCATAGGCTCCCCATCCTGTGTGTTGTCGGGAACGACCAGGCCTGGGGCATGATCAAGCACGGCCAGGAAATGTTTTACGGCCCTGAACGGGTCTGCGCATGCGAGCTCGGCCCAGTGCGCTACGACCTCCTGGCCCAGGCCCTGGGCGGCCACGGCGAGCTTGTGGAGAGGCCAGAGGAGATCCGGCCAGCCCTTGAAAGGGCCATGCGGTCAGGCCTGCCTGCTTGCGTGAACGTGCTCACGGATCCGACCCTCCCCCATCCGGTGACCAAGTTCGCGACAGAGAGCGGTGTCCTGTAAGGCCTGCCAGCAGGGCCCCCCGGGAGCCAGAATAGTCTGTCCAAGACGTCTTCTGCCAGAACAGCAAAATGTATTGCCCGTCCCGCTCCCCTGGAACGGAACGATCAGGCTGGACCGCGCCTCCTGAGGAAGCTTTCAGGGGAACGGGTACCCGCAAGAAGCCATCTTTTCCAAAAGAGCCGTGTGCGCTTCGCGCTGCTCCAGAAAAGATGGGCAAAGAGAAAGAGGCGCTTCGCGCCGGAACACCCGGGCAGCGAAGGCGATACACGTCGGACTTTCGCAGGCGCCGCAGTTTGTCTTGGGAAGGACCCTCAGAATGTCCAGCAGGGTCAGGGTCGGGCGGGCCGCATAGACCGGCTGGATCGAATTCCGGTCCGCCCGGACCTGACGGATTTTATCGAAATAGCTCCTGCACAGGAAAGCCGCCTCCTCACCGCTGCGGACCGAGGTGATGGTGATTCGATCCGGGTAAATGCCGACGATGTGGCCAGCGTCCATGAGGTCGATCACACCTGATCCATGGACGTAGCTGCAGCCCGGCAGGCTTGCGGCCAGATACGGCAGGAGGTCTTCGATCGATTCTTCCAGTTCCATGATCACGTTGAAGTCCGTGGAGGTCCTGAGACAGTCGATGTTGACCAAACGGAACGAGTAGCCTTGGTTTTTCTCCGCGGGATTGTCCATCTTGGCTCGGGCAGGAAAGAACTTCCCCCGGCCTCCCAAAAGGCCGGGGGAAAGGGGAAGAAAATCGGTCACGCCCCGCTGGCTGCCGGAATCACTTGCAGAGTTTCTGGAAGCCGGCCAGGGAGTAATCGTTTACGTCCATTACGCAGAAGTACCGGCTGATGTTGGTCGGGCTGGCCAGGGTGAGCACGGTCGTGTGATCGCTCCGGTCGTCCGTGGCCACCATGCACCCGTTGCCGATGAGCTTGATTTTCTTGTCCGGGCTTTCCCACGCGGCCTGGGGCTGCCATTCCACTTTCCAGTACGCGCCGGAGCGGTCATGGATCACTTTGAAAGTGGGCTGGTAGAATTCCGCGTCCACCCAGAGATACTGGACGCCGTAATTGTAGTAGGGGTCTTTCGCCCTGATCTCTAGGATGTAGGTCGGCCGTTTGACCCAAACGAGATCCATGGGGAACCAGGGAGCCCCGGTCCAGCCTTCCTTCTGGAATCCCCAGGTCGAGATCTTGACCGCCTTCGCCGTCTCGTATTCCCCCTTGCTGTTCTGCGTGAGGGGCTGGGGATCCTTGGTCCAAAAAGGCACGAGCTGGTCGGTCTTCTTGAGAACCTTCCATTCAAAGGCGTTCACCTTGCCCGCGTAGCCCCAGGCGTCGTCCACCGTGAAGTCCGATCCCACGAACGCGTCGGAGCGGTTGGCCGGGCTCATGCGGCGGACCCTCCGAATGGCCGGCACATAGGTGAACGTGCTGTCTGGCCTTTTGTCCCGGTAACGCCAGGTAAGAACGTTCGTGCCAGCGATGTCGAAAGGGGCCAGGATCCGGATGACCGAGTACATTTCGATGTTGTCCGGATTGTTCTGGCCCTTGGCCCCGGTCCAGCCGTCCATGACGTACACCAGGTAGTCGCAGTTGAGCTCGCGTTCCACCTTGGTTGTCCGGCCGATCCACAGGGCCTGGAAGGGAACCACGAGATTGCCCACCGTGTATGTGTAGTAGGCTTTGTTGTACATGATCTTGGGCCCGGCCTTGGGGTCCGCCGGGTCGATCTTGGGGAAAGGCATTCCCACCACGAAATCCGGGCTCTTCCTTGTCTGCCGGTCCACGAGGACGCTGTCCTCGTCCACATCGTACTTGCCGTCGTTCACGGCGAAGCCCTCGATGCAGGAAGGAGGCATATAGTCGGCCGGGTTGAAATTGAGCTGGCCCACTTCCAGGGTGGCGTCTCCTTTCTTGATCCAGTTGAGGACTGCGTCAGGCAGAAGGCCCTGGGCCTTTTCGAAGTTGTCCTTGTTGATTACGTCGCCGGGGGCGACGTCCGCCGAACCGGTTCCCGCCGCGGCCAAGCACAAAATCAGGCCGAGCAGGATCATGGCTGCTGCACCTGCGTTGGTTCTGTTGGTCATTCCGTTCTCCTTCTCCTGTGGGGGTGGGGTCACTCGAGCCTTCATCCAGCCTGCACGCACAAGACGTTCTCGAATCCCGGCGAAGAAGGGATCGAATCTCCTCCGTGCCCGAGCCTGGAGGGCTCCGATAAGAATAGAACAAACGCTCGGATTTTTTCAAGCCCCGGCGAGATCGCATTGGAAAACGCGAAGGTCGGGAGAGTCTCGAAGGCTTGCAAAGCGACCAGGGCGAGACTTGGCCGCTCGCGGGCTTCTGGGCGAGCAGCAAAGGCCTTTTGGGACGCGCACCGCCGCCAAGACCAAGGGGGAGGTTGCGGGCAGAGCCTCAGGCCTTCCCCGTTCCCGCCTGAGGCGCGGGGCGGGGAAGGCAGAGAGGCGGTGCGGCAGGCTCGTTCGGCCGGGCCTAGCCTTGCCCTACTTGCAGAGCTTCTGGAACCCGGCCAGGGAGTAGTTGTTCAGATCCTGCTTGTCCCAGTAATCCGTCTGGTTCGCAGGATGGACGAGATCGAGCCAACAGGCATGGTCCGTGCGGTCGTCCACAGCCTCCATCAGGGCCAGTCCGATCAGCCGCACCTTGTGGTCCGGTGTCTCGAAGGCGGCCTGGGGCTGCCACTCGACCTTCCAGTAGGTTCCGGACCGGTCGTGGATGACCTTCCAGGAGGGCTGGAAAAAGTCGGCATCGACCCAGAGATACTGGACGCCGTAATTGTAATAGGGATCGTTGGCTTTGCATTCCAGAATGTACGTGGGCCTTTTCACGACCACGATGTTGGTCGGGAACCAGGGAGCTCCACCCCACCCTTCCGTTTTCAAGCCTGGAATCGGCTGATAAGTCTTGCCCGGGTTTATGGTCCGGTAGGAGCCGTCAGGCTGTTTTTCCAGGGGAAGGGGTTCGGTCGGATAGAAAGGCACGAGTTGGTCGACCTTCTTGACGATCTTCCAACTGAAGGCCCCCACTTTTCCCCCGTATCCCCAGGCGTCGTCCACACAGAAGTCCGAGCCCACGAAAGCATCGGAACGGTTGGCCGGGCTCATCCTCCGCACCCGGCGGATCGAGGGAACGTAAGTAAAGCTGCTGTCCGAACGGTCGTCCTTGTAACGCCATAGGAGCACGTTGGTGCCCGCGATGTCGAAGGGCGCAAGGATCCTGATAATGGAATGCATTTCCACGCTTTCAGGATTTGGCTCACCCATGTGGGACGGATCCCCGTCCATGACGTACACGAGGTACTGGCAGTCGAGTTTGCGCTCGAAGCCTGTGTTGCGGCCGATCCAGGTGGTCTGGAACGGTACGTCCAGATTCCCGCAAGCATAGGTGTAATAGTTCTTGTTGTGCATGATCTTCATGCCTGCCTTGGGATCGTTCATGTCGATCTCAGGAAACGGAAGGCCGGAAATGAAGGCAGGCATCTTGCCGGTGCTCTTTTCGATGATGGTTCCTTTTTCGTCGACATCGTACTTGCCGACGTTCGTCTTGAGCGATTCCAGGGCCGCCGGCGGCAAGAATTCGCTGGGGTTGTAACTCAACTGGCCTACGGTCAGCACGTCCCCTTTCTTGATCCAGTTCAGGACAGGCTCGGGCAGAAGTCCCTCGGCCTTTTGCCAAGTGTCCTTGTTGATCACGTCCCCCGGAGCAACGTCCGCAAAGGCCGGGGCGGCCGCGCAGAACAGAAGCCACAGGCCGAGCAAGGAGAGAATGATTTGCCTGTCTCTTGTCATGCTCTTCTCCTTCTTGCTGAGGGTTTGGTGTTGCGTTTCCCGGGCGTGCCGAATCGGTTTGTTCGAGCGCTCTCACCGTGAGCGGCTCGCCAGCAGGTCCGGGATTCTTTGCGCTAGAGATCGCTTCCGGCCGAACCGAAGCGCACAAGGCCCGGATTCAGGAATGGGCCAGCTTTTGGGTCTGACCGCCTTTTCTGCGTTTCTCGGCAACCTCCTGGAAGTTGTCTGCATGGTAGTATTTCTTGAAGATTTCCAGGATGCTTCCGATGGGCGCACGGTGTTCCTCGGAAAGCCGATATCCCTTGGCCTGGAGATCCTGCAGGAACGCCTCCCAGTCGGCATGTTCCCACCATCCTCTTCTCGTCTCGACGAACTCCGACGCTGTCTCCAGGAGCTTGCGGTTGATGGGAATCCCCTCGCAGATCTCCTCGGGCATCCGAGTCAATTGCTCTCGGAGCTCGTCGAGGGTGAGCCAGCGGCCGAGTTTGGGTTTGAGTGCCTTGAGGTCCATCCCAAGTTCCCTCCTCCTTGCAAACAAGGGAAAGTCGGAGCCCTTACATCGACCGGCGGTTGAGGTCCTGCCGGAGCAGGGAATCCGGCGGCCTGGCCCGATCCGCAGCGCCCTTGCCACCACCGGGATCGCGCCAGGCCGCGCCTCGGAGGAAAGTCACAGCAGGAGCACCGTCCGACGCGCCGACTTCTGCCCGAGCCTAGCAAAAGCTTTCTCGTCTCGTCAATGAAAAATTCAACCGCCGACCGGCTTCCGGAGCAAACCCTCACGGGGTGCCCCGTCCTCTTGAACAGGGGGGGTTAGAGAGACCGGTCAGATGACAGCAAGCGGTCGAGAACCGCCGGCAGTATCCCGCCTTTACGATACATTTCGACTTCCCCAGAGGAATCGAGGCGGGCCCGCAGCCGGAAGGAAGCGGAATCTCCGCCTTCCCGTTGGGCCGTCACGGTGACTTCGCAGGACGGGACAAGTCCTTCGGGTGGAAACGAGACGGAAAACGTCTCGGAGCCTGTGATACCCAGGCTGGTAGCGGTCTGGCCCGGCAGGAACTCAAGGGGGAGAACTCCCATTCCCACGAGGTTGCTCCTATGAATCCGCTCGAAGCTTTCTGCCAGCACGGCCCGCACGCCCAACAGTCTTGTTCCCTTGGCTGCCCAGTCCCGGGAGCTTCCGGTCCCGTATTCGCGGCCCGCGATCACCAAGAGCGGCACCCCTTCGGCCATGTACCGAACCGCGGCCTCGTAGATGGTCATGACCTCCCCGGACGGGAAATGACGAGTGAATCCTCCTTCCTTCCCCGGCACCAGAAGGTTGCGGATGCGGATGTTTGCGAAGGTGCCCCGCACCATGACCTCGTGGTTGCCTCGCCGGCTCCCGTAGGAGTTGAAATCCACGGGCCGGATTCCCCTTCCGATCAGGTAACGGCCCGCAGGACTGTCGGCTGGAATGGAGCCGGCTGGCGAGATGTGGTCCGTGGTCACTGAGTCCCCGAGCAAGGCCAAAACCCGCGCGTTTCGGATGTCCGGGATCGGACCCTGGCCCCCCGGAAGGTCCTGGAAAAAAGGAGGCTCCCGGATATAGGTGGAGTCCGGGTCCCATTCGTAGATCGCGCCTTGGGGTACGGGAAGGCTTTGCCAGTTGGCGTCTCCGAGGTACATGTCCCGGTAGCGGACCTTGAACATGGATAGCGAGATCGATCGATGGACGGCCTCGCGGATTTCCTCTCCGGAAGGCCAGACCTCGCGCAGGTAAACCGGCGCCCCGCTTGGGTCCTTCCCCAGGGGCTCCTTGGCAAGGTCGATGTCCACCCGGCCGGCCAGGGCATAAGCCACGACCAGGATCGGACTGGCCAGGTAGTTGGCCTTCACCTGAGGGTGGATCCTCGCTTCGAAATTCCGGTTGCCGCTGAGCACGGCGGCCACAACCAGATCCTGGGTTCGGATTGCTTCCGAGACCGCGGGGGGAAGGGGACCGCTGTTGCCAATGCAGGTGGTGCACCCAAATCCCGCGACATGGAAACCCAGGGTTTCAAGGTCTGCAAGAAGACCGGTTTTCTCGAGGTAATCGACAACCACTCTGGAGCCCGGAGCCAAGCTCGTCTTCACGTGAGACGCCACCCGAAGGCCCCTGGCCACAGCCTTCCGGGCCAGGAGGCCCGCGCCGATCATGACCGAAGGATTGGATGTGTTCGTGCAGCTCGTGATCGCGGCAATGACGACCGAGCCGTGCCGCAGGCCTGTCTGTCCTGCCGCAGAAGAGCCCTCGGGGGCCTCATCCGCGGAAGTCTTTCCATAGAGCTTTTCCAGGTCCGACCGGAACCGGGTCTTCATGTCGGACAGGGCGATCCTGTCTTGGGGCCTGCGGGGCCCGGCCAGGCTCGGTTCAACCCGGCCCAGGTCAAGTTCCAAGACATCGCTGTATTCGGGCTCCGTGAGGCCTGGCTCGAAAAAAAGGCCCTGGGCGCGGCCGTACCGCTCCACAAGGTCGATTCTTTCTTCTTCCCGTCCTGTCAGCCGCAGGTACTGGAGCGTTTCTGCGTCCACCGGGAAGAGAGCCGCGGTCGCCCCGAACTCCGGAGACATGTTCGACACCGTGGCGCGGTCCGGCAAAGTGAGGGCAGCCAGACCCGGTCCGAAAAACTCGACGAACCGACCCACGACTCCTTTCTTGCGCAACATTTCGGTCACGGTCAGAACGAGATCCGTGGCCGTAGCCCCTTCGGAGAGCCGTCCGGACAGCCTCACGCCCAACACCTCGGGAACGAACATGTAATAAGGCTGGCCAAGCAGCACGGCCTCGGCCTCGATCCCGCCGACTCCCCAACCGAGCACGCCCAATCCGTTGATCATCGTGGTGTGCGAGTCCGTCCCGACGAGGGTGTCCGGAAACGCGACGGCCCGGTCCGGGCCCTCGTCCAGGTGGACGACCGTGGCCAGGGCTTCCAGGTTCACCTGGTGGCAGATCCCCTGGGAGGGCGGTACGACGCGGAAATTCCGGAAAGCCTTCTGGGCCCATTTGAGCAGACTGTACCGCTCGCGGTTGCGCTCGTATTCGAGGGCCACGTTTTTCTCCAAGGCCTCCGGCACTCCATAGAAATCGACCTGAACAGAATGGTCGATGACCAGGTCCGCCGGGACCAGCGGGTTGACCCGGGCGGGATCTCCTCCCAGGCGAACAACGGCCGACCGCATCGCCGCCAGATCCACAACGGCTGGAACGCCGGTAAAATCCTGAAGAAGAACCCGCGCGGGCATGAAGGGAATTTCCTGGCTCCCGGCCGAGGGCGACCAACGGGCGAGTCTTACAACCTCTTCCCAGGGCACCAGCCCCTTTTCGTGGCTCCGGATCAGGTTCTCAAGGAAGATGCGGATCGTAAAGGGCAGCCGGCCGATCTCGGCGATTCCCTCCTGTTCCAGGGCTCTGAGCCGATAGAAAGAGACCGTTCTGCCCGAAGCGAGTTCCAGAGTACCCCTAAGATCCATTCAGATTCCCTCCATTTCCCTGGGGAACGTCAAAAACGCCAACTCCCCGCGGAAAAATCCTAGCAGATCCGGCGGGCAGCCAGAAAGGGGCGCTTCTTCGTATCAAAATCCCCTGAGCGAGGCCGGCACCAGGGTGCCCGCCTCTGGTGCCCGAAGGGCTGGCCAGGGGCCGAACCGCCAGAGGGCCTTTCCCAGAAAGCGGCTCTGCGTTATTCTGAAAGAGGACCGTCTGGTGAGCGCGTCACCGGTTCAGCAACTTATCCACTTATATAAGATGTCTTTCTTGTCGGAAACGGTTTTCCCATGCGTCTAGAGTTCGAACAAGGACCGATCCGGCCGCCAAGCGAGGCAAGAAGCCTTCTTCTGCGGGTGACCCGGAACTGCCCGTGGAACCGGTGCGAGTTTTGCCCGGTTTACAAGAACGAACCCTTTTCCATCCGGCCGGTTGAAGACGTAAAGAAGGATATCGACACGGCCAGCGACATGGTGGAGCGCATCCGGGAGCTTGCCTGGAAGACCGGGCGGGCCGGCCGTCTGGATGGCGGCCTTGCGGAGGCTCTGTTCCAGGATCCCGAATCGAGCGACAGCTTCCGCAACGTCGTCTTGTGGGTCTATTACGGCCAGGAAAGCGTGTTCCTGCAGGACGCCAACAGCCTGGTGGTCAAGACCTCGGATCTTGCCGAGATCCTGACATATTTGAAAGAGAAGTTTCCGAAGGTGCGTCGGATCACGAGTTACGCCCGTTCCCAGACCCTGGCGCGAAAGTCTGTTGACGATCTGAAAATCCTTCGCGCGGCCGGGCTCAACCGCATCCATGTGGGCCTCGAATCCGGAAGTGACGAGGTCTTGACCTTTGTGCGCAAAGGCACAACGGCGGCCCAGCATATCGAAGGGGGCCGCAGGGTAGTGGAGGCCGGCATCGAGCTTTCGGAATATGTCATGCCGGGCCTGGGTGGCCGTGCGCTGTCCGAAGTTCACGCCCGGGAGACGGCCCGGGTTCTCAACGCCATCAATCCGAGTTTCATTCGGCTGAGGTCCCTGGCGCTGCCCCAGGGCACACCCCTCAGGCAGAAGTGGGAGTCCGGGCAGTTCGAACGACTGAACGACGAGGAAATCGTGCGGGAGATCCGGCTCCTCGTGGAGAATCTTGACGGCATCACCAGCTATGTGGCGAGCGACCACATGCTGAACCTTCTTGAGGAAGTGGAGGGGCAGCTCCCGCAGGAAAAACCGAGAATCCTGGCCTCCATCGACCGGTTTCTCGCATTGCCGCAACAGGAGCGCCTCCTGTTCCAGCTCGGCAGACGGCTCGGGCTCTTTCGGTTCCTCGAGGACCTTGAAAGGCATGATCTCCGCCTGGAGGCCGAGGCCCTGCGAAGAAGGATCGACGCAGCCTCCCCGGAGGAGCTGGAGCAGAAGATCCGCCTTCTGGCCGAGCGATACATTTGACGAAATCCGGAGCCCAGGACATGCAAGACCCGAGGGAATGCCTTTGTTTCGCCCTGGACGTGCAGGACAGGGCCGCGGCTGGGGAGTTCGTCACGCGCCTGTCCGACGTGGTCGGCCTCTTCAAGGTCGGGCTGGAGCTCTTCGTGAGGGAAGGTCCGGACTTGCTTGAAGAGCTTAAAGACCGGGGCGCTCGAAGGGTCTTTCTTGATCTCAAGTTCCATGACATTCCAAGGACAGTCCAAAGCGCCCTAAGATCGGCAAGCCTGCTCCCTGTGGAGTTCCTCTCGGTCCACGCCGAAGCCCTTTGGCAGGGCAGGGGACAGAATGGACCCCCGGCTCTCGTGGAAGGCCCAAAGCTTCTCGGGATCACGGTTCTGACGAGCCTGGGAGAACCGGACCTGGAAAAGCTCGGTTATGGGGCAGACCTCTCCCTCAAGGAGCTTGTGCTCCTCCGGGCATCCATCGCCCAGCAAGGGGGATGCGCGGGTGTGGTGTGCTCGGCTGCCGAGGTGGCCGAGCTGCGGGCGCGGTTCGGCCCGGGCTTTCTTCTTTTCGTGCCCGGAATCCGGCCCGAAGGTGTCCGGGTTTCAGGGGACGATCAGAGCCGAGCGTTCACGGCTTATGACGCCATACTCCGGGGGGCGGACTGCGTGATCGTGGGCCGTCCCATTCGCCAGGCTGCCGATCCTGTCGAAGCGGCCGGAAGGCTTCTCGAAGAAATCCGCAGGGGGTTGCGCGACCGGTCCGGGCCTCACTGACGGTCCCTTGCGGCGGGGCTGGTCCGGGGCGTGGACACCGCGCAAGGCCTAGGCAACTTTTCTCTTCACTCCTGCTTTCCGCACGAGTTCCAGGAAGTACCTGTGGATCCGGTCGTCCAGGGTGAGCTCGGGGTGAAAAGCCAGGCCCACGACGTTTTCCTGCCTGACCGCGACAGGCTCTCCCTCCAAGTCGAAGAGAACCGACACGCCAGGGCCGACCCTGGAGATCTTAGGGGCCCGAATGAAAATCGCCTGGAAAGGGGCTCCGTTCAAGAAGGAAGTGCCGGTCCTTTGCACGGGCAGAGAGGTCTCGAAGCTAAAAATCTGCCTTCCGTAAGCGTTCCGAAGCACATCCACATCCAGGAGGTTGAGTGACAGGCCCTCGGCTCCGTCGACTCTTTTGGCCAGCAGGATGAGTCCGGCGCACGTGCCGAGAATGGGGCGGCCCTGGCGGCCAAAGTCGGCCAAGGCTTCCCAAAGACCGTGCTCCTGAGCCAGCTTCCGCTGGGCGGTGGTCTCTCCCCCGGGCAAGACGATGCCGTCGCAGGTTATGAGATCTTCCGGCAGACGGACCTCACAAGCCTCGACGCCGATTCGGCCGAACGCTTCCTTGTGTTCGCGAAAAGCCCCCTGTAGGGCGAGCACGCCGATCCTCATTTGCGTATTTCCTGCAAGCGCCTCCCAGCGGCGCCGATGTGGGGCGGGGAAAAAGGTGAGCGCTGAGCGTCCGCCTACCACCCGCGCACGGCGAGCCGCTCGGCCTCAGGCAAGCCAGCCGCCTGCCGGCCCTTCATGGCTGAGCCCAGCCCGCGGGAGATTTGGGCAAGTCGGACCGGATCGTCGAAATACGTTGTCGCTTCCACGATGGCTTTGGCCCGGGCGGCCGGGTTTTCGGACTTAAAGATACCGGATCCCACAAACACGCCGTCCGCGCCGAGCTGCATCATGAGAGCAGCATCCGCGGGGGTGGCGACTCCCCCGGCGGCAAAGTTTACCACGGGCAGGCTTCCGGTTCTGGCAACCGTTTCCACCAAGGGATACGGCGCTCCGAGCTCCTTAGCGGCGTGGTAAAGTTCCTCGGGCCGCAAACCTTTCAACCAGCGGATCTGGGCCTGGACTTTGCGCATGTGCCGGACAGCTTCCACGATGTCTCCTGAGCCAGCCTCTCCCTTGGTCCGGATCATGGCCGCCCCTTCGGCGATTCTCCGCAGAGCCTCTCCAAGGTCGCGGCAGCCGCACACGAAAGGCACCTTGAACGCATGCTTGTCGATATGATGTTCTTCGTCGGCAGGGGTGAGCACCTCGGACTCGTCGATATAGTCGATCTCCAGGGCCTCCAGGATCTGCGCCTCCACGAAGTGCCCGATCCGCACCTTGGCCATGACAGGGATCGTGACCGCCTCTTGAATGCGGATAATGATTTCCGGGTCCGCCATTCGGGCCACGCCCCCCTCTGCCCGGATATCTGCCGGCACCCTCTCAAGGGCCATGACCGAACAGGCCCCCGCGTCCTCGGCAATCCTCGCCTGCTCCGGGGTGGTCACGTCCATGATCACGCCGCCCTTGAGCATCCGGGCCAGGCCAGTCTTGGCCTCCCATGTTCCTTGCTTGGTTTCCATTTGCGACTCGCTCTCACAAATACTGGATCCGCATCCCTTTTCGGCTAGATGCGTCTGCCCGAGCAGGTATCCCGGGCCGCGACCGGCGGGATGCTCGAAGGAAACGCTTCCATTCTGGATGGATACCAGAACCTGAACCCCGGCGTCAACCAGGATGCGCCGCAGGCAGCCAGCCCGTCACAGCCAGTAAAGGAATCTCCTGCACTTCGGGCAGACCTCCACGCTCTCGTTCCCCCTGCACTCCTGCACGAAAAGGGTGGGCAGCTGCAGAAAACACCCGTAACAGACACCGTTGTTTACAGGCGCGATGGCCCGTCCGAACCTGGCGAACAGCCGGTCGTAGTGGTTGAGACGGGCCTCCGAGATCTTGCTTCTGAGGGATGCACGGGCCTCGCGGAGAGATTCCAGGTTGCGAAAGACAAAGCCCAGGCCTTCCTCCTCGCTCGCGAAACGCTCCTCGCTCGCATCGCGGATCATCATGTCGAGATCGTGAAGCTTGATGAGCAGCTCGAGTTCCTTGTCCATGGAATTGAACGGCTCTTTCGTCGTCGTTGGTTGGTTAAAGCTCCAGGGCGTGCAGAAACTGAAGAAACTCCTGGGGCGTCTTAGCCTTGCGGAGCGTGGCAACTTTGTCCGGGTCGCTGCCCAGTCTGGCTAGGCTCCCCAGCAAGGGCAGGTACTGATTGGACACTTCCCGGTGCGGCGCCACCAGGAGAAACAAAAGATAAACCTTTTTTCTGTCAAGGGCCTGGTAATGGATTCCTTTCTGGGAGACGCCGCAGGCGACATGAAGCTTGTCCACGATCACAGACCGGCCGTGGGGAATCGCCAGGCCGTTGCCCAGACCGGTGGAACCAAGTTCCTCTCTCTGGAGAATCATGTCGAACAGGAGAGATTTTTGCTCGGGGGGAAGCTCGGTAAGTTCGAGGAGTTCTCGAATGACTTCCGGCTTTGTGGACGACTGGAGATCCAACTTGATAAGATGTGGAGCGAGCAGGTCCGTAAGTTTCATCCAAAACGCCTCCGCCAATCAGCTTATATAACAAATCCGGGCTCAAAAGACAACGAGCATGCTCGCCCTTCGAGATTCGGGTCCTTTCCTTCGCCTTGCATCCTTGCTCCTGGCGGCCTTCTTGGTTGCGGCCAGTACCTTTTTCCTTTGCCTCAAGCCCGTGCCGGCTCAGCCCCCAGCTGAGACGGGCCAGGCTGCGGAGCTCGACCGGTTTCGCAAGGGCTTGGCCGCCTTCCGCCAGGGCCGGTTCAGCGAGGCCGCCGAGTGGATCCGGCAATCCGGGCTGGATGCAGGGCCCTCGTGGGAGGAATACGGCCGATACTATCTGATGCAGTCTCTCCGGCAGGCGGGGCGACCGTCCGAAGCCTTGGAGGAAGCCAGCCGCTTTTTGAAGCGCTTTCCCGAAAGTCCTGTCTTGGATCGAGTGAAGGTTGTCGAAGCCGAAAGTCTCGTGGAAACCGGAGCCTTCGGGGCCGCCCGGGAAGCGTGCCAGGCCCTTCTGGAAATTCGGGACCGGGCCGGTGTCCGCCTCCTCCTCGGGCAGGCCCTCGAGGCGCAAGGGAACCTTCCGGCCGCTCTCGAGCAGTACCTGCGGGTCCGGCGGAATTGGCCTTTGTCGCCCGAAGCCCGCCAGGCCAAGAAGAGGCAGAATCAAATCCTGAGCAGGCAACCCAGCCTCGATGCGCGGGGACCTATCGCTTCCCGGCTCGAGGAGGCGTTTCTCTGCACGCAGGAGCAGGCCTATGAAGAGGCGCTGGCTCTCTATCGGGCCTTGCTTGCAAGCCCCCTTGAAGCCGAGGCGGAACGGGAGGCGCGGGCCGGGCTGATCCGGGTTCTTCTGCGAACAGGTCGGGCGGAGGAGGCCCAGAAAGAACTCGATCTTCTCACCAAACGATTCCCGGGCTCTCCGGAAGCGGTGGGCTCCATGTTTTCTGTGGGCTCCGCCTTGTGGAATCGGAATCAGCCCGCTCAGGCGTTTTCCATCCTGCGCGCGCTCCTGGAGAACCACACGGACACGGAAGAAGCTCAACGGACGTCCTTCATAATGGGTCGGATCCTCTTGGAGCAGGGCAATCTGTTCGAAGCGGTCGAGCAGTTCCGCAGAACCCGGTTTCTGTTCCCGAAGACGGCCGTCGAAGCAGAGGCAGGATGGTGGGAAGGCTGGTGCTTGTATCTCTTGGGCGAGTATGGAGCCTGTGCCCGGCATCTGAGGGAAGGCGTGGCAAGAGGGCTGTGGCCGGAGGGCGTGGAAAAGAGTCGCGCCCTGTACTGGGAGGCCCGATGCCTTGAGAAATCCGGCGACCCCGAGGCTGGCCGTGCACTTTATAAAGCGATCCTGAGAGACGGGTCGGCCGATTATTACGCAATCCTGGCCGAAAGCCGTCTGCGCGGCGGCCCCCTCGTGCTGGGTTTCGACGGTTCGCCGGATCCGAGGATTTTGCTTTCCCTGTCGGCCCCTCAACTTTCCTGCCGGGTTCCGGATCCGGTCTTGCCCGTGCTGATCGATGTGGGCCTGGTCCGAGACGCGGCCGAAAGACTCGACTGGCTGAGGCTCAGGCCCGGCCTCCGGGATCTGCCTGCAGAGCATTGGATCGAGTCCTACGCATGGGCCGGAGCGTATTCGAGTGCCCTGCGGATCGCGCTGCCGTTGTGGTCCCCTCTTCGGCTGGCGGAGTTACAGGAAAAGCCCGACTTTCTAGGGCAGATTCCAGCCCTGGTCCGCCATGGGGTCTATCCCTTGGCCTATTGGGAGCTTGTGAGAGATCGATGCCTCGAAAGGAGGTTAGACCCGTTCCTCGTTCTGGGCCTCATGAAGCAGGAAAGTTTGTTCGTTCCGGACATCGCCTCCCCTGCCGGCGCTGTGGGGCTCATGCAGATCATGCCTGCGACCGGCTCCCGGGTCGCTCGAGACCTGGGCCTTGCAGGATTTCGGACAGCCCTTCTGGAAGATCCCGAAGTGAACCTTCGAATCGGGACCGCCTATCTCTCTGGCTTGGTCGAACGATTCCGTGCCTGCTGGCCCTGGGTCCTGGCAGCGTACAATGCCGGACCCGAGGCCGTAGAGAGGTGGAAGGCCGCTATGCCAGAGGCCGAGCAGGACGAGTTCGTGGAAGGCATTTCCTACAAGGAAACCCGTATCTATGTGAGGAAAGTGCTCGAGGGCTGGTTCTGGTATCGCAAGCTTTACGGGGATTCACGAATTGTGACGGGAATTTCAGGCCCCGAGGCCGGCCGCGGCAGACAAAACCCCGGCGGATAGGGCCCCGGCCCGGCGATCCGATTGACAGGGAGAAGGGAATTTCCTATTTTGGCAAAGAGCTTTGCACGGGCTTCTCAGCACCGACCAAGACAAGTTTGCCCGGCGGCATGTTGGTTTTGTGCTCCCCGTTGCATCTGACGGGAGCGTGAAGAAGGGAACCTGCCTCTTGACCGGAAAAGCCGTCACTTCGTCCCCCCGCAAGAGCCGCTCCAAGCCCAAGGTACCCCTTAAGGAGCGCGACCGGCTGATTGAGCAGTACGCTCCCATGATCAAGCATCTCGCTCTGCGGATCGCCATGCGACTGCCCAGCCACATCGAGCTCGACGATCTCATCAACTCCGGGGTTATCGGGCTCATGGACGCAATCGAGAAATTCGATCCGGACAAGGGCGTTCGGTTCGAGACGTACGCCGAGTTCCGTATCCGGGGGGCGATTCTGGATGAGCTGCGGGCCCAGGACTGGGTGTCGCGATCGGTGAGACAGAAGGCCAATCAGCTCAGCCGCACCTACGCCGAGCTCGAGCAAAAGCTGGGCCGGGCCGCCACGGACGAAGAAGTCATGAAGACCCTCGACCTGGACCGGGAGGCTTTCTACAAGCTTCTCGACAGGGTCCGGTCGATTTCGGTTCTCAACTGGGAAGACATCACGGGCCGGGAGAGACTGGACGGAACTCGGGGAGAGATCCCATCGGACTTTTGGAAGGGTGCCGATCCTTACCGGGACCTGAACCTGAGGCGGATGCGCCAGGTCCTCCAACAGGCGATCGAGGCCCTGCCCGAAAAAGAGCGGATCGTTATCTCGCTCTATTACTATGCGGACCTCAACATGAAGGAGATCGGCGACGTGCTCAACATCACGGAGTCCCGGATCTCGCAAATCCACACCAAGGCGGTCTTGCGCCTCCGTGGAAAGATGCTCTCCTTCCTCTCCTGACGGCGCAAGAAGGCGTCTTATATAGAAACAATGTATCCATCAAGCGCTCGCGGCCAAGAGAGCCTGTCCCATTGTCAATCCAGGGTCTCTGCGCTCTCGGGCGTCGGGGTGTTATACCGCAATCTCGCAGCGCAACGGTTTTATCAAGAAACCATATAATCATTGTTAGGCCGCCTGGGCCAGCGGTGAGGGTACATGCAAGTTCTGGGGCACTTCTTGACGATTTGTGCTAGAATTGTAGTGTATCATCGGTGAGGGTTGGCTGTTGGGGGGTGAGAACAGGCGGCGATGAAGGTTCGTGATGTCATCAAGATGATCGAAGAGGACGGGTGGTATCTGGTAGCCACGAGAGGCAGTCACCGGCAATACAAGCATCCGACCAAACCTGGTCGGGTCACAATAGCCGGACATCTCAACGATGATTTGGCGCCAGGCACACTGAACAGTGTTCTCAAACAGGCCCAATTGCCAAAGCCGAGGAAGGGTGAGAGATAGAGATGTATCGTTTTCTGATCGTTGTTGAGAGAGCGGAGGGGAACTACTCAGCCTACTCACCAGACCTACCGGGTTGCGTGGCGACAGGCAGGACACGCGAGCAGGTTACGCGCAATATGCACCAAGCGATAGAGATGCACATTCGCGGTTTGCTTGAGGACAACCTGCCTATTCCGAAGCCACGATCTTTTGCTGAGTATGTTGCTGTTTCCTCATAACCGGGGGCGGCCTAACCGGCGCTTCAAGCCGACTGCGCTCCGCTCGCTTCGCTCGCTCCGTACAGCGGCTTAAGCGCGGGCCGTTAGGCCTCCGAACTTTGACAGTGCTTAAGAGCAAAAAATCGGCAGATCAGGAAGTTAGCCCAACGGGACGGGGAATTTTCGTACTACAAAGCCCCCTGGGAGAGGTCCTTCACCTTGGGGAAGGGTAACTCGAGTTGTTCGTAAAGCTCCTTGTGGGTTTCGTTAAGAGCGGTGAGATACGGCACCTGCTGAGCCTGTACTCTAAGCGTTCCGGCCTTTACGGTCTTGAGTCTTTCCAGGGAGCGCTCAACCGAAAGGCCGCTTCGAGCAAGCTTTGTGCCCATGAACCGGTGAACCTGAAGGGCCAGGACACACAGGAACACAT